>JRYI01000133.1_pt1 | contig 107080 bp, 85 predicted proteins | sample 235361 | NCBI WGS metagenome assembly JRYI01 (sample SAMN03074212, study PRJNA261471) | activated sludge metagenome | biome: Common Effluent Treatment Plant; feature: Wastewater; material: Activated sludge; isolation source: activated biomass in a lab-scale reactor treating industrial wastewater...
CGTGGCCGCGCTGCTGGGCCTGCCGCAGGACTGGCAGCGGCGCGACGACGCGCTGCAGGCCTTCACCGGAAACGCCCTGCCGCCGGGCAGCCGGCCATCGACGCGGCCGCCGCCGGGGCGTGCGCCGGCAAGGTCGATCAGCGCGGCCAACCGCGCAACGCCGACGGCGACGGCCACCCCTCCAACCGCGAATGCGACGTCGGCGCGTATGAACTCCAGCCGGAGGGGCCGGACACGCCGACGCCGACGAATACACCGACCGCGACGCCGACAGCCCACCGCAACGCCGACGCCGACACCAACTCCGCCGCCATCGTCGAACGTTCATCTCACGATGGGCAATCCTTCAAATGCGGCGACCAACGTCAACACTCCGCTCAACTATCTGATGGAAAAATCGACCTACGCTCTCTCGTACAACAACGACGACCGCAGGCCGAATTGGGTGTCTTGGCATTTGGCTTCGAGCTGGCTAGGTTCGGCGCCAAGGCAGGATGATTTCCGCGCAGACACGACGCTTCCGTCCGGCTGGTATCAGGTAAAGGGTTCGGATTATTCAGGTTCAGGTTACGACCGCGGGCATATGTGTCCTTCCGGCGACAGGACCGCGACCGTCTCGGACAATTCATCGACGTTCCTGATGACGAATATGATCCCCCAAGCTCCTGACAACAATCAGGTAACGTGGGCATCGCTCGAAACCTATTGCCGTACGCTTGCGGGCCAAGGCAACGAGCTTTACATCATCTCGGGCGGCTGGGGAACAAATGGCTATATCGGCAACGGCAACGTCGCCTTGCCGAACTACACATGGAAGGTGATCATCGTCCTGCCGAACGGTTCGAACGACGTGTCGCGAGTCACCACATCGACCCGAACGATCGCCGTCCTGATGCCGAATCAGAACGACATTAGCAGCGATTGGCGGACTTTCCGCACATCGATCGACGACATCGAAAGCCTCACCGGCTACGATTTTCTATCGAACGTGCCGACGTCGATCCAGAGCGTGATCGAATCGAGCGTGGATTCGAGCTTCGTCGCGGATTGGGAAGTTACGCTCGATCAGTGGGCGATCGACGAGATCAAGGCTGAAAAAGCTTATCGGGAAACGGATCAGCGGCCGAGGAAATAACCTTGCCGTTGAGCAGCAAAAAAAGGCCGTCGCAGATAAACTGCGGCGGCCTTCATTTTTGACCTTGTTAAATACCTGCAAGAGTTCGCCTGCTGTCGCCGACGATATAGCTCGTCTTTGCACGAACAACGACATTCGGACGATGCACGCGGATCTTGATCTGCCGGCGTTCGCCTACCGTGCCGACCTTGTCAGGATAGTAGCCAAGCGTGTATTGCCGACGAAGCTCTTCAGCAATGCCGGCAAAAGCGGCCTGCAGGTTGTAGATCGAATCGGCCTCGAATTCCCTTCCGCCGGTCTTCTGAGCAAGAGCGAGAAGATACTGCCGTCCGCGTTCGTATTCCGCACGGCTTCCGCCGCCGGGAGCACCGCCGACGCTTGGCACATTACCGCCGGTGATGATCGCCCCGAGAATGTCCGCCATCGTCACGCGACGTGTCTGACGGCGAGGTGCGGGATAGCCCGTTCCTTGGCCCGAGAGATCGCTCGACGTATCGAATCGGATCGGATAAAAGAGAGCGTCGAGTTCTTCGGCCGCCGCCGTCGTGCTCTCGATCGTCGCCCGCCGCGACGTGGTATCGACACCGTCAGTGAATAGCACGACCGCCTTGCGCCCCTGAATTCCCGAAAGACGCCTGCGAATCACGTCGTCAACTGCATCATAAAGGCTCGTGCCGTCTCCGAACGCCGCCTGCTGTATCGCTTCCTTTAATTCGTATCGATTGTTCGTGACCGGGCTTAGAACGTGTATATACTCGTCGAACGACATCACCATCACGCGATCCGCCGGACGCAGATTGTCGACGAACGTCATCGCCGCACGCTGTATCTCGTCCATACGGAACTGCGTCGAAGGGCTCACATCCAAAAGCAGAATTACCGTAAAGGGCTGCTCGACCGACTGAAAATATTCGACCTTTTGCGGCGTGCCGTTCTCGAATATCTGAAAATCCTGCTGCCCGAGTCCAGAGATGAACCTTCCGTCGCGATCCAGCACCGATACCGGCATCGTTACAAGGTTCGTTTCGACGCGAATGACGTCGTCATCACCGATCGGAGCTTCGGCAGACGTCTCCGCACTTGACGGCGCGTTTTGGGCACCGCCGAGTACAGGCGGGCCGCTTCGATTCGGAGTTGGCGTCGGGATAGGCGTCGGAGCTACGCGCGGACGCGTCGAGCGGTTGCTTTGGCCGAACGCGGTAAGCCCAAGGACACACACCGCGAACGAGAGGAACAAGATTCTTCTAAATGACATCGACGTCTCCAAAAATTCCGACACTTTTAGCCGTTGATAAGAGGAGAGTGCTTCTTTGATTAGGCCGCGGGCGTGCGAGTTGCTAAGAATTTCGATCCAGGGCCTCGCAAGCGAGGTCGTGGAATCGACGCCGCACGGAATTGATGTTCACGAACGGCAGCTCGCGGTCGTGCGTGCGGTTCGTCAAGAGGATGAATATCGCCTGCCTCAACGGGTCGATCCAAAGGCTGGTGCCCGTAAACCCAAGATGTCCAAAGCTTTGCGCCGACAGACACCTTCCCGCGGTTGAGTCCTTCGTGCTCGCAAGCTGAAAGCCGAACGAGCGGTCTTCCGAATATTGTCCCGCCGTGAAGTTCCTTGAAAAAAGTTGGCAGGTATCGGGCCGCAGCAGGCTCGTCGTTCCGCGGAGGAACTGCTGAGCGAGTAAGAATACGTCTTCCGCGGTCGAAAAAAGCCCCGCATGGCCCGCGACTCCGTCCATAAAGTAAGCATTTCCGTCGTGGACCTCGCCCCATATCAGCTCTTTTCGAAGCCAACGCTCCGCCCGGCGTTCGGCACCTTCGCTCACAAGATAGCCTTCATTTTCGCACGTCTCACGCTCAAAGCGATTGCCGTTCTCTGACGCGGCGATCCGCCTTCGCAACTCGCCGGACGGACAGTAACCCGTATCTTTCAGTCCGAGCGGTTTGAAGATGAACTCCGCTGCCGCCTCATCGATCCGCTTGCCGGTGAGCCTTTCGATCACGAACGAGAGCAGAATAAAATTCAGATCGCTGTAAACAACATCCCGATCCGGGCTCGGTTCCGCACCGAGAATATATTCCAACACCGTTCCTCTATCGTCTGCGAGCAGGTAGAGCGGCCGCCACGCCGGAAGCCCGCTCGTGTGCGTAGCAAGTTCGAGGATCGTCGTGCGGCCGATCGCCGAACCGACGCTCTCAGGCAGCACGTCGCTCAAGGCCAATTCGATCGCGAACTCGCCTCGGTCGATCAATATCGCCGCGAGCAATGTCGTAACAAGCACCTTTGTCAGGCTCGCAAGGTCGTAGATCGTGCTCGGCGTCGCAAGGATGCTCTCCGGCCGCACCACGGCCTTTCCATGGGCATCCAAAAAGACCGGCTCGCCCTCGAACCCGACGAGGTACACCGCCGAAGGGAAATCGCCCGCTCTGATGCGGCCCTCAAGCAGCTCGTTTATCTTTCTGTCGGAAAAATGGGTCATAAATTCAGCTGTTTGACACTCGCCGAAGATAAAAATACAGTCTAACTATACTTTTTGGAGGTTCCATTGGCACTATGAGCAAGGCAGAATCAGCTGATCTTATTCTCAAACTTTACGACCTGCGTCGCGAGGCGACCATGCGCAAGGCGCGCGACTGGGTCTTTATGTTCACACCCAAGAGTGCGGACGACATCCTGAACACGATGATGGATCCGGAAGTCGGTGCCTATCTGCGTATGGTCGGTTCCTACTGGGATATGGCCGCCGCGATGGTGAATCACGGGGCGATCGACGCCGATCTTTTCGGCGAAACCAACGGAGAGCACTACATCATCTTTGCGAAGATCGAACCTTTCCTCGCCGAGCTTCGCGAAAAGATAGGTTCGCCCGACGCTTACAAGAACCTTGAGACGCTTACGATGTCCACTCCCGAGAACACCGCACGCCTCAGAAAAACGCAGGAATGGCTCAAGTCATTGTCCGAGCGTGCTGAGGCAAAACAAGCAAGCTGATCTCGAGGCAGCAAACTTCACAAGTTCCCTTCGGCCGCATAGTTCAACGCGAACCTTGCGGCCATTTTCGTTCCTCTCTCTGTGTTCTCTGTGCCCTCTGTGGTAAATGTCCGCTTCACAGATCCAAGCGTGACCGATGGGCCTCGATCTTCTCGAGTACGCCGACGGCGAGTGTCAATGCACGCAGGCCGTCGTCGCCCGTTATTGCGGGCTCCGTGTCATTCTCTATCGCGTCAAGAAACGCTGTTATCTCGGCCCGCAGCGGTTCGACATCGTTGATCTCAAGCCGATCTATCGCGATGCCGTCGAGCAGGTTCGTCGCCTCCGGTTTGAGCGAGGTCAGCGATGCGAACTTCGTCGCATAATCGAGCACGACGTAAGAATTTGTCTGATAAAATCTCGTCTTCCTGATCTTTTCCGTCCCGATGCGCGATGCGGTAATGTTCGCAACCGTGCCGTTCGCAAACTCGATCCGAGCGTTAGCCGCATCGACCTTGTCCGAGATCACCGGAATACCGACCGCGTGAATTGCCGAAACTTCGACATCCGAACCGACCAGCCACTGCACGGCATCGAGATCGTGGATCATCACATCGAGCACGACATCGACATCCAGCGAGCGGTTCGGGAAAGGCGACACGCGATGTATCTCAAAATAAAGCGGCGTCGTAACCTTCGGCCTCAGGGCGACCATCGCGGGATTGTATCGCTCAAGCTGTCCGACCATCAGCTTTGCACCTGAACTTTCTGCGGCCGCGATCATCCTTTCCGCATCCGAAATGGTTGATGCGATCGGCTTCTCGACGAGCACGTGTTTGCCGGCCTCAAGGAACGCGCACGCGATCTCGGCGTGAGTTTCTGTCGGCGTCGCGATCGAGACGGTATCAACCTTGTCGAGCAAGTCACGCCAATCCGTAAAATGAGCCGCTCCATTCTCGCGGGCGATCCGCTTGGCCGTTTCTGCGTCCGTGTCGCAGGCCCCGACGAACTCAACGCGGCCCCCGTGGGCCAATTCCGCGTAATTCCGAGCGTGATGACGCCCGAGACTTCCAACGCCGATCGCGGCCACACGTATTTTTCTATCACTCGCCATTTCTTCTAAGCTCTTTTTAGAGTAATACTTAACATTCTGTTCTTTAATGGCGGAAATTACAAAATCAGCTCCGACGCAAGTTATTTCGAGCACGGCAAAGTTCGCGCTCGCCGGTTTGGCCGTTGCGGCGTATTTCGTCGGCCTTACACTGCCGTTGATGGGCCCGGATGAGCCTCGCTACGCGCAGGTCGCACGCGAGATGTTCGATCGTGGTGATTGGATAACGCCAACGCTCGGCGGCAGCCTTTGGTTCGAAAAACCCGTTCTGCTCTATTGGCTTGAGAAGATCGCTTATCACATTTTCGGCGTCAACGAATTTTCCGCTCGTCTCGGCCCGGCTCTCTTTGGCATCGGCATCGTGATCTGCCTATACATGCTCGGCAGATCGATCGGCCGCGGTTCACTCTTTGCCGTCATCGCGGCATCGACGGTCGGTATCATCGCGTTCGCACACGGCGCGAGCTTCGACATAATCCTCACGCTTCCGATCACCGCGTCCTTAGCTGCGTACTATCTGCACCAAACTTCAGAAAGGCGGCGTTCCTGGCTTCTGGCCGTGTACTTTTTCCTCGGCATCGGGCTGCTTGCAAAAGGCCTGGTCGGTGCGATCTTCCCCGTCGGCATCATTTTTTTCTATCACTTGGTACTTTGGAAACGCCCGACGAATGTCGCGTTGAAGAGCATGCTTTGGGGCGGCTTCGTAACTCTCGCAACGGCCGGTCTTTGGTATCTGCCGATGTATCTGCGGCACGGATATTACTTCATCGATCAGTTCTTCATCCAGCACCATTTTCAGCGTTTTACATCGAACAAGTATCAGCATCCGGGGTCATTTCTCTTTTTCTTTTGGATGCTGCCCGTGCTCGCACTCCCATGGGCACCGCTCGCGGTCGCCCAGCTATGGAAACTCTTCCGCGGACTGCTTGTTCATCAAAAGGAATCCGAGGACACGCACAAGAATCTCGCCGTCTTTGCCGCGGTGTGGCTCTTTCTGCCGCTCGTTTTCTTTTCGTTTTCGGGCTCGAAACTTCCCGGCTACATCTTGCCGGCCGTACCGGCCGCCGTCATCCTTGCCGGACTTTTCATCGTCCGCAGCGATGTCTCGATGTGGATCAGGAAGTTCGTGCCCGCCGTCGCCGCATTGACGCTGATAGCGAGCGTTCTCATGATCTTGTTCTATCTCCCCGGTTTTGCGGCCGCTGATTCGATCAAGACGAGCATTGCCGATGCCGACGCCGGAGGTTATTCGAACGCGAAAGTTCTCGGCCTGCACACGACCTCGCACAATGCCGAATTTTATGCTGCGGGCAGGCTTGTCCGAATGCCCGACGGGAAACAGCGGCGGTTCCTCGGTGCGGCCGAGGTGAAAGAATTTATCGTGGTCTATAACGCGGGAAAACCTGTACTCGTGATCGTGCCGCGTGAGTTTCTCGAACAGCTTCAAGCCTTCGACGGACTCGAGACGAAGATCATCAACAACGCTTCGGACGACGTGCTCGTTGCTGTTTCTGCAAAGCCCTGATCACGCTTCTGCCGCCCGACGCAGCCGATCCATCAGCGCCCGGCCGATACCTTTTTCATCCACGGCCTGACAAAAGATAACGTCGATCTTGTTGAGGTCACACTCGCGAAAGAACGCAAAAAGACGGTGGGCGTATTCCTCTGCCGATGCGCACACTTCGACCTTGTCGAAGTGTGCGCTCCGTATCTCAAACCCGATGAACGCCGACCGGCCTTGCTCGGCCGCCTCGCTTGCGTCGCGAACGATCACGACCTTTGCCCGCGGCGAATAATGCTTGTGCCGCATTCCCGGACTCGCAAGAACGGAAGTTTCGCCGCCGGCAAAAACTTCTGTCTGCGGAACGATCTGCCTGATGTCTTCGACGCCGATCGCACCCGAACGCAGGACGACAGGAACTTGGCCCGTACAGTCAACGACCGTCGATTCGAGCCCTATCTCGGTGGCCTCGCCCTGTAGGATACAGTCTATGCGGCCGTCGAGATCTTCAAAGACCGCCTGCCAAGTTGTCGGGCTCGGACGCCCCGAAATATTCGCAGATGGCGCAACGACAGGCGTTCCGCACGCCGCAAGAAATTTTCTTGCGAGTTCGTGTCTCGGCATACGGATCCCGATCGTCTCAAGACCCGCGGTCGCGATCAGCGGAACGCGGGCCGACTTTCTGACAACGACGGTCAGCGGCCCTGGAAAAAATGCGTCGATCAGCGTGCGGGCATCGTCAGTTATGTCGCCGCTCAACTCTTCGACCTGAGAGATCTCGCCCACGTGCGCGATCAGCGGGTTGTCGGCGGGACGCTCTTTCGCCTCGAAGATCTTCGCAACGGCCCTCTCGTCAAAGACGTTCGCACCTAGGCCATAGACCGTCTCCGTCGGGAACGCGACGATTCCGCCGCCGCGAATGAACTTTGCGGCTTCGTCCGGATCGGTTGTCAGCAAGGTCTTCATAAGGTGAAAGTCTGTATTTAGCCTAACGCACGGGCGAAAGTCAACGTCGAGGGCAGCGCACGCCGTCGTTTATTTGCCTTACGCGATGCGATAAAATCTAGCTGTGACCATCGCCGAAAAGCTGAAGACCGTGCCCACGAATGCCGGCATCTACATTCATAAGAATGCTGCGGGCAAGATCATCTACGTCGGCAAGGCGAAGAATTTACGCAATCGCGTACGCTCATACTTTCAGTCGAGCCGCAATCACGATCCGAAGACCCGGCAGTTGGTCAGGCTCATTGCCGACTTCGAGTTCATCGTCGTTGATAACGAGGTCGAGGCTCTCGTTCTCGAATCGAACCTCATCAAGAAATTCAAGCCGCGGTTCAACGTACTCCTAAAGGACGACAAATCCTATCCGCATCTGAAACTCACGAACGAGCCTTTCCCGAAGGTCGTCATCACGAGGAAGATCGTCCGCGACGGTTCGTTCTACTTCGGCCCGTTCCTGCCCGCTGCACTCGCCCGCAGGACGTTGAATCTGGTGAACCGCGCATTCCAGCTTCGCACCTGTGAGATCGAGATCGACGGCAAACTTCCGCGTCCCTGCCTTGAATATCATCTGAAACGCTGCCTCGGCCCGTGCGTCAAAGGCCTTTGCACACAGGAGGAATATCAGGAAGCGGCCGCCGACGTGAAGGCTCTGCTCGAAGGAAAGAACAAGGAGCTTGCAAAGGATCTTGAGAAGCGAATGTGGCAATTTTCCGAGGACGGCAAGTACGAACTCGCCGCGAAATATCGCGACCTTCACGACACCGTCATCGCCTTGAGCGAAACGCAGAAGATGGCGACGACCGCCGAGAAGGACATCGACATCTTCGGATTCTATCGCGAAAAGCAGCGGCTCGCGTTGCAGCTCTTCACGATGCGCGAAGGCAAGATCGTCGGCCGCCGCGAATTCTTTTGGGAAGACATCGTCGAGGACGACAGCTTTGAAGTTAGCGAATTTTTCGGCGAGGTTCTTTCGCAATATTACTCGACCGACTACGTGCCGCTCGAGATACACGTGCCTGTCGATTTCGAGGATCGTGCAGTTCTCGAAAAAGCCCTGACCGAACGCCGGGGCCGCCGCGTGCACATCTACCATCCGAAGATCGGGACCAAACGCCACCTTGTCGATCTCGTTACAACGAATGCGAAGATCGCTTTCGAGCAGCGTTTCCGCGTCCTAAAGCCCGATTCCGCAAAGGTTCTCGAAGAGCTGCAGGAGATACTCGAACTCCCGCATTTCCCCGAAAGGATCGAGTCTTTCGACATCTCGAACATCTCCGGCTCTGAGAACGTCGCGGGCATCGTCGTCTTTGAGAACGGCAAGCCCGCACGCTCTTCTTATCGCCGCTTCATCATAAAAACGGTCGAGGGAGCGAATGATTTTGCCTCGATGAACGAAGCCGTATTTCGCCGCTATCGACGGAGCGTCGAGGAGAAGACGCCCCTGCCGCAGCTCATCTTCATCGACGGCGGCAAAGGCCAGCTTTCCGCCGCGGCGGAAGCGATGGGCCGCCTCGATCTTGAACAAATAATGCTCGTCGGTCTCGTCAAACCTCCGAAGCGGCATAACGAGATCTCGCACCTGCTCATACACGGCCGTGAAGATTCGCCGATTCCATTCGATAGGAATTCGCTAGCATTCAGGCTGATCCTCCAGATACGCGAAGAGACGCACAAGACCGCGATCGAGTTCCACCGCAAACGCCGCGAGAAGCGCGACTTCACATCGGAACTTTCCGAAATTCCCGGCATCGGCGAGAAACGGAAGATGAAGCTCCTTCGGGAATTCGGTTCGATCGAGCGCATAGCGAAAGCCTCGGTCGAGGAACTCGCCAAACATCTTGGGCCGAAAGCGGCCGCAGAGGTCGCCGCCCACTTCGAAAGCCAACGCAAACTCGCCCGCTCTGCCGCAGAATAGGTGCGGCGGTTCGCATTGCAATTCTCTCCATTTGCGGTAACAATGGGGTAACTCACAAAAAAAGGAGAATTGTTTAATGAGATCATTGCTAGCACTTGGCATCTTGTCCTTTGCGATGACGTTCTGCGGTTTGCAGGACAAATTGAAAGGCGTTTCCGGCTCGCCGGACTCCAACTCGAATTCGGCCGCCGCAAAGCCCGCTTCAAATTCGGGCAGCAGCTCGTCTGCCGCACCCGCAGCCGAAAAGGCCGCACCGAACGCCGCGCAGCAAGCCATCATCGACGGCGGCACGGAAACAAAATGGGATGATCAGGGTTTGTCGTGGAAACTACCCGCCGGTTGGAAAAAGATGGACGTGGGCAAAGAGACGTTCAATTATCAATCGCCCGACAACGCCTTTCTGCTTGTAAATATCTCGGTTCTCGGCGCCGATTTCCCGACCGACGTCAGCCTGAAAGCTTACTACGATCAGGCGATGCAGCAGTTGAAGAACGGAAAGTATGAGTCGGTGAAAATGGTCGAGATCGACGGCATTCCCGGGGTCGAATTCGTCGAAGCACCGCCCGAGGGCAAGGATGACGTCCGCCGGCATCAATGGATCGGCTATCGAAGCTACATCGGCCAGACCCAAATGCTCAACGTGATGACATCGACGAAAGCCTCGAATTTCGCGAAGCACACCGATGACTTCACGGCCATCCTTTACTCGATGGGATCGGTGAAATAATTTAGCCGAGCGTCGGCGCGTCCGAATGGGGGATAAAACACCTGCGGCAGCGCGCCTCGTATTTGTCGGCCGCACCGACCTCGACACGAGCATCCGAATCGACCGTCCGCTGTGAATAGTTGGCGGTCGATCCACATTTTACGCAGATGGCGTGCGTCTTCGTGATGAATTCGGCGATCGAGAGCAGCTGCGGCATCGGCTCGAAAGGCTTGCCCATAAAATCCTGATCGAGGCCGGCGATGATCACGCGTTTGCCTTCGCCTGCAAGTTTGTTGACCGCGTCGATGATTTCAAGATCGAAGAACTGTCCTTCGTCGATGCCGACGACCTGCGTGTCGTCTGCGATGTGCGAGAGCATCTCCGCCGTCGTCGAAACCGGGATCGAATCGTGCTTCTGTCCCGAATGCGATGCGATCTCCTGCTTCGAATACCGTGCGTCGATCAGCGGCTTGAAGACGAGCACCTTCTGCCTCGCGATCCTTGCACGGTTCAAACGGCGGATCAGTTCCTCCGATTTCCCCGAGAACATAGACCCGACGATCACCTCTATCCAACCCGTGTCGTTCGCACGAGCCTTTCGGCGTTCTTCCGAATTATCGAACGCAAATTCCTCGACCATAATTTTTGCAAAATGAGACCTTACCACGAGCCGGCCGCGGTTGTCATTTTGTGAATTGAAAAGAACCTGTTTAGAACAAGGACGCGCCCGTCATTTCGGCCGGCCTTTCGAGCGAAAGCAAGCTGAGCAGCGTCGGCGCAACATCGATGAGCGAACCGTCGCCGCGAAGATGCAGCCCGGCAACATCTGTGCCTGCAACGATCAGCGGCACGCGGCTCATCGAATTTCGCGGCGGGACATCAGAATCTTCGTCCGAGAGCATCTGCTCGCAGCGTCCATGCGAGGCTGTAACGACAGCAATGCCGCCCGCATTTATGACCGAATCGCACACTCCGCCGAGACACGTATCAACGAACTGCACGGCATCGACCGTCTTGTCGAATCTTCCCGTCTCCGCAACAAGCGTCGCGGCCGGAAAGTTGACGACATAGACGCCGGAGCCACGCGAAGCAAGCGTGCTTATCGCGCGATCGGCGATCTTGAAACTTTGCGATTCCGGTGCGAGGTCCAATGCCTCGTTCTTCGGCGTCGGCAAGAGGATGTTCTGCTCGGTCGCACTTTGTGATTCTCTCGCTCCGTTAAAAAAATACGAGAGGTGCGGATACCTTTCCGACTGCGTCAGCTTCACATTCACAACGCCCGCCGCCGAAAGTGCGTCGGTCAGCGTGCCTGCACTCTCTTCTGTCGGAAATGCGATCGGCAGCTCGAAATTCGCATCGTATTCCGTGAGACAGATCGTCTCGATCAAGGGCTTTTTCGCACCCGTCGAATCCGGCACCGAGAGCGAACGGACAAGCTGGCGGATCGTTTCCGGCCTGTGGTTGAAATAGATCACAAGGTCGCCGTCCTTCACCCGTGCTACGGGTTCGTGATCCGCCGTCTCGATAACGACCGGCGCGACGAATTCGTCGGCGATGCCGCGTAAGAACGCGTTTCTGATCGACATCACCGCATCCGGCGAACGCTCGCCTTCCGCATGCACAAGCATCGTATAGACGCGCGCGGTCCGCTCCCAATTTTCGCGGCTGTCCATCCCGAAATATCGCCCGCAGAGCGTTGCGATGCGCCCGACGCCGATCTCCGCCATCTTGATCTCGAGCGCCTCGATGTAAACGTCGGCGGTTCGCGGAGGCACATCCACACCGTCGAGGATCGCGTGAATATTTACGTCCGTGATCGCTTCGGCCTTCGACATCCGAAGCAGGCCGAACAGCGTATTCGTCGAAGAATGGACGCCGCCGTCGCTCAAAAGTCCGATCAGGTGCACGGACGCTTTTCTTCGTGCGGCGGATTCCATCGCGGCCTTCAGCACCTTGTTCTTCGCGAATTTCCCCGACCGCAGTGCCTTCTCTACGATCGAAACTTCAGCCTGTGCCGGCCGTCCCGTCCCGAGGGCAAGATGTCCTGATTCCGGATCTCCGACGGCTCCCTTTTCCTGCCCGATCGCTCGCCCGCACGAGACGAGCTCCGTCGATGGGAACTTCGCCGTCAGCGCGTCAAAGAAAGGCGTGTGAGCGTGCAGGATCGCGTTGCCGTGCGGTTCGGCGGAGATTCCCCAGCCATCGAGTATGATGAGCGCTATCGGAGGCTTTATTGGCGTTTTGTTCGGGCTCATTGTCGGGTGCGCGTGAAAAGGCAAAACGCGCGAAAGTAAGGCTAACCTAGATTATATCGAATTCGGCGCCCAACAAGAAAGACATATTTCTGCCGGTAAAACGTGCAGGCCGCGAACGCACAAATGGCGCGTCCGTCATTTCTCCGCATCTACCTTCAGAACGTTTCGTGCCTTTGCTTTGATGGCGGCCTTTGCGTCTTTCAAGTGACGTCTCGTCACGAGCGTGATCTCGGCGAGCAGATCGGGTTCGCCTTTTGCGATGCGTACCGCGACTTCGATCGCGAACGCCCGAACTGCTGTCGGTGCCGTCGGGTCGTCGATCTTTGAAAGGCAAAGATCGTACAAACGTCCTTCGTACTTTGCGGGTATCGGTGCCGTCTGCAGCAGCCTGAGAATGTTGCGGTGTGCGGCCGGATGCGCCGAATCATCTTCCAGCATCGCAAGCAGGCTCCTGAAATACGGAGCGATCAGCTTCGGCTCTCTCTCGACGACCTTCGAAACTGCCCACGCCGACCGCTGCACTACGCGATACTCGCCCGAAAGAAAAAGCCTCATCAGCTCCGCAAAACGTTCCGGACTGCCGCCCGCAAAAACCGCGATCGCCTCAGCCTGTTCCCTTGAGTGGTTCTTAGCAAGTGCATCGCGGATGTCCATACACATCTAGCGAAAAATTATTGGGCTTGGAATGACTTAACCATTCCTTTCACGGCTTCTAAAAGCTTCGCATCGCTTTTATCAAGTGCACTGACAATAACAAACGCCTTCCCCTTTGACACCAATGCCCACTGCCTCCACACTACATTTTCTCGAATCGGAGACTGTGCCTCGAAATACAGAGCGGTCACACCGTCGATCTGTTCTGTTTTCATATCCTTAGCTGTGATCGATTTCTTGAAGGCCGATGCAAAGCGAATCGCTAAGGTGTCGCGCACCTTTTCAAACAACTTTGCCTCTTCCCTTGGGTCCGCCGAAGAATACGCCCCCATTCGGTAGATATCCATTCCGACCGGATACCTAGGCGTTGTATATTTGATAAAGATCCCCTCGTCACTGAACCGCCATCCATCGGCAAGCGAAAGTGAATAGCCGTTTGGCGGCGATCCCTCAGAAAAGACCCAAAAATTCCTTGAAGCGTCATACTTCCATTTCGATCTTGTTTGAAGGGCGATAGAGTCAAATATCTCGCGCCAAGTTGGAAGATAAAAATCCGGAAATGGTGATCCAAGCTTTGTCCCTGCAATAACATCACTGTCTGTGTGTATAGCGATGTCACGTGTCGCGAATAAAAGACTTCCGTACGAGGAAAAGGTTCCTCCAAACTGACTTGTAGGCGCGCGAGAAGACAACAGGCCATCTTGCTCCGCTTGCGTGATTCCTTTCCCATTATTGTTAACAGGCTCACCAAGCGTGCTTTGGCAAACGCCGCTTATTGCGAGAATAACCGTGAGAAAAAGTAGGAAGATGCAGTTCTCGATCTGGCGCATATGTAATTTCCCCCTTAAACCGAACATCGAATTTACGATATTTGATAAAAAGCCTTTCGGCCCGGATATTTTGCGGAATCGCCGAGGTCTTCTTCGATCCGGAGAAGCTGGTTGTATTTCGCGATGCGGTCCGAGCGGCAAAGGCTGCCGGTCTTGATCTGCCCTGCGTTGGTCGCGACCGCGAGGTCGGCGATGAACGTGTCCTCCGTTTCGCCGGAGCGGTGCGAGATCACGGCCGTCATATTGTTCGTGCGTGCAAGCTCGATCGCGTCGAGAGTTTCGGTGAGCGTGCCGATCTGGTTCACTTTTACGAGGATCGAATTCGCGGCCTGCTTCTCGATTCCCTTTTCGAGGAATTTGACGTTCGTCACGAAAAGGTCGTCACCGACGAGCTGCACCTTGTCGCCGATCATCTTCGTCAAGTTTATCCAGCCGTCCCAATCATTCTCGGCCATTCCGTCCTCGATCGAGATGATCGGATATTTCGCCGCCCAATCCGCCCAGAACGCCGCCATTTCTTCGCTCGAAAGCTCGCGTTTGTCCGATTTTTTGAAAACGTATTTGCCGTCCGAATAGAACTCGCTCGCCGCCGGGTCGAGAGCGAGCATAACGTCATCGCCCGCCTTGTAACCGGCCTTGTCGATCGCCTGCAGGATCGTCTCGATCGCCTCTTCGTTCGATGCGAGGTTCGGGGCGAAACCGCCTTCGTCGCCGACGCCCGTCGAAAGTCCGCGGGACTTCAGAACGTTCTTAAGGTTGTGAAAGATCTCGGCGCCGAATCGCAGAGCCTCCGAAAACGACGGAGCACCGACCGGCACGATCATAAACTCCTGAAAATCCACGTTGTTGTCCGCATGCGCTCCGCCGTTCAGGATGTTCATCATCGGAACGGGCAGTGTTTTTGCATTTGCACCGCCGACGTATCGGTAAAGCGGCATATCGAGGAACGCCGCCGCCGCACGGGCCGACGCGAGCGAGACCGCGAGGATCGCGTTGGCTCCGAGCTCCGATTTGTTGTCCGTGCCGTCGAGTTCGAGCATCGTCGAATCGATGAGCGTCTGATCGAGAACATCAAGGCCTTCGAGTTCGCGGCCGATCTTTTCGCGGACGTTCGCAACGGCCTTCTCAACTCCTTTCCCCAAATAGCGAAGCTGCTCGCCGTCGCGAAGCTCCATCGCCTCGTTCTCGCCCGTCGAAGCGCCGGAAGGCACGGCCGCACGCCCCTGTGTTCCGTCCTCGAGTATCACTTCGGCCTCGATCGTCGGGTTGCCGCGTGAATCAAGTATCTCTCTTGCCCAAACTTCTTCGATCAAACTCATTTTTCTCTTTTTTTGCGCTCCTAAAATTTCTCCACGAAACAAGAATTATGTCTTTTCCATACGCACCTGTAAAATGCGGCGTTTATCGACCTTCTCGATGTGGTAAGTGTTGCCGTTGTAGGGCAGCGAATCGCCCTCTTCGAGGATCTGCCCGGCCTCGGCCATCAAAAAACCCGCGATCGTCGTGTATGTCTCGGATACCGGCAGATTCACATCCAAACGGCGGTTCAGATCGCGGACCGCAAGCCCGCCGTCCAGGCGATAAGAACCGTCCGGCAGTTCGACGATCTGTTCGTTTACTTCCTCGTCGTGCTCGTCTGAGATATCGCCGACGATCTCTTCGAGAAGATCCTCGAGCGTGATGATGCCCTCGATGCCGCCGTGTTCATCGACGACAAAACCGAAGTGGAATTTCTCACGCTGCATCTGCCGCAGAACGTCTTCGAGCCTCGCGGTATCGACAACGTAGCTCGCCTTCATCAGAACATCGCCGAGGCGAAATTTATCTTTCCTGCCGACATAGCTCACAAGATCTTTGCTGTGAACATAGCCCGCCATATCGTCCAGCGACGTTCGATAAACGGGGATCCGCGAATAGCCATGCTCTTGAAATGCCGCTGCGATCTCATCGAAGGTCGAAGTCTCGGAGATCGCGACGATCTCCGTCCGCGGCACCATCGCTTCTTTGACCGTCGTCTCAGAGAACTCGAAAACTTTGTTGATGAGGGTTCGCTCCTCGATGTTCAGGTGGCCGCTCTCTTCCGAGATACGGACAAGATTTCGTATCTCGTCCTCTGTGTAGCTCGCCGCGTGTTCGCCCGCCGCCTCAAGTCCGAAAAGCCTCACGGTCTTCGTCCCGGCCCAATCGAGAAGGCGTATCGGGTAGTAGAAGATCTTGTAAAAGACCTGGAGCGGAACGGCGACGAGATAGGCGATCTTTTCCGAAAGCTCGAGTGCCGCGGTCTTCGGCGCAAGCTCACCGAAAACGATGTGCAGGAACGTGATGAATGAAAACCCGATCACGAACGAGATCGAATGAATGACAGTCGGCGCCGTCATCATCTCGACGCCTGAAACACCTGCCGCCCATTGCAGAAGCGGCTCCAGAAGCCTTGCGACAGCAGGTTCTCCGACCCAGCCGAGCCCGAGCGATGCGAGCGTGATCCCCAGCTGCGTCGCAGAAATGTAAGCATTCAGATGCTCGAGCATGTCGAGAAGCCGAACCGCCGCACGATTCCCGTCCGCAGCCTGCGCCTCGATGCGCGACTTGCGAACCGCGACGAGCGCGAATTCGCTCGCAACAAAAAATCCGTTCGCAAAAACGAGAAACGCGACCAGGAGCAGGTTCGTCACCGACCACGAAAGGGTCGGCATCGCGATCGTCTCCGAAGCTTGTGCGAAGAGGAAAAAAGAAAGGGTACTTGCAGGGTCGTCCATTCAAAAAGTCGAGAACCGTTTCAAAGGCCTCGATAAGAACTTAGCAAGTTCGGGCGGTCGATTCACGCACAAACCGCACAAAATGTATCAAACCGCACAAAATGTATCAAACCGCACAAAATGGACAAAATACACAAAATGCACATTTTGCGGAAATTATAGCACAAAGGCAGTTTAAGCCTTTATTTTTGCAGTCTCGATCAGATCTTCGATCAGCATACGGCATGCGCCGCAGCCGCGTCCGGCACGCGTCGCTGTCTCCAGATCACGGAATTGCGCGGCTTGCGTCGTCTTGATGGCAGCGAGCAGGTCATCCTCCGACACGCCGAAACACGAACAGACGAGCGGTGAATCTCCCGCAAATTCCGCGGCCCGTGCCTTACGCATCTGCCCAAATGCCGCTCTTAGTGCCTCAATGGCGACCAACGCACACTGCTTTCTCTCGACGGGAAATTCACCCAATTCCGACTCAAGCTCGGCGACAAGATGCTGATCCGAAAGGCCCTTGAGAGCGGCAAGTTCGCGGCCGGCCAGCATCTCTTCAAGAACAAGGCCCGAAGCGAGCATAAAACCGCAGCCGTTCGTCGCAAACCTAATGTTCTCAATAACTTGTGCCTCGCCATCGACCGCAATGCAGGCTTCCGCGAAGCAGCCGCAAATAAAGCTCGCCGCCCGCCCGCACACTGCCTCGTCCGACACGGGATCAGCGGTCTTCCTGCTCAGTTTGTTCGCAATTTTCTTGGGATAGACGCTCACACGTTCGCTTCTCGCGGGCGCTGTCTTTTACAACTGCCCCTTTTAACACTAACATTATAGTTGTGAGTAAGTTAGGGGCATTATTTCTCTTTTTTATCTCTGTCGCTGGCATCTCGTGCAACACGGCCGCACCGGTATCGATCTCGAACCGTCCTGCGTCTATCAATGACCGCCCGACGACCAACATCGTCGAAACGCCGTCAAAGCCGATCGGCGAAATGACGTGGACGAATGACGCGGGCGAAGTTCAGAAACTCAGCGACCTGAAGGGAAAGGCCGTCATTCTTGATTTTTGGGCAACGAACTGCCCGCCCTGCCGCGAAGAGATCCCGCATCTTAATTCCCTGCTAACAAAATACGGCGGCGAAAAACTTGCGATCTACGGCCTGCACGTCGGCGATGCCACGGACAAGGCCGAGATACCCAATTTCATCACGCAGACCAAGCTCGACTATCCGATCGGCTATCCCGAAAAGGCCCTCACGAGCTTTGTTTTCGCCTCGACCGATGCGATCCCGCAAACGTTGGTGATCGACCGCAACGGCCAGATCGTGAAGAAGGTCGTCGGTTTTAGCGACCGCATCAAACTCGATCTCGATCTCGCCGTCGATACCGCGGTGACGGCAAACTAGGCCGACAACATTCTATGCGTGATATTCCCGTCGGCAATGGACGTTTTCTCGTAAATTTTGACGACAAATATCAGCTGCGCGACGTTTACTTTCCGCACGTCGGCGAAGAGAATCACAGCGAGGGCTTTCCGTTTCGATTCGGCGTTTGGGTTGACGGCGTCTTTTCGTGGATCTTCGAAGATGATTGGGTACGCTCGATCGGATATCTTCCCGAATCTGCAGTAACCGACGTCAAGCTCCGGAACGATCGGCTCGGCATCGAATTCGAATGCCACGACATGGTCTGCAGCGACAGCAACATCTACCTGAAACACGTTTTTCTCAAAGATACGAAGGGCGACGGCCGCGACGTTCGTGTCTTTTTTCATCACGATTTCCGCATCTACGAGAACAAGGTCGGCGACACGGCTTTTTACGACCCAAAGAGCGGCGGACTCATTCACTACCAAAAACATCGCTATTTTCTGATCAATACCGAACCGCATTTCGATCAGTTCGCGACAGGCCGAAAGGCCTTTCAAAATATGCAGGGCACATGGCGCGACGCAGAGGACGGCGTCTTGAGCGGAAGCGCGATCTTCGAGGGCTCTGTGGATTCCACGATCGGTATCCATTGCCAGATCGAAGCGAACAGCTCCTGCGAGTTCTATTATTGGATCGCCGCCGGAACCACGCATGACGAGGTCGCCAAATTGAACGGCATCGTCATCGACGAACAGCCTCAGTCGCGTTTCGGCCATCCTCCGGACCAATACGAACATCGGACAAAGCTCGATTTCTCTTCACTTTCGAGCGAGATCGTGTCGCTCTATGACCGCAGCCTCCACATCATCCGCACACAGATCGATGCGGACGGTGCGATCCTCGCGGCGAACGACCACGATGTTACGGAACGCGCAACCGACCATTACAGCTACGTCTGGCCGCGTGACGGAGCCTTTGTCGCCGACACGCTCGCACGCGCCGGATTTCATTCGATCGCCGCAAACTTCTTTCGATTCTGCGGCCGCATCATCCACCCCGAGGGCTATTTTCTGCAGAAATACAATCCTGACGGGACGGTCGGTTCCGGCTGGCATGCTTATTGGGACACGCGAAACCAGCGGCCGCTCGTCCCGATCCAGGAGGACGAAACGGCCCTTGTGCTTTGGGCTCTTTGGGAATTCTACGAGATCACTCATGACAGCGATTTCATCGCGGAACTCTATGAGAATCTGATCCTGCGGGCGGCCGATTTTATCGAGAGTTTTCGCGACGCCGACACCGGCCTTCCGCTTCCGAGTTGGAACCTTTGGGAAGACCGCCGCGGCGTTCATACATTCACATGTTCGACCGTGGTCGCAGGCCTTCGTGGGGCCGCGAATTTCGCCGAGCTGTTCGAAGACCCGACCCGTGCCGAGAAATTTCGAAAAGCCGCCGACGCCGTCGTTAACGGTATGCGCGAGCACCTTTACGACAATGACCTCGGACGTTTTATGCGCGGTCGTCTCGTCGGCGACAACGACGAGCTTTATGTCGATCCGACGATCGATGCATCGCTCTACGGGATCTTTTATTTCGGATGCTTTGCGCCGGACGACCCGCTCGTTACAACGACGATGGAGGCCGTTCGCGACCAGCTTACGAATCCCGGCGAGATCGGCGGTGTCGCTCGCTTTCAGAACGATGGCTATATGCGGCAGAGCGATGAATTTCCCGGCAATTCCTGGATCATCTGCACGCTGTGGCTCGCCGAATATCATCTTGCGATCGCGAAGGATATAGACGGTCTAAAGCCCGCTCACTCCTTGCTGGAATGGGTAACAAAGTATGCGTTTCCGTCCGGCGTACTTGCCGAACAGATCGATCCGCGAAACGGCGATCCGCTTTCGGTTTCGCCGCTCACCTGGTCGCATTCGTCGTTCGTCTCGACCGTTCTGAACTACCTTAAACGTTACAGCGAACTAACAAACGCAAGTGGGGAGAACGCATCCGGAGCCACGCTGCGATAAGATAGAAATAGTGAGAAAAGCCAAGATACTTGCAACCCTCGGCCCTGCTTCTGAAAGCCGAGAAGTGATCGAATCGATGATCGCGGGCGGCCTGAACGCCGTCCGCATCAATATGTCGCACGGGAATTATGACGAGCACGCCGCACGCATAAAGACCGCTCGCGAGGCCGCAGCATCGCTCGGTGTGCCGATATCGATCCTCGCCGATCTTTCCGGCCCAAAGATCCGGACACGTTCTTTGAAGAATGGGCAACCGGTCGAACTTGTAGAAGGCAGCAAATTCGTGCTGACGACGCGCGAGGTCGAAGGTTCGGAGGAAGAGGCGGCGACAAATTTTGCAGAACTACCTCAGGTCGTTGATGCGGGAGCCCGCATTCTGATCGACGATGGAGCAATCGAACTCGTCGTCGAGTCGAAGACGGAGACCGACATCCTGACGAGCGTCGTTGTCGGCGGGATTCTCCGCGAGCGTAAAGGCATCAACTTGCCGAACACGCCGCTTCCGATCCCGTCAATGACCGACAAGGACCACAGCGACCTCGAGTGGGCGATGTCGCAGAATGTCGATTACATCGCTCTTTCGTTTGTTCGAACGGCGGAGGATTGCGTCCGAGCTAAGGAAAGGATCAAGGCTCTCAACAAACGATCGGTCGGTCGCCCCCTGCTCGTTGCAAAGATCGAGAAGGCTGAGGCGATCGACAATCTCCTGGCCATCGTCGAAGCGACCGATGCCGTTATGGTCGCTCGCGGTGATCTTGGTGTCGAGACGAGCGTCGAACTCGTGCCCGTATATCAGAAACGCATCATCGAACTCGCGGTCGCTCACGATAAACTCGTCATCACCGCGACACAGATGCTGCAATCGATGATCGAGAATCCATTTCCGACTCGGGCTGAGGCCTCGGATGTGGCAAACGCCGTATGGGACGGCACCGACGCCGTAATGCTCTCGGCCGAAACTGCGACAGGTGAGCATCCCGTCGAGGCAGTGAAAATGATGGCGAAGATCATCGATTCGGCCGAAACGATCAAACCCGAGCAACTCAAGAAACCCGTGAAATTTTCACAGCCCCCAAGCGGCCGCACAAGTCAGGCTCTCTGCAAGGCCGCCGCCTATGCCGCAAAAGAGATCCAAACTGAAAAGGTCGCCGTTTTCACGGAATCCGGCCTGATGGCACGCCGCCTCTCGTCGGTCCGCTCCGGTTTGCAGACCTTTGCACTCACGACATCAAAGGATGCGTGCAGTCAACTTGCACTCGTTTGGGGCGTAAAGCCGTTCGTCCATGAAGGCGCCGATTCGACCGGCAAGATGCTAAAAGACGGTGAGAACACGCTGCTTGAAGCAAAAGTGGTCGAAAAAGGCGAGACGTTGATAATGATGGCAGGCCGACTTTCAGGACTCGGCCTTTCAAGCTCGGTCATCGTCTGGACGATAGGCGAAGAAATGGCACGACGGTAAGCGATCAGGGTGATTCATCCGTATCCAGACTTGATGGCCGCAGCAACCGCTCGAACCGTAGGACGTGAAGGATATAGACCTCATCGCCGCGTATCTGGTAGAAGACACGGCAAGGCGGTTCAACTAGCTGCCGATTCCGAGATCCTTCAAACTCGGGAATCGAACTCCCAGTTCGCGGAAACCTTGCAAGCCTCGTAACGCGCCGCTCTATCTTACTGACGACCGACTTGGCGGCTTCGAGATTATCAAGTGCAATATACTCGGCGATCTCCTGAAGGTCGCGCAGAGCCGGGCCTGTCCAAATTATTTGAGCCATTTGGCCATTTGCTTATTGAATTGCTCGTGCGTGAAGATGTCTCCCTCGGCGATGGCTCTTTCACCGCGTGCAATTCCTTCCAACACCCGGATGCGACTCCTTTCGAACTCATACGTCTCAGCATCAACTAGGTAAGCACTTGGCAGGCCGTGTTTTGTGATCAATATCGGCTCCTTTTCTCGCTCGACCTCTTCGAGGAGTTCAGTAGCCTTTCTTTTGAGTGTTGTGACAAGCTCCGCTCTCATAGAAGTGATACTAAAGTATCACTACGGCGAATGCAAGGTTTTATTCCGCATTCAGGACCTCAGCGATCTTCTCTTTGCTGATGCCCTTGCCCTGTCGTTTTTGATATTCGGCCAACGATATCTGCGGGTTACGCCAGGCGTCGAGATGGCCGACCTGATGCACGCACTGGATAGTGCAGTTCGACGCGCACCATTTCTCCGTATGGTACTCACGGTGCATATCTGCAGTTGTGTACTCGAGAAGAGGAATGCCCGGCGTTCCACGCTGCTGTGAACACCAACTCACGATACCGCCCTCGTCGATGTAAAGATAGCGTGCCCCTGCACGGCAACGCCATTCGTAAGAGCCGCCGTCAACCAGAGCGTCCTGGAACCAATTCCACCGGGCGTAGGAACGCGTGCCCTTCGACTTGATCTCCTTGTAAACCTCTTTTTCCCGCGGCGTAAGGCCCTTTAGCAATCCATCGCCGTCGTGAATGACGCCGACCGTCGAAGAAAATCCAAGCTCGCGTGCGCGACTCGCGATCTGAAGGGCTTCATCCGGATTTGCGACGCCTCCGCCGACAACCGAGTTGATATTCACCTTGAATTTCGCATACTTGCTCAAATTCACGAGCTTCGCATCGAGCACCTTAAGGCTCTTTTTCGAAACATCGTCCGGCGTTACGTTGTCGATCGAGATCTGCAGGTAATCGAGACCCGCCTCATTGAGTTTCTTGATCTTTTCAGGCTGGAAATAGTACCCGTTCGATATAAGGCCCGCGATCATTCCGTGCTTGCGGATGCGGGCGATGATCTCATAGATCTCAGGATGCATCATCGGTTCGCCGCCCGAGATCGTGATGACTGAAGTTCCGAATTCCGCAAGCTTGTCGATGCGTTCGAGCATAACGTCGATCGCGACAGGATCGCTCGTCTTATCGTATTCGTTGCAGTAAGTGCAGGCGAGATTGCACCGCCGCATCGGCACAATGTGCACAAGAACCGGATGCTTTGTGGACGCAAATGCCCGCACGGTGTGCTTTACACCACGCAAGAATCTGCTCATTGAACTCGCTTTCGGCATCCTATCCGATCAATCCTCGACCAAACGTTAAATTATAGATTCTGGCAATTGCGGTTTCAAATCTACTATCAAAAAGCCCCGAGCCCTTGATCTTTGGGCCCGAGGCTTCCAAGGAACTTTGAAGCGCGAACCCTAGCCTTCTACTACCTTTGCGCCCTTGGTATCAAGCTTAAAGACATCCGCCTTTATCGTTGGGTTCTTTTCGATATTCGTCAGCAGGATAACACTGGTGTCGTTATTCATCTCGGTCACGCGTGCCTGCCGCGGCATTCCGTCCTTATCGACCCAAAGATCTGCCGACTTATAGCTCGCCTTCCCTTTCGGCGTCATGAACAAATGCCACGTCGCAACGCCTCCGGGAAGGTCCTCCTGTCCCACGTACTTGATATCGTAATTGTCCATCAATTCGCGTCGCGACATGCTCAGAAAGGCAAGGGCGTTTCCTGCCTTACCCGTAGACTTTGCCGAATCGGTCGAACCTTGGATCACTTGGTTGAGCTCCGGCCGATACAGCTGATAGCGCTTGTCGATCACCACCATGCTCTGGATCGGCTTGGTCGTCCAATCAAGACGGATGTACATACCGTGTTTCTTCGATTTTGGAAGAAAGTTGACCGATCCCGATCTCGATTCTGTATCCCCTAGATTGGCGTTCGTCTTGTCCATCTTAATGTTCGCCTTCAGTGAAGTGAGGGTTTTGTAATTCCCGTCCATTCGGTCGAGGATCTCTTGCTTAATGCCTTGTGCATTTGCAGCACCCGACATCGCAAGGACAATGCCGGCAGCGATCGCAGCAAATATCGGTCTTTTTATTAGAATATCGAACTTCATAAATATTTTCGTATCTTGAGGGAAATCGATGTTAGCCGGCAGTTTGGACGACCGAAGCTGGCTTTTCGGTTGCACGCGTATTTGGCGAGTACCATTCCTGAGGCGTCAAAAAGATGAAAGCGACGATCAGCAGGCACAAAACATCGTACTGCCACGTTACGCGGGAAAAATCCCATAATATCCATCTTTTCATACGCTTTCAGCCTACCACGAGCCCGTCGCGCATACGAATCGTCCGTGAGCACACCGCTGCCGCTTCGGGATTGTGCGTGATCATCACGATCGTCTGGCCTAGCTTTTGGTTAAGGTCGCGGAACATGCTCAAGACGACCTCGGAGTTCTCTGTATCGAGATTTCCGGTCGGCTCGTCGGCAAGAATGATCGCGGGGTTATTTACGACCGCACGGGCGAGAGCGACGCGCTGCTGTTCACCGCCGGAAAGTTCAAGCGGTTTATGGTGCATCTTTTCTTCGAGCTTTAGCAAGGACAGCACTTCGCGCCGCCTCTCAGCGCTTTCGCCATTGCCGGCGTGGATCTTTTCAGCAAGACGCAGATTGCCGTCGGCAGTAAGCGTCGGAAAAAGGTTGAAGCGTTGAAAAACAAACCCGATCTTTCGTCGTCGAATGTCGGTCCGCTCGGCATCGCTCACCTTTGCAAGGTCCTCACCGTCAATGAGAATGCTTCCGCTTGTCGGGCTAAGCAATCCGCCGAGCAGGTGAAGCAGCGTTGATTTGCCGCAGCCGCTCGGCCCCATGATCGCGACGAACTCGCCGCGTTCGATGTCGACCGAAACGCCGCGAAGGGCCAGCACATCGACTTTTCCGACGTTATATGACTTTGTAAGGTCTACTGTTGAAACAATGGAAGGCATCAGTTTAAATGAACCGCGGAGGTCGGCGCCGGAGTTGATCGCGGGCTTGGGGTAGTCTGTTGGACCGCGAGATCCGCTAGTTTCTTGTCAAGATCGAGTTCCTCCAGGCCCCAAGAATTCTCAAGCATAAATGCCTTGTCCGGATAGGTCTTTCCGATCGTCACATCTTCCGGCGCTTGATACTTAAGCCGCATCGAATAGTGTTCCTTTGGACGCGTAACTATGATCTCAAGCGGTAAGTTGTTGTAATCGCCCGTGTTCGTAAGATTTCCCTGCAGTCCGTAAACAATGTCGGATTCGATCTCGGCGTTCTTATCAAAAAGTTGAAGCCGTGAGAGACGCAGACCTCCAACCCGGTCGAACCAAAATCGACGCGAGATCTGCGGCACTCCGGCAGAATTGGTCATCACCTCATCGAGGAGGTAATACGGCCGGACGACATTCCTCAAGGGCGATTTTTTCTGCTGGGTCGCATCTTCTTCGGGCTGATAGACAGTGCTCAGCACGTAGGTGTGTTTAGGGTCGGTCGGGGCGACTAGCATAGCATCGGTAAAATGCTGCGGCCGCAGATTTGCCATCGCATTCACGCTCGCCTTCACGTCCTTACCGCCTTCGATATCCATCGAGTCGAATCGCTTTTGAAGCGGCGAATAGTCCGCAGAATTCGTGCCCTTGATGAATTTTTTGAGCTTTCCCGAACCGTCGTCCTTCAGGATCGCGACGCGAAAGCTTGTTCCGTCCGAGGTCATCTGTGCAACGTCGGAATGAATGACCGGCACCTGCACCTTCATATAGATCTTCGCAGGCCTCTGCACCACGATCTCCCCGTCCGCGGACCGATAGACCTCTTTATTACCGAATTCAGCGAAGCTGTTGTCCTCGAACTTGAGATACATCTTTGCCCGCAGCGAACCGACACGCGCGAAACGGTTGATCTCGGCAAGCATTTCTGCGCGCGTCGAATCCTCGGCCTTTAAGAGCCGGGGCGTATCACTCGACTGTTTTACTCTGATGCAGCCGGTCAGGACCACCGACGTCAAAAGCAATAACAATATCCCACAATTCTTGAGGGTTGCGCGCTCAAATATCATTCCTATCTGATGACGTGTTTTCGACGCTTGGTTGCGTAAAAAAAGCCGCTGCCAATGCGCCATAAACCGCTCCGCCAAACCGATAATAATACCACCTTAAAGCGTGTGATTCCTAACTTATGATGGGAAATGGCCAAAGAAAAAACGCGTCTTACGGGGAAGACGCGCTTTGGTGTCTCTTCGAAGATCACGGCCCTCAATGGCCGAAGAAGCCGGTTCCTCNNATGGTATAGGCGAACATGATCGTAAGCCAAAAGAACGCGCCCACGGCCGACATCCAAACAAGACGAGGACTCCAGCGGACATGCATAAAGAAGAGCCCTACGACGGTCATTTTGGTAAACGCGATACCCAACGCGACCAGCGTATTCGCGCCCGGAAAGATCCAGTCAAGGTCCATCAAGGCTACGTAATAGGTCAGGATCGTGCCGACGACGAGCACCGCAAAAACACCGAGATAGCCCGGAATGCCGATATGTTCGTTCGGAACCTCTATGTGAGGGTTGTGATGTTCAGTAGTTTGTTCAGCCATTTATCAGAGCCCCAAATGTTCGTAATGCCGCCCGAGCAGATACAGGAGCGGGAAAAGGAAGATCCAGACGATATCGACGAAGTGCCAGTACAGGCCGGACATCTCGACCGGACTAAAGTACTCCGCATTGAACGTACCCTTGAAGGCCATCCAGAGGAGCCACGTCATTATTCCGAGGCCGATGATCATATGGAGAGCATGGAGGCCCGTCATTACGAAATAGATATAGAAGAATATCCTGACCTTGTCGCGGAATTTATCTTTATCGAGAACGAGCGAACCCGGTGATGTCGAGTAAGTAAGCTGTTCATTCAGGGTAAGATAGTGGCCGTTCGGTTCTGCACGCTGCTTATCCATCATATGCTGGACAAGTTCATATTCTCGCCATTGGAACTCGCCATGCGGGTTCACATATGGTTCGGCACCCGGTTTCGCCTCCGATGCTGATACAGCGGTCTCGCCCGGCAGCACAAGCCCGACGTGTTCAGAGGCCGGCGAATCAGCTTTTACGCGCCGGTTCAAACCTGCCATCGGAACAAGTCCATGGTTGTACTTATCCGTGTACTCGTAAGCCTTGATGCCAAGGAACGTCAAGCCGAAGAGCATGGTCAAAACTATCAGTCCGACCTGCATATTTCGATTGCCCTTCTGAGCGTAATAAACGGTCAGGGCCATCGTAAGACTGCTCACGATGAGGACAAGCGTGTTGGCACCGCCCAAGAATGCATCCAAATGGTTGCTGCCGGAGGCAAAAGCCAACGGATATTTGGAACGCATCACCAAGTACGCCGTGAATAGCCCGCCGAAGAACATGATCTCCTGTGCAAGGAAGAGCCACATTCCGAGTGAAACGCTCTCCTCTTGTTGTCCCATGTCATCGAACTGGTGCTGAAGCCCAGGCTCGTGATAGACGAATTTGTCCGAATGTGAATGTGCAGACATCTTTATCGATTTAATATCCAGCTAAAACCAATTCCCCGCGTCGCGAATCACGCATTGATGGTAGCGGCCTCACGTTTTGCTGCCTCGAGATCAAGGCCGCTCTCATCACCGAAATCGTAAATTTCCCACGTAACTACGGGCGGCGTGTCGAAATTCTCTGTTGGCGGCGGGGAACTCGTCCTCCACTCCAAGCCGGGAAGCAGCCACGGATTGTCGGGTGCGGGCTTACCCTTGACCAACGAGTGCAAAAAGTAGAACAGCGGCATCGTCAATCCGACACCGAGCACCGAAGCTCCGGCAGTCGAAAATATATTCAATACTTGGAACTCCGGCGGATATGCCGCATAACGCCGCGGCATACCGAGATATCCCAAGATCAGCTGCGGAAAAAACGTCAGGTTGAACCCGACGAAGATGAGCATAGCGGCGACGCGTCCCCAGAACTCAGAGTACATTTTGCCGGTCATCTTCGGCCACCAATAATGGAGTCCGCCAAGGTATGCGATCACCTGTCCGCCGACCATCACATAGTGGAAGTGCCCGATAACAAAATATGTGTCCGTAAGGTGCACATCCAATCCAAGGGCTCCAAGATAAAGGCCAGTGAACCCGCCGATCAGGAAAAGGCCCATGAACGCCAAGCCATAGAGCATTGGTGTGTCAAAGGAAATACTTCCCTGATAAAGCGTGGCGGTCCAGTTGAACATTTTGATCGCGGACGGAATTGCGACGACCATCGTCAGGAACGAGAAGACGAGGCTCGCGTACATCGACTGGCCGCTTACGAACATATGGTGGCCCCAAACGAGGAAGCCAAAAACGGCGATTCCGATACTTGAGAACGCGACGAACTCGTAACCGAATATCCTCTTTCTCGCGAAATTTGCAAGGAGTTCGCTGACGATCCCCATACCCGGAAGCACCATGATGTACACGGCCGGGTGTGAGTAGAACCAGAACATATGCTGGAAGAGTATCGGGTCTCCGCCAAGAGCCGGATCAAATATGCCGACATGGGCCACGCGTTCGATAGCAACGAGCAGCAGCGTGATCGCAACGACCGGAGTCCCGAGCACGAAGATCAGGCTCACAGCATAGTGCGACCAGACAAAAAGCGGAAGACGGAACCACGTCATTCCCGGAGCACGCATCGTATGGATCGTCACGAGGAAATTGACGCCCGTCAAGATCGACGAAAATCCGTTAATAAAGATGCCCACGCCAACGGCTAACACATACGTATTCGAGAAGGTCGTCGAATACGGCGTGTAGAACGTCCAACCTGTGTCGACACCGCCCTGCATCAACGCCCAAAGCGTGATCGCACCACCGATCCAGTAGATATAAAGGCTGAGCAGGTTTATTCGCGGCAGAGCAAGATCCTTCGCGCCGATCATGATCGGAATAAGGAAGTTTCCCAGAACTGCGGGAATGGAAGGTATCAAGAAGAAAAAGACCATCAAGATACCGTGCTGCGTAAAGACCTTGTTGTAGGTCCCCGTTTCAAACAGATCGCTTGCTGGTGTGAGCAGCTCAAGTCGAATCGCGGCAGCATAAAGTCCGCCCATGAGGAAGAACGCTGACACCGAGATCAAATACATGATCGCAATGCGCTTATGATCCTTTGTCAGCAGCCACGACTTTAACGTCGAACCGTTATTCAGGTAATTCAGCTTGGCCGTGCCATAGCTTCCTGCTTCGATCGCTCCTACCGTTTCCATAATAATTTCCCTATCTATCTACCTTGCCTATTTGGCCGCCGGCTCTTTCTCGTCGGCCTTCTTTCCTGCCGGTGCTTTCTCATCGGGCTTTTTGGCCGCCGGGGCTGCAGCCGCATTCGGGCTCAAACTTTTGATATAGGCAACAAGCCCGTTAAGCTGCTCTTCTGAAACCTGTCCCTTAAAGGTCGGCATGATCGGTTGATAACCTTCAACCACCTGCGACGCCGGATTAAGGATCGAGTTTCGAATGTAGTCCTCATCGGCTACCGCGGTTCCGCCGCCGACAAGATGAACCTCCGTGTTGAACAGGCCCTCGAGTTTCGCTCCCCGCTGCTGAGGCCCGCCGGCGTGGCAAGACGCGCAGCCAAGCTTGTTCTCGAAGAGGTCTTTACCGACCTGTACCGGAGTTTCGCCTCCAGCGTTTCCGCTCAGCCAGTTGTCAAAGTCCTTCGGGTCCATCACATATACGGTCCCGATCATCCCGGAGTGATTCAGCCCGCAGTATTCCGCGCAGAATAGGTGATACTTGCCCGGAGTCTTGGCGTTGAACCACATATACGTATATCGCCCCGGAACTGTGTCGGCCTTTGTTCGAAATGCCGGGATATAGAAGCTGTGAAGGACGTCTTCGGTCGTCATCGTAAGCTTGATATTTCGTCCCGCCGGCACGTGGAGTTCATTGATCTCACGCTGTCCCGTCGAATGCTGAAGCTTCCACATCCATTGCTTTCCGACAACGTAGATCTCCATCGAGTCATCAGGCGGCGTGTATTGATTAAAATAAACGATCGCACCGGTAACGAAGACGCTCATCGAAACGAAGAACGGTATGATCGACCACAGCGTCTCGAGCACCATGGAGCCGTGGATCTCCTTTGGAACCGCATACTTTTCACGCTCGCGATACCGGATCGAGAAATAGAACAGCGCGAGAATTATCGGCACCGAAAAAACGAGGCTGACCAGGATCAGATACCCGAAAAGCGCATCGACCTGCCAGGCAAACGTTGATGCCTGCTGCGGAAAAAGCTGCACGAAAGATGAGTCCTGCATAAGTCCATTTGGGCGGAAACCTCAGACGGTCAAAAGACCTTCTTCGGAGACGCCACGCTAAATGACGGTTGTGTCGGGCCCGCCAAACCCATCGTCGTCGGCTCGTCGCTTTTTGCCGCGTTTATAAAAGACAAATGCCATCACGCCAAAGAATGCAAGCGTTACGACGCCGGCTACCCTAAGCGTACGCATTATCGCCAAGCCGTATTTTCCGGTCGCCGGATCGTAATGGTAGCAGTAGAGAAGCAGCTGCTCCGTAACGCCGCCGATCTTCTCTTGCGAAGAATCCATCAGCCCGAATTTTAGGTCTTTCGGTGCATAATCGATGCCATACATATACCGCGAAAGCTTGCCATCCGGCGTCGCGATCATAATGCCGCCGACGTGCGCGAACTGTTGGGTCCTTTCGTCCCAATAATAGTGAAACCCGACCGCATTCGCGATTTTATCGATGGATTCCTGCGTTCCCGTCAGGAAATGCATCCCATCGGAAGCTCCGGTTTTTGCGAGACGCTCGACATATGACGCTTTCTTGTTCTTGGAAAGCTCGGCCTTGTCATTTTCGCGTGCGTCGAAACTGATCGCAACGACCTCATAATCGGTGCCGGGCACAAGCGAGATCCCCTTGAGCGAACCGGTCAATCCGTTCAAGACCTGGTTGCAAAGCATCGGGCACTCATAATAGACAAGCGCAAGAATGACCGGCCTTCCCTTCTGAAAATAATTCCCGAGCGGAACCTCTTGACCATCCTCGTTCTTAAATACGGTGTCGAGAGGTATCTGATCCCCGAGCTTTTGATCGATGCCGACCTTCTTGAGCGCGGTGGGCATTCCATTGCCTTCCGACTCGGCCGGATCGTAAGTGCGGGGTGAATATAATGGCGAACTATAATGCTCAACCTTCTGAGCATCGGCAGACACGACGGCTCCCGCCGCCAATACTGCCGCAGCGACTATCGTAAATATCGTGTCTTTGACTTTCATTTCTTACTACCAATCCTACGGAGCAACTATCTCCGTATCTCTGACTCCATACGGCCCGCACTCGATTCCGAATAGAAACGACGCGAGTCGTCATAGAGCTTTTTGCCTGCATCATCCGAACGGGCCTTTAAGCCTTCGGCAAGCAGACGTTTCTTAGCCTCCTCGATCGGAAGCATAATGACGGCTCCGGTCTTCGGATCTTTCTCGCCGTTCTTTTCCATCGAGTCCCACTGCTTCTTCAATTCTAAATACTCGGCAGCCGGCTGCGTCAACTCCAGATTGATGTGGCCGCTCGGACCTTCAACCCCGAAGCCTGGTGCGGATTGAAGTCTTGGGCCGTCCGGCAAACGCTCTTTGGTCGAAAGTGCCAGCGGATTCGCCGGGCCTTTTGTCGCATCGCGATATTCATGCATCTGCGACAAAAAGAACCACATCAGCACCGAGACCAGCACGACCAGGATCGAGAGCCCGCCGACGAAATAGACCACGCCGCGCAGCTGTATCTCGTTCTCTTCGTACGCCTTATCAAAATCCGCCGGCGTCATATCCTTTTTCTTGCTCGACATAAGAACTTCTTCCTTCAACGGTTAATGGCCGTGGCCAAACTCGATGGCTTCCTCCAAATACGGATCGTTAACAGGAACAAGCGGCTTCTTCGCCAGTTGCCCGAAGAACCACCAAAGCCAAAGTCCGCCTATCGCGATCGGGGCCGCAAGGTCGAGCCAGTTCACGTAGAACGCACCGGATTCAAGGCCAAGCGAGTTGATACGGGCCGATGGGCCGACCTGCCAAAAGAAATCAAGTATCCTCATCGCCAAGACGAAGATGGCGATCCCGGCGAGCCATTTCGCATGCCGCTTGAAATCCTGCTGAAGCAGAACAAGGAACGGAAAGGCAAAATGCAGAAAGATGAGCGATGCTCCGATCCAAGCCCAACCGCCTTTTGTTCTCGGGATGTAGTAGGCCGTTTCCTCGGGAATATTACCGGACCAAACGACGAGGTATTGAGCGAAGCTGAAGTACGCCCAGACCATCACCAAGGCAAGAATGAGTTTGCCAAGATCGTGAAAATGCCTCTTGCCGAGGATCTTTTTCATCGGCTCTTGATCGATCAGCCCTGCCAAGACCGCGACCATGAAACACAGACAGCTCAACGCCCAACCCACCACATACAGCAGTCCCCAGATAGTCGAGAACCAATGCGGATCAAGAGAAAGCACCCAATCGACCGACGCGAACGTGACAACGAGACAATAGATCACTAGCGTTGGCCCCGAGAACCTCGACATTTTCTCGAGCAGCTTCGACGAATCATCGAACGAGGTGGATTCATCTTGACCCGCAGACCACTTGTTCAAAAGATAGGCCATCACCGAAAAGAGGCCGAGGAAAATAAACCCGCGAAGTATCCAGGCCCACGGCGTCATAAAGATGCCGCGTTGAGCCATCACGGGGTCGGTGGCGGGAAGATGCGTCCACTCATAGACCTGATGCGTCGCAACGCCGTAGGCGATGGGCAGGAAAAGCAGGATCACAAGCGGCAGAGTCCGCGTGCCCGCTTCGAGCGGCCGGCGAAGCACCACACCCCACGCACCCCCGGTCAAATATTGGAGCATCAAGAGTCCAAGCGAACCGATCGCTATGCCGCCCCAAAAGACAAAACCGAGTATCCAAGACCTCAGGCCTTGTTCGACGTTAAAGTATGTGCCGATCACCCAAGCTATCAGGGCGATCGCGCCGATGCCGAGCGAAACGGCTCCCCAACGACTCAAGCACTCCGGGGCACGATAATTCTGAGCGTCCGCCATTACCTCGTGCCTCCTCGATTGGTCGCGGCATTCGCTGCCGGAATTTCAGGCTTCGCGGGAACGGGCGCGCCCGTATTTGAATTTGCAGTTGAAGTCATCTTCAGATTCGAATCAGGATTACGGCTCAACTGGAGCGTTCGTATGTATGCTACGATCGCCCAGCGGTCCGCCGCCTGCACCTGATAACCGTATGGGTTCATTTTGCCCCATCCGTTCGTGATAACGTCGAAGAAATGTCCGACAGGAGCGTTTCTCAGACGGTCATCGTGATATGTCGGCGGTTGTGGAAATCCGCGTCGGACGACCATGCCGTCACCGTCGCCGAACTGGCCGTGGCACACCATACAGTAGATCTTATAGCGGTCCTCGCCGCGATCGATAAGCTCTTTTGTGACCGGAAGCGGAAATTCGGTGATCGCATTCGGAAAACTTGCCACCACGGTATTTCCATTCGCATCCGTCGAGGTCGCCGCCTGAGCGTTCGGGTCCGGATTGTCGATCTTGCCGGTAAAGAAGGCCTTGTTGTCCTCTAGATGGCCGCGTGCGACCGTTCCTTCCGGATAGTCTCTTGAAGATCTGCCGTCTGAAAAGAAATCGCTCTTTTCGTATGCGTCATACCGCGGCTGATCCTGCATATCCGAGCGAACGCCGCAAGCTTCGGTAAGAAGCAGGCCGCAGACCGCCGCAAGAATAAGCGCAAACCGCAGATAAAGCCGTCTTTCGTTTCGTTTATTCAGGGACATCAAAGACCTCCTGCGGCGAAAGACTGTCCATAAAGGCTCGGACCTTCTCGTAATCATAAAGCGGGTCACTGGATTCGATCAGCAAGAAGAATTTCTCTCTTGACGCCAATGCGAATCGCGGAATATTGAAAACAGGGTGATAGGGTGATGGAAGCCCGTTCAAGAACAGCATCCCAAAAACGGCCGTGAACGCCGCAAAAAGGATCGTCAGCTCGAACATCGGCGGAATGAACGCCGGAAGGCTGAAATGGCCGCGGCCGCCAACGATGATCGGATAATCGATGACGTGAACAAAATAGACCAGGCCGAGAGCCGTCAAGAGGCCTGTTATTCCGCCCGTCAGGATCAAATAGGGCAGCACACTGCGCTTGATGCCGAGAGCCTCATCAATATCATGCAGCGGGAACGGCGAAAAACCGTCCGTTTTTGTATATCCGGCATCACGGACCTTGACCGCTGCATCGACCAATTGGGTCGGCGTGTCAAACTCCGCCATTATTCCGTAGATATTCTCGCTCATACTCTAAAAATATAGACCGTTCTTAGCCAACTCTTACCAACTTTTCCTTCTTAACTGTTCGGCGGATCCGTCTTGTCGTACGTGTATTCGATTTCGAGCACATTCTCGTCAAAATCCTGCGGGCGGCCGTGAACATTTGCCTGCGGCAGCAGCGTCCTGACCTCAAAGATCGAGATGATCGGCAGGAATCGCACGAACAGGAAGAACAGGCAGAAGAAGAACCCAAGGGTACCGACGAACATCGACCAGTCCCAGATCGTCGGCGAATACATCGCCCACGACGAAGGGAGGAAGTCTCTCTGGATACTCGTTACGATAATGACGAAACGCTCGAGCCACATTCCAATGCTGACGATGATCGAAATGATAAAGAGCCAAAATTCGCTCTCGCGGAATCGCTTGAACCAAAGGAACTGCGGCGATATGACATTGCAGAACATCAGCATCCAGTAGAACGCCCAATAAGGACCTTCCCAGATGCGGTTCTTGATCATGAACCACTCATACTGCGAACCGCTGTACCAGCCGAAGAACGCCTCCATAATGTAGGAGTAGCCGACGATCAGACCCGTCGCAAGCATCACCTTGCCCATCAAGATCAAGTGGGTCTTGGTGACGAAATCCTTCATGTTGTAAAGGTGCCGAAGCGGTATCGCCAACAGCAGCACCATCGCAAAACCGGCGTAAATGGCACCGGCAACGAAGTACGGCGGGAAGAATGTCGCGTGCCAGCCGGGGATCTGCGAAACAGAGAAGTCCAGGGACACGACCGAGTGGACCGAAAGCACGAGAGGCGTCGAGATGCCCGCAAGGATCAAATATGCAAGCTCGTATCGATGCCAGTGTCTTGCGCTTCCGCGCCAGCCCCAAGAAAAGATCGCATAGACCTTCTTGAAATACTTGTTCTTAGCACGGTCACGCAGCGTCGCAAGGTCAGGGATCAGGCCCACATACCAGAACAGCAGCGACACCGTCGCATACGTAGAAACAGCAAAAACGTCCCACATCAACGGACTGCGAAATTGGGGCCAAATGCCCATCGTGTTCGGATACGGGAACAGCCAGTAGGCAAGCCAGGGGCGGCCGGTGTGGAACACCGGATAAAGACCTGCGCAGGCAACCGCGAAGAGCGTCATCGCCTCGGCGAAACGATTGATCGAAGTTCGCCACTTCTGGTTCAAAAGCAGCAAGATCGCCGAGATCAGAGTACCGGCGTGCCCGATACCGATCCACCAAACGAAGTTGATGATCGGGAATGCCCAGCCGACCGGTTGGTTCGTACCCCAAATGCCGATGCCCTTGGTCACGAGATAAATGATCGTGACCATCAGGAGCTGCGCTACAAGGAAGGCTATCGCGAAGCCGATGAACCAATGGAACGGTGTCCGTTTTTTGAGAGTAAGATCGCCGATGCGGTCGCTGACGGTTCCGAAGTCGTGATCGCCTTCGACCATCGCCGGGTGCAGCTTTCGTTCTTCTATTGCATCCTGCATAGATTTCTCGCAACTAGGTTGAGCCTAGTGAGCGTCGCCTCCCGTGTTCTGCTCCTTGGCAGGCTTCTCATTTGCCGGGAAGACCGGCGCCTTGTAATCAGGCATTTCGGTGTTAAAGTTCTTCAGGCCTGCAAGATACGTCGTCCTGGGCTGAGTATTCAGCTCGTTCAGAAGAGTATAGTTGCGGTGGTCTTGTTTGGTCTTTGCAACCGCACTATCCGGATTGCGCATATCACCGAACGTGATAGCGTTCGTCGGACAGACCGACTGACAAGCCGTCATGATCTCGCCGTCGCGAATGGCACGCCCGTCCTTCTCGGAAGCAATGCGGGCCGCTGCGATCCTCTGCGTGCAATAGTTGCACTTTTCCATCACACCGCGGCTTCTTATCGTAACTTCAGGATTTCGCATCAGCTTGTACTGAGGCGTGTCCCAATCCTGATAAAGCATAAAGTTGAAGCGCCTGACCTTGTAGGGGCAGTTATTCGAACAATAACGCGTTCCGACGCAGCGGTTATACGTCATATCGTTCAAACCTTCGGCACTGTGTGCGGTCGCGTGAACCGGACAAACGACCTCGCAAGGAGCCTGTTCGCACTGCTGACACAGTACCGGCTGGAAATGCGGCCCTTCGGGAGCGTTGATATCATCACCGCCGTAATAGGCGTCGATCCGCATCCAATGCATCATACGGTGGCGCCCAACCTGTTCTTTACCGACGACCGGAATATTGTTCTCGGATTGGCAGGCGATCACGCAGGCATTGCAGCCAACGCAAGAGTTCAGATCGACCGTCATTCCCCACTTATGATTCTTCGCATAAGTGGCCTGATGTTCCTCATACGGGAACATCGACATATCGATCTCGTTATGCTGATGGCCTGCCTTGATCTCTTCTTCGAGGTGATTGAAATCCCACGATCGTAGCAGGTCGCGGCCTTCCATATTGAAATGCGTCTGCGTCGAAGAGACTTCTTCCCGCGAGCCCAACGCCTTAAGAGAACCAAAGCCTGCGTCGAGAGCATCCGAACGCCTTACGTTGAACACGTTGTAGCCGATATTCGACCCGACATTCCCTGCCCGCGTGCGTCCATATCCCATATGGAGCGTGATCGTATCGTCGGGCTGTCCCGGCGAGATCCACATCGCAACCGGTTCGGAAACTTCCCCACCCTGATAGGTAATGCGAACCTGATCTGAAAAGAGGTTGCCGCCCTTTGTATTAAAGAACGTCACACCTTCAGAAGCACCGGCCTGCTCGCGCACATCGCGCGATTGGTTGATACCAAGTTTCTCAGCCGTCTTAGGACTGATCAAGCCGACATTCGTCCATGTAACCTTGTTAAGCGGATTCGGAAGTTCCTGAAGCCAGCCGTTATTTGTAAAACGGCCATCATAGACCGACGGGTCAGGCCTTATCGAGATCTCAAGTTCTCCGGAGCCGCTGACGGCCTGCGCGGGCTGGGAAAGGAACCCGGCACTTGCCGTGACCGATTTCAGAGCAGCCGCGGTGTTCGGGATGAGTCCGTCGTGAACGGCCTTTCGCCAGTTATCCTCAAATGTCTTGCCGCCTGCCGGAGGTACAGATGCAGCTGGTGACGCCGCAGGTTTCGCTTCCGGAGCCGGCGAAACCTTTGCGGCCGAAACAGGAGCGGCCGAGACCCTTTCTCCGGCGTTGACGGTCGGCTCCGACGGCACCGCCGCAGGTGTGGCCTTGGCGTTTGCAGCAGGGGTGATCCCGGTCTTTTGCCAATAGGCTTTGACGATATCGAGATCCTTCTTATCGAAATTCTCCTTAAAGAACAGCTGCACTAACTCATGAACACTGTGTCCGTCGTAGATCGGCGTGATCAGCGGTTGGATGATGCTTGCAGTGCCGTCATAGGCCCTCGCATCGCCCCACGATTCGAGATAATGCTTCGACGGAACATGCCAATGGCAATACACGGCCGTCTCGTCCGAATAAAGCCCAAGATGGGCACGGAATGGGATCTTATCCATCCTTGCGGCATCCAGTTTCAGGTCCGCAGGCGTGTTATACATCGGGTTGCCGTCGATGATAACGAGCATCTTGACCTTCCCGGCGTCAATATCAGCGATAAGTTCACGATATTGGTCAAGCTGAGAGCGTTCGCTGTTCGGCGCAAAGGGTTCGGTATAAACGACCGTCTGCCCAACGTTGCCGAGAGCGGCATTCATCAGATGTGCGAGAGCATGTACGACCGGCGGCTGATTATCTCCGGCAACGACCAGAGAACGGCCCTTCGCTGACTGTAGATCCTTGGCCATCGCCGCGATCCAGGCCTCATTCTCGGCGTACGTCGAATTCACGCCCGCAACGCCGACGGCCTTTGCGATCGCCTTTGCGGCTTCGGCCATTTGGCTCGGCTTAATGGCGAGTCGGTGATCGGCCTTTGCTCCGGTGATCGTGATCGTCGTTTCGAGGACATAAAGGCGGTTGACCTCCTTTTTATCCTCGGAGAAATGGCGTCCTTTCGCAAAATCGTTCGTATAAGCAACGTTAAAGTGTGAAAGGAAATCGTTGTCGAGTGAAAGGATGCGGTCAGCCTTGTCGAACTTGTATATCGGCTGCGCGGCCGAACCGAATGCCGCACGCGCTCCGTTCATCGCGTTATCGCTGTTGATCGGCTCGTACTGGACCAGCTTTGCGTTCGGCAGCTCGGCCTTTAGGCTGTTGAACTGATCGATAAGCGTCGGCGAAGTGATGGTCTCGGTCAGGAACCGGATGCCTGCGCCGCCGTCTGTACGATTATCTTCGATCTTGGCCCGCAGGTCGGTCGAAAATGCTTGCCAGGTCTTCGGGTCGCCGCGAAACACAACCTCTTTGGAGCGGTCCGGGTCAAACATTCCGAGCACAGAGGCCTGTGCAAGGATGTCGGTCGTCCCGCGGCTGCCCGGATGATCCGGGTTGCCTTCAACCTTGATCGGTCGGCCGTCGTAAGACTTCGCAAGCAACCCGACAGCGACGCCGCCGAGCGACATCGCGGTCGCAAAGTAATTGGATTTGCCCGGAAGAAGCCCCATTTGGGAATTCACGTAAGGCACGATCTTCTCGGTCGGCTGAATGACGCATCCCGTAAGGCCGGCAAGGGCCAGCGATGCTCCCATCACCTTGACAAAGTTTCGCCGGCTGAGCGAACTGTCCCATTCTTCGATCTCGTGCGGATATTCGCGCGAGACGAATTCTTTGAATTCCGGCGTATCGGCGTATTCCTCAAGACTGCGCCAATATTCTTTTCCGTTCTGCGACAAGATGCGGTCGCGGAGCAAAGCGAAATTTATTTTGCTGTCAGGACTGGGCATTTTTTTGCTTATTCCTTAAAACTTTTGCCGCCCTAAATGTGCACTTGGGCGAGAATCCAAATTCTTATCGGTGGCATGTCGAGCAGCTCGTAAGCATCTCTCGACTGCGGATCTTATAATCGACCTTCAACTGATCACGTGTCGCTTGGTCGGTGTCGTCCGGGCGATAGGCCATATTGAAGACCTCGGACTTCGGCCGAATGAACTTTTCAGGTTCGCGATGGCATTGGATACACCATTCCATCTGGAGCGTATTTTCCTCATAAACCGTCGGCATCTTATCGACCGGCCCGTGACACGTTGAACAGCCGACGCCTTTTGCGATGTGGATACTGTGGTTGAAATATACGTACTCAGGAAGGTCGTGAACGCGATTCCATTGGATCGGCTTGTTATCGCGGAAGCTCGCTCGGATGGGCTCCAAGTAAGGGGCATCGGCCCAAAGTTGGCTGTGACAGTTCATACACGTTTGGGTCGAAGGCATTCCGGCAGAAGCGGTCGTCTCAACCGTTTGATGGCAATAGCGGCAATCAATACCGTCGTCGCCCACGTGGTGTTTATGAGAGAACTGCACCGGCTGCTGGATCTCGAGATACTGTCCTGTTAGGTAAGACGATCTCGCGAGCTGCGTCCAGGCGTAAAAACCTACGCCCGCCAGCAGCACGACTGCCACCATGCTGATCTTCGCAATGTTATTGGCGCTCTTTCTAAAGATCTGTGCCATCTTAAAACTCGTTCATCCTCGATCGGTGGTGTGAACTTTCGCCCCGATCAAGTGGAATTTTTCGCAAGCAATGAATTAAGCAGGAATCTGCTCTGCAATTGACTGCGCTAGGTTAATTTTTTTGCGAGCCGTAAAGCTAGGACAAGTTTACTAAATCCCTTAGATTCTGCAAATTGCACACGGCTCAAAGTATGCCTCAGCTATCCCGATGTGTAAATCCGAGCGTAAATTAGTTTTTTGTGATAATCAAATCAATTCGATGAATCAATCGTAAAATCACACGGACACAAGTTGTTTGTATTGCTCGCCCTCTGCCCATTCCAGAGCTTCGGCTACGCGCCAGATAGGAAACGGGTGTGTCAGGCCGGCATTTGTGACATCGGCCCAAAAGCGGTCAAGCGAACTCGCATCGTAGTTTTTCTTGAATTCGCGGCCCTGAGCGAGAAACTCTTCGTAGTCGATCTTTGACGCAAAAGTACCGCCCGCAAGTTTCATCATCGTGCGGCCGATCACGTCCGGATCTTGCGTGACCAGGAGAGCCGCTCGGTCACACGAGAGTTCCGCACGCCGTGCCCATGCGAGCAAAGCACTCGCAATTCCCATCGAAACGATCAGCTTGATGATCTCCGCTCCCGGCAGCAACGCCGCAACCGAGCGGTTCAGAAGAAATTCCATCAACCTTGCCGCCGTCAGATAGAGCACATGTTCGGCATGGATATGCCCTACCTCGTGTGCGATGACAGCAAAGGTCTCTTCATCATTCAAGCGTTCGATGAGTGCGGAATGGAGGACGATTATCGGCCTTTCAACGCCGCCCGTGAACGCATTTACTATAGGATTCTGCTGAACGAAAAGATCGGGCTCCTCGACGCTAAGCGACGCACATACAGCTTCGAGTTTTGCGTGAAGGTCAGGACATTGCTTTGGTGTTACTTTTACAGCAGACGCTGTAAACATGACGCGTATGGCGGATTCGCCCGTCCAAGCGAGCAGTTTCTTTAAAGCGCTGTCAACGCCGGGAATCGCCTTGAGGGCTGCCATCGCCTTTGCATCTGCCGGATGAATGTACGCGTTCTTGTCCAATCAAATTCTCGAATGTTTTTCGAGGTTCATCCGAAAGCGGCAGCTTGCATTTGCCGCAGTTGGCGTCGTGAGCTTTATAGTCGGCTCGAACCGCATTCTTTTGCCCGCAATATCGGCATTTTACCGAAAGGCGTGTCGCGATCGATTCTGATGGGTCTGGCTTTTTCTTCGGCATAGTCTATTGCACAGATTCTAAGGGAAAATCCGCATATCCGAAACCCAAAGATCGCCTAAAGTTGCGAACCGGTTTACTTTCTCGATAATTTCGCTACCGTCTCGACATGGTGGGACTGCGGAAAGAGGTCGAAAGCCTTGATCGCATTCAATTCGTATCCCGCATCCAACAACACGCGCAGATCTCGTGCAAGGATCGAGGGGTCGCACGAAACATACGAGATCGCTTTCGGCCAAAGTGTAGCGATCTGTTCGATCACACCCTTTTCCGTCCCCGATCGCGGCGGGTCAAGCAGAATGAACTCCGGGCCATCTGCTTGTCGAGCCTCAACAAAGGACACGACGGAGCCTTGAACGAACTCGGCATTTGAGATCCGATTCCGATCAGCATTTTGTCGTGCAAGCCTGATCGAATCGTGATCTGCCTCAACCCCGACAACGCTTTCAAAATTTTTCGCCAAAGGCAGCGTGAATAGCCCAACGCCACAGTAAAGGTCAAGAGCCTTTGTCCCTGAATAGCCTTGAGTCGCAAAGTTCGCGAGCGGCTCTATCAATAGACTGTTTGCCTGAAAGAAACTGGTCGAACGAAAATTGTATTCGAACCCTAGGGCATTACATGACAACGATCTGCCAGGATCCTCATCGATCGAAAGAACGACCGTTTCACTGTCGGTCGCCGCCTCCACCTCATCCGGCCAGATGGTGCCTGCTGCGGCCCCGTCACGAACCGACCTTAAACCATCATTCAGCTTTGAATTTAGTATCGGGCACGTCTCAACATCGATCACATCGTGGCTTTCGCGTCGAAAATATCCAACTATCGGGCCGCGAACCTGCCACCGCGCACGGCCGCGATAACCAAATTCCTGCGGGCTTGCGACCACGTCAATATCTCCGGTCTCGATCTTGCCCAAACGACGCAATGCGTCTTTGATGATCGAAGACTTGGCCGCTAGTTGAGCGGAGTAGGTCATCTGCTGAAAATCGCAGCCTCCGCACTCGCCGAAGTAATGGCAAGGCGGTTCGCGCCGATCCGGCGAAGATTCCAACACTTCAACGATCCTTGCGAACGCGATCTTTTTCTTCCGCTGCGTGATCTCGACACGCACGCGATCACCCGCCGCCGCTAACGGCACGAACACAGTCAAACCGTCCGCAAACCCGATCCCAAAGCCCCGCGGCACGATCCTCTCGATCTTTAACTCGATCATCTTGTTAGCCTTCTTTATCGCCGATCCGTAGGTGCGGCTACCGATGCAAAAAGCGCGTTGCCTAAACGCTATCCGCTTGCCCAAAAGTGAGTAAATTGTTGTCCGGATCGAGCAATGAGAACTCTTTCTGACCCCACGGTTTTGCTTGCAAGGCTCCATTCGGGTGAATGGCTAAATTCGCGTCGAGTAATGATCGATAGAGCACATCGATCTCGTCGGTGCGTATATAAACTTGGCCGTAATTTTCCTTTGGGTCGAGTTCTTTGAAGAGGAAGAAATGAATTTCGATATTATCTTTCCCTATCAAGAGATAATCCCCGTAATCGCTGATCTCCGTAAAGCCTAAGCCGTCAATGTAATATGCCTTCGTCGCGGACTTGTCCCGCATTGGGAGCTTCGGGTTAATGGCTGTCAGCATATCTTCTTCTAAGGCGTTCGCAGGATCTTTTCCATCTTGCGGCCCTTTGCGAGTTCATCGATGAGCTTATCGAGGCATCGTGCCTTTTTCGTCAGCGGATTTTCGATCTCTTCGACGCGATAGCCGCAGATCGTGCCGGTAATAAGGTTCGCATTCGGATTTAGCGTCGCTCGCTCGAAGAACGCCTCGAACGTTACCTTTTCGTCAATGAGCTTCTTCAGTTTCCTTCTATCAAAGCCCGTGAGCCACTCGATCACGTGTTCCAACTCGGCCAGAGTCCTGCCTTTGCCCTCGACTTTAGCCACGTAATGCGGATAGACCGAGGCAAAGGACATTTTCGCGATCCTTTCGTCATGATGTGCCGTGGTCTTCATTGCTTCTTATCCTCGACCCGTTCGAGTTTGCCCTTTCGCTTTACGAGGTTCTTGTAATCCCATTGGATCTCGCGTGCCTTCTTGAGCCAACGCCGGAGAACTTTCGGGTCGATATCTTCGGCCGAGTTGTAAAAGATCGATGCGTCCTTGAACTTCTTGCCAACCACATTCAGGCCGTCTTCGTCGAAGTCGGCACCGCTCCAGAACATTAGACGCACGCCCGGCTTTTGGATGCTGTAACCGACGATCGGATTCCCGTCCAAGAACCAAACGGGATGTGCGTGCCAGACCTTGCTCTCCGATTCTCGAAGTTCGCGATCGATCGCTTCGCGAAGGCGGTCGCATACAGCGGCGTATTCTGCGGGTTGTTTGTCGTTATAGGCTTTTATCTCGTCGTGCACTTTCCGTTGTCCGTACTCCAATTCTTTTTCGATCAACGCAAGGGCCACTCTGAGCGCGGCAATACGGCGTTCCAGAAGCGTTTTCTGCGACTTGCCCAACAAGGCATTTCCCTGAACTTTCTCACACTTTTTCAGCGTGGACAACAAAGCCCGATGCGCTTCGTTGAGTTCAAGCTCGGAGAATGCTGACATTCTCCGAGCATATCATCGAAATCGCATCGCGCGAGCGAATTGCGAGAATAGATCTAGTTCTTCTTTGCGACTATGGCGACCGCGTTCAGGTGATCGCGATATTTTCTGAATGTTCTCCGCATGGTCATGATCCGTTTGCGTTCTTTCGGGTGCGTCGCGATGTTGAATATGATACCCAACGCTCTGAAAAAGCCCTCATCGTTGAATACGCGGCCTGGTTCAAGCAGGCTCATCGGATTCTTTTCTATCTTGACGATGCTGAAGCCTTCTTTTTCGAGCAGCTCGGACCACTCTTTTTCTGTCAACGGACGAGCGTTAACTTTGATCGTTTGTGCAAGTTCTCTCTGAATGTTTGCCTTCGTCTCATCCGAAATATTGTCCGGAGCAAGCCCGAGCTCGTGTATGCCGTAAAGGCCGCCTTTTTTCAGGATACGGAAAGCTTCCCCGATGATCTCCGATTTTCGATGATCCGCCTGCATCGTCAGCATCGCTTCGCCATAGACCTTGTCAACAGAATCCGCGTCCAGGGTAGTTTCGGCCGCACTCGTGTTGATTATCTTTCGATTCTTGCCGTTCACAATGCTCTTCAGATTCCCTGCAGCGGTCTCGTCAAGCTCGATGCCGGTATATGAGTGCGGATCCTGCTTAAGCGTCAACGCGGCCGTAAAGCCGATTCCCGGAGCGAACTCCACGACGTCATCCGTCATTTTGATATTGAGTTCGTCGATGAGCTTTGCCGTCAGCTCACGTCCGCCGGGACGCAGGACCCGCTTGCCCATCTTCGCCAAAACCCAATGTCCTTGCTCTGTGTTCGTGTGATGACTGATCATGATCTTCTCCTTGCCGCCTTAGACAGACGATGCGGCCAACCTATAGACCATGTTCCTCCTTCACGCCAAAACGAAATATGCGCTCGCGCAGGTTTTTAGGTGTATTCCTGTTTTTGGGTCAATTCGCAGGCACGTTATCCCGTGTCGGCAGAAAAAAGTCACCGGTCCTTAGAACATCACGCGCGGTCGTGAGGTCATCATCACTCACGTACGAAACGGCAAAAAGCACCGCATAACCATCGCGCACCGTCACATAAACCCGCCTTTTCTGTGTTCCCGTTGACGTGTCGAGAAAGGCGAATTGCATGGCTCCGAGTTTCTCGGCATCTGTCTCCCCGACCTTAAAAGTGGCGGGAAGCTTAGCATTTAGAAGGCTCTGTCGGACCACATCGACGTAATCGACCGCGTCTTTGATCTGCGGGATGTTGGAAATATTCTCGGCCGCGATCAGGAAGAATGCGTTATCGGGAGTCCCCGGCATTGAGCGGTAAGCGGTCAAGAGCACGGTGACGTTCTTTGCGAACCGCTGCTTGGCGAGCGGCCCGAGGGCCTCGGTGTTCAGCGTATGCAGGTCAAAGCCGGCCGATTTCATGTAAGCCTCAAAATCCGGTCCCGGAATCAGCCAGCTGTCCGGAAAAGTGACCTGAAAGCTCAAGGTGGGATTGATATAGCTGCGGCCGGTCACCGTTCCGGCATCCAGCTTTAGTGCAGCCTCGCGCAGCTCCGTTCCCGCTTTCACAGGAATCGTGCCGGGCAGTTTCTTATGTGGGGTGCGTTGTTTCTGCGAAAATCCGAATGAAACACTTACCAAGACAACAAAAGCCGCAATAAAAACTCTCATAAAAAATAAAGCCCTAAGCGCGGGATCCCTGCTTCCTCACGAAGCCGCTTCATCACCATTAGGTCATAGGTCTGGCGATACTTGTCGGGTTCCATTTCGCTCTTATAAGGCTTGAGCTGACTCTTGACTGTTGCCTCAAGCGTAGCCAGATGATTCGGATCCCAATTCTCCAGCAACGTACGGTCAAGGAGCTTTTCCACATCGCTCAAGGTCTTATCGACCGTATCAAGATCATTGGTTAGATTCGCTTTTATCTCAGAAAGATGCGTCAGCGCTCGCAATATCCCCTCGGAAAGGCTCTCTATCTTGCACTCCGCAAGTCTTGCGGCACAATCGTCAATGTGCGCACCGATCCGTTCGACCGAAAATTCGGGTTCTGACGCAGTTCCTTGCTCGCTGTCACCCTTGCCTGTCTGAGAATTAAGCCATTCGCGATGCTGTATTTCGATCTCCTCGCGACAATAGAAAAGGCTCTTGATGGTCCGAGTCCCCGGCGGTTGGCGGTCATACACATCGAAAACGGCCTCGATCGATCGGAGAACTATGTGCAAAGGAATACCGCGTTCTTTCCAACCGTCGATCATCGCCCAATCCAGCGGCGAAAGGAAAAGGTGCCTTCCTCTCCGCCGGACGAACGTATCCTCGATCTCGGTGTAGTAATTAAAATAATTCACGCGTTACAAAATTCTGATCTCTCCTAGATTAAACGACCGATGCCGAGCCTCCAAAACCCGCATTGGACGAAGTCTGTGATAACCTATTTCAAAAGAAAATGGCAGACAGACGGACACGTTTTTGCACCTCTTCGGAGATCGAACTCCCGAATGACTTCAACCCCGGGAATACGGCTCCGATCTCCTATGAGACCGAGCTGAATGAACCCGGATCGTTTCCCTACACTCGCGGCGTTCGAAGGTCGATGTATCGCGGGCGCTTCTGGACGATGCGGCAATACGCCGGGTTCGCCACCGCAGAGGAATCGAATCAACGATATAAATACTTGCTTTCGCAAGGCACGACGGGCCTGAGCGTTGCCTTTGACCTGCCCACGCAGATTGGGCTGGATTCCGACGATCCGCTGGCCGCCGGCGAGGTTGGAAAAGTTGGTGTCGCGATCGATTCGCTCGAAGACATGCTGACGCTCTTTGACGGCATTCCGCTCGACCAGGTCTCGACGTCGATGACGATCAATGCGACGGCCTCGATCCTACTCTGCCTTTATCTTGCGGTAGCTAAAAAGCAAAATATCGCTCTCGATAAGGTCAACGGCACGGTCCAGAACGACATTCTCAAGGAATACATTGCCCGAGGAACCTACATCTATCCTCCGAAACCATCTTTGCGGTTGATCACCGACACGTTCGCTTTTTGTGCTAAAGAAGTACCGAATTGGAATACAATTTCCATCTCTGGCTACCACATTCGCGAAGCCGGTTCGACCGCGGCTCAGGAGATCGCTTTTACGCTAGCCGATGCGATCTGCTACGTCGAAGCTGCGATCGCAGTTGGGCTAAGAGTTGACGACTTTGCCCCGCGTCTTTCGTTCTTTTTTAATTCGCACAACAACCTGATCGAAGAGATCGCAAAGTTTCGGGCAGCCCGCCGTCTCTGGGCGAAAATTATGCGTGACCGCTTTTCGGCAAAGGACGAAAAGTCGATGATGCTGCGTTTTCATACGCAAACTGCGGGTTCAACGCTCACTGCGCAGCAGCCCGAGGTGAATATCGTCCGGACAACGATCCAGGCCCTCGCGGCCGTGCTCGGCGGCACCCAAAGTCTGCACACTAATTCGATGGACGAGGCTCTCGGTCTTCCGACAGAAAATGCGGCCCGCATTGCATTGCGTACACAACAGGTGATCGCATACGAATCTGGTGTCGCTGATACGGTCGATCCATTTGCGGGCAGTTATGCGGTCGAGGAGATCACCACTCGGCTTGAAAAGGCCGCCGCCGACTATATCGAAAAGATCGACGACCTGGGCGGCATGCTCCGCGCGATCGAGATAGGTTTTGTCCAGAACGAGATCCAACAGGCCGCTTACGACTACCAACTCGCCGTCGAGCATCACGATGCCATTGTCGTGGGTGTAAATAAGTTTCGAACCGACGATGTAGAGCCGATCCCGATCTTGAAGATCGATGAAAAGATCGAGAGCGACCAGCGTGCCCGCCTTGCGGCACTACGGAGCCGACGCGATGCCGCAATTGCCTCCAAAGCGCTTGAAAATATTACTTCTGCCGCCCAAACAGGCGAAAACCTCCTTCCGCACATACTTTTTGCCGTCGAAAACTTCGTAACCATAGGCGAGATCAGCAATGAACTTCGTAGAGTCTGGGGCGAATACCAAGAAAACGTTAGCGTTTAGATCTCAAAGAGCAGGGAAAAAAATCGCTGACAAACGGCGTTAAACTGTGTTATCCTAACTGTTGTAGGCTTTCCGCCTGCTATAGAGAAGACCCCTCAAAAGCCGACGCCTTCGGCATTTTTTATCTATTTTCTGCGTTTTCTCTTATCCCCTATGGAAAAACTTAACGAATTTCTGCGAGATCTTTTGTCCAGTTGCAGCGATGAACTGCGTCTCGAGCCGGGCAAAAAGCCGTTCATGCTCGCAGGTTCACGTACGATCGAGATCTCGAACACCCCGATTCTCGGCACCCAGATCAGTATGATGGTGTTCCCGCTGATCCCGCAGGACATTAAGCTTATCCTTCCCCACTCACCCGAGATCGAATTCGAGCATCCGCACACACTTGGAAAATTCCAGTTCGTTGTAAGAAAATCACCGGCCGGCTTTAACGTTGTCATTCGGCCGCAACTTGCCGATCAGCGCACAACCTCACCTACGCCCGAAAATGTCTTTGCGCCCCAAGCAGCGCCGTCCGAACCCGTGACCGAGCCCGATCCCAAGACTGCCTCTGAGGAACCGATCTCGCCGCTTTCGCCATCAGAATTCACAGACTTTGACAGCGCGTCGGCAGGCTACGAATATACTTCAACCTTGACGCCGGTCGATCAGAGTCCAGAAAGTCTTGTCGTCGAAGAACGTGTTGAAGTACCCGCCTACCAAGTCGCGGGTATTCCTGCCGCGGATGTCGTCTCGGCCAACGATCCGGAATTTGCCACCGTCTTTTCTGACACATCAACGTACGAGCCCCAAGGCCCTCGCGATGATTTTTCCAGCGCTTATGCGCCGCTACCGGACCAGCCCTTTGAACATACGGCGGAGACAAATGGCTGGCCGCCGCCGCCGCCTTCGGAGCCGCCGCTCATTCCGACACAACCGTCGCCTCATAGCCCAACGCTGGTGAGTTCGCGAATGGATCAGCTCTTTCGTGCAATGGCCGCTGCCGGCGCCTCAGACCTCCATCTTTCCGTATCGATGCCGCCCATGATCCGCAAGGACGGCAAAATGCAGTCGCTTTCGGCCGGGGATGATGCTCTGACGGCCGAATCGATGACGCACCTTCTCGGCGAAATAATGCCAAAGAAGAACATTGAGGAATTCGCGCAGCGGCACGATACCGACTTTGCCTACGAGATCGAGGGCCTGGCGCGCTTCCGCTCGAACATCTTCATGGACCGAAAAGGGATGGGAGCCGTCTTCCGCATAATCCCGACAAAGATGACGACCGCCGAGCAGCTAGGGCTGTCGGATGCAATTCTCGGCCTCACGCACCTTTCGAAAGGCCTCGTTGTCGTAACAGGCCCCACCGGTTCGGGTAAGTCCACGACGCTCTGTGCGATGGTGAACCACATCAATCAGAATCGCGAAGACCACATAATAACGATCGAAGACCCGATCGAGTTCGTCCACGACAATATCAAATGTCTCGTGAACCAACGCGAGGTCCACAATCACACCGATTCATTCAAAGATGCCCTGCGTGCGGCCCTTCGCGAAGACCCGGACATTCTGCTCGTCGGCGAAATGCGCGACCTCGAAACGATCTCGATCGCGATCGAAACGGCGGAAACAGGACACCTCGTCTTCGGCACCTTGCACACGACTACCGCGGCCTCAACCGTCGATCGCATCATCGACCAATTCCCTGCGGACCGTCAACAGCAGATCCGCGTGATGCTTTCAGAATCGCTAAAAGGCGTTATCGCACAAACGCTCCTGCCAAAGAAAGGCGGCGGCCGCGTCGCTGCCCTAGAGATCCTGATCGTAACTCCTGCGATCAGCAATTTGATCCGTGAGGGAAAGACGTTCCAGATCCCGTCTGCGATGCAGACCGGAAAGAACAGCGGTATGGTCGTGCTCAACGACGCCCTTTTTGAGCTGGTGAAGAACGGGATGGTCGAGCCTAAAGACGCCTACATCAAGGCGGTCGATAAGGCCAACTTTGAGACGATGCTAACCCGCGGCGGATTCAAGATCTAGGTCTCGGCATTCTCTCGCCCCCTCAACTCGTGTAAAATTTAAGTTATCTTAACGGCGATGCGTGTCCAACTATTTTGGCTGGACACGTATCTAACTTTTTTTACACACAAAAGGGCTATATGAGGCGTTTTCCAAGGTTTTCTTCCGTCGCTTTGATCTTCATTGTCGTTTTTGCGGCAACCGCCGCTGCATTTGCACAGTCCCGGCCGCAGCGGCCGGATACCGCTCCGGGAAATGAAAAACGGAATCAACGCCCAAAACCGCCGACCGCCGAAGAACTAAAAAAGGCCGAGGAAGAACGCAAACAGGCTGAAGCAGAAAAGAATGCGATCATTGATCCCGGCGTTGAAAAGATCTCGACGAACATCGTCTCGGTCGAAGTCACGGTCGTTAACAAGAAGACCGGAGCCGTTGTTACCGGGCTGAGGAAAGAGAACTTTGCGATCTTTGAGGACGGCAAACAGCAGCCGATCTCAGCTTTTACTACGCCGGACTCGCCTATCACGGTCACCGTTCTTATTGAATTCAGCAAATGGAGTGAGGTCTTTGGTTCCGCCGCCGGCGGGATATTCGAGCCTGGCTCGTATGAGGTAGTACGGCCCGCGGCCCTTTTTGTCTCACGCTTTATCAAGCCGCCAAACGATTACGCTTCGATCGTCGCGTTCGATATTCGGCCAACGCCGATCACCGATTTTACGAATGACCCGCAGCGTCTGCGCCAAGCCGTCGATCTATTGTTTCGAAGTACACCAGCCGTCCGCGAGAACAATTTGTGGGACGCCCTAAAATTTACGCTGCTTGGCGGAACGACCGATACCGTCGTCCTTGAGAACTCCAAAGCGAAAACCGCTCAGTACGCCGGAATGGCGAATCTACGCGCACCGCGAAAGGCGATCATTCTTGTTGCGTCCGGAATCGACACCTTCAGCAAAACGAGTTATGACCAGGCTCGTCGGATCGTGCAGGAAGCAGGTGTTCCCGTGTATGTGATCAGCACCGGCAATCTTTTCTTTAAGCGTTACGAGAACCTGCTTGGCCCAATGGACGACCTCGCGACGGGCCTGCCGGGCCGCCTCACATTTCTCCAAGCTCAGAATTCGATGAATACGATCGCAAAGGAGTCCGGCGGAATGCACTTTCCAATGACGTTCGAGAGTGAGATCCCTGATTATCTGAACAGCATCAACGCTCTGCTGCGAAACCAGTACAACATCGCCTATGACCTCAATAGCCCGCATACTCCCGGCCAGAAATACAAACTGCAGGTAAAGGTCGATGTCAACGGCGACGGGATCTACGACGAAAAGGCGTATCGCGTCCAGGCACGCCCCTACTACATCGCCCCCGGCGGTGATGACGCAAAAGATAAAAGAAAAAAGGATTAAGCCGGATTTCTCTTCGCTAAAAAGAAAGGCTGCAAGAAACCTTTAGCTCCCGGATTGCTTCAAAAGCAGTCCGCTTGGCGTTGCGGTGTGATCAAAGACGTAGTTGTACTTATAGATCCCGAACGGCAGGATCGAGACCGGGATCGAGTAGTTCACATGGGCATTGACTCCCGGGCCGACCTTCTTCACCTCGACCAGCGCGTCGGACGGAACCTCATTCGCTGAAATTGCTTTCTCAAGGCGTTCCTTCACGTTCTTGACGGGGTCGACGTTGCCCGGAAGCGCCATTCCCTGCAGCACCGCGGTCTCCATATCGGACTTCATCGCCTCACCTTGATACGCGACCGGGATGTAGTTGTATCCGGCGTTCGCGACCAACAATATAAAAGCCAGCACAATAAGAAATTTGACGCCGGCACTGCCGCGTTCATTGACTCGGTTCGTTACATTCTGCATTTTTCTAAACTTCCTTCGCTGTTGAGCTTACTTCTGAAGCTTAAGAAACGCTTCGAGTGTGGAAAGAGCGGTTTTTGGAGAGACATGATCACCCGAAAAAACTACGGGCCGGCCGATACCTCGAAGCAGGATCCATTGAAGTGATCCGGATATGTTCTTTTTGTCGAATTGAAAAGCCTCAAAGACCTTTTGAGGTTCGATGTCCGCAAGCGACGGCAAAACACCGACGCTGTGCAAAACATCGTATAACAATTCTACATCCTGCTTGTCACAAATCGCAAGCTTTTTTGAGAGTTCGGCGGCATAAAGAATGCCATAGCCAACAGCCTCACCATGACGGAAATATCGGTAATTTGTGGCTTTTTCGAGCGCGTGAGCAAGCGTATGCCCAAAATTCAGGATCTTTCGCGAACGCCCGTCCGTCCGCTGAACTGCCTCAAATGGATCCTGATCGACGATCTTAGCCTTAAATGCAATATTCTCACGTACCAAGGCCGCAAGCTTTTCGCTGGAAAAAAGGGACGTTCTATCTGAAAAACACGCTTTTGTTCGCTTTAATAGGCTCTTCCCTCCGAGCGCGGCGTGTTTTACCATTTCACACGCCCCTGCCACGATCTCGCGTTCCGGCAACGTTCTAAGGCACTCTACGTCAGCGAAAACGCCAGTCGCGGGATGAAATGCACCGATCGTATTCTTGCCGAAAGAAGCGTTTACGCCGGTTTTGCCGCCGACCGACGAGTCGATCATGGCGAGCAAAGTGGTCGGCAGCTGGATGTGCTTGATGCCTCGCAGATAGATCGCCGCGGCAAAACCACCCAGATCGCCGACAACGCCCCCGCCTAGCGAAAGCAAAGCATCGGTCCGTTCAATACGGGCCGCTGCCATCGCCGCCAAGACCTTTTCTGTGGAGGCAAGCGTTTTGAATCTCTCACCGTCGCCGATTAGCGCGGTCGCGATCGAGAAACCTGCCTTCTGAAGACTTGCTTCGACCGTTCGCCCGTAAAGTCCAAAAACCTTCCGATTCGAGACGAGAAATGCACGTTTCGCTTGGCCCCCAAAACGTTGGCGTGCGAACGCTCCAACGGAGTCGAGGTTTCCCTGCCCGATCTCGATCGTCTCAAATAGGTCCATCGCTGTTGGCGAAGCTCTCATCCCAGGTTTTCCCGTATGATGTCTGCGAGGGCGGCAGCCTTCCGTTCAATGTCGTCCTGATCGACGCCCTCGATCATAACGCGCGCGAGATTCTCAGTTCCGGAATATCTAAGCAGCAGTCGGCCGTTTTCCGCCATCTCTTTTTCAAGTCCGACGGCGGCTTCCGCGATCGCACGCACTTCTTCGAAAGGCCGCTTTTCTTTGACCGCAACATTCACGAGGACCTGCGGAAATCGCTGAAACCCGGCCACTGCGTCACAGAGAGAGAGTCCACGGCGTGCAAGGGAAGAAAGCGTCAACACCGCGGTCGCCATTCCATCTCCGACGAGACTGCGTTCAGGAAAAATTATGTGGCCGGACTGCTCACCGCCGACAACCGAACCGGTACGGATAAGCTCTTCAAGTACGTACTTATCTCCTACCCTTGCTCGGATAAGGTCAATATCCCTTGACCTAAACGCGATCTCAAGCCCGATGTTGCTCATCACGGTCGCAACGACCTTTTTATTCGCAAGTCTGTCCTTCTCGGCCATCTCGGTCGCGAGGATCCAAAGGGTCGCATCGCCATCGACAACGCTGCCTTTATGATCAACAAAAAGTACGCGGTCTGCATCTCCGTCGAACGCAATGCCAAGATCAAAGCCAGCCTTGACCACGGTTGCCGAGAGGGCGTCAAGATGCAGCGAGCCGCAGTCCTTGTTTATGTTCCGCCCGTCCGGAGAATCGTTGATGACGAGAACTTCTGCCCCAAGGCTGCGAAAAAGCTTCGGGGCAAGATCGTAGGCGGCCCCGTTCGCACAATCCAAAACGATCGAGAAGTCCGAGAGCGAGCTCCCTTCAGCAGCAGAGCGAAGGTGTTCCAGATACTTTTCATCAAAGCCCTCGACAAGATCTTCGTTTAGAACGATAGGGGCGACCGGTGCGATCTCGCCTGCTTCAATATCCTCTTCAATAAGCTTCTCGATCGAACTGTCGAGTTTCTTGCCGCTCGGCAAAAAGACCTTGATCCCATTGTCTTCAAACGGATTGTGCGACGCACTGATAACAATGCCCGCATCATAGCCTTCCGCACCGGTCAGAAATGCAACGCCGGGCGTTGTGATTACTCCCGCAGATGATATCTGTCCGCCTTCCGCGGCAACTCCCGCATGGATCGCACCCTCGATCGCTTGTCCGGATTCGCGTGTATCCCGCCCGGAAATGAATCGAGGTGTGCGGCCAAGACTCGCCTCAAAATGTCGCGCCAAAGATCTGCCGATAATGCTCACGGTTCGCTCATCGAGCGGGAACTCGCCTGCTCGGCCGCGAACGCCGTCTGTTCCAAAATGCTTTCCCATAGAAACCGGCAGAGATCCCGATCCGAGAAGTCTGCTCGCGATAGGTCGCGAAATAAGAGATTAGCAAATTCGGCCGCAGAATTGCTCGCCAAACACATAAGAGATTTTTGTATATGCAATAAAACTTTCGAAAATGATTGACAACGGTCAAGCGCTTAAGCGAATCTAAGAATGGCCGTCGTCAAAAGCCATTGCGACAGACGGTGAGATTTTCACAAGGATTTAGGGTGTCACTCCTCGAACAAGCAATGAAAAAAGAATTAGCATTTTCCTCGATAATCGTTCTATCGCTTAGCGCTTTGGGCCTTGCCCAATCGAACAATGGGGAGAGCAATTCTAGATCGTCAAAGGTGGTCGTAACTTCAACGCTGAGGCCCGTGCCGACGCCCATTCCGCGTGTCTTAACTACGCCGACTCCGGTCATTTTACCGAGCGCTCCACCGGTCGGCCCATCAACGAATTCATCAACAAATTCATATTCGCCGGCCGCCTCAAACGTGAATTTCGACGGCCTCAGTTTCTCGCAGATCAAGTCACGGCTTGCGGAAGCCAAACGCGAGATGCAGTCGCGACCGGTCACAATTGGCAGTTCAGAGGCAGTTGGAAATGACCCGATCTACTTTGTAAAGATCGCGTATTTGGACGAGCGCACGCGGCAGATCGAGTTCGTGTCCCTTTCCAAAGATGCGTTCCTCGCAAAGAATACAACGAGTTCGGCGGTCTCGACCGATGGTTCGACGCTTTTCTTTCGAAACATCAGGGCAAACGGCGTGAACACTCCGATCGTACTGACCGATCAATCAGGTCGTTCAAAGCTTCCGCTGATGATCCAGTATCCTGTCGTCCGGGACGGCCGATTTATTGAGACCGCGTATTATGTTTCCACGCACCCGGGCATTATTACTCCGGACGTGATCAGTGCCGGAAGGTATTACGTTCGTAACACGATCGAGGTCGCGCGCGAAAAGCTAAGGCATTCCGGTTATATTATTCAGCCTAAGGTGGCCGACATCGCCGAACGTCTTGCTACTGTCGAACACGTCGATCATTGGCGCTTTCGCACCGAACTTCATCCGAACATCTTCAACGACATCTTTACTCTCTACGCTTTGAATGAGGGACAGACGTATCGTTATTCGGTCAGTTCTGCGGGTGCGGGCGGGATGGTGCAGATGATCCCCTCGACGTATCGTATGGTCAGGGCGCGTTTTCCGCAGGCGAATCTGATGCCCGATTTCGTCAGCGGTATGCAGGATCACGTCAATGCGACGAAGGCAATGCTTCTTTACATGCAGATGACGTGGAACGATCTTGCGAGCAACGACACGATCTCACAGGCAATGGCCGACGGCATCGCACGGCAGGAAGACCTAATGGCCGCAGGCTACAATTCGAATCCCGCACGGCTAGCGGGCTACATCAGACGCGGCGGCGATAACTGGACGAACCTGATCCCGCGTGAGACACAGATCTATTTGCAGATATTCGCTTCGCTTGAACGAGCTGTTCCGCTCGCCTCTCGAACGCACTAGCCGTCGATCAATTCGCGGATCTCGTCCTGCACGTCTGCGAACGTCTTCTCGACCAAATTCGTACCTAAAAAGAACGGATTTCCCGTAACCTCGAGCTTTGCAAAAGGCGGCGGTTCGAACGTATCGAAATCCTCAGAGGATCCGAATTCAAAACTCGCGGTGCCTAATCCCTGCAGCTTACCTAGGTAGATGTCGAACAGGATCTTCGAACGCTCAAACTCCTGAAAGTAGCGATTTTTCCGGATCTCTAGGCCTTCAAGCCCGGCAAACGCCTCATACTCGGCCTCGTTCAAATGAAGCTCGGAGAATTTTACGGCCGGATGCCCGCTGTCTTCGGAAAGGAAAACCTGCTGCAGCGTCCGTGTCCACGCCTTCGAGTACGGATCGCGAACACTTCGTATCCGCAAACGTGTATTCGGAATATAGCCGTCAAATAGCTGCAGGTGCGAACTAGCCGGCGTGAGCGGTTCGGGCAGGCCTTCGATCAAATAAAGTCGGGAAAGATGTGTCTCGGCTGTTTTGGCTGACATATCAGATTATTTATACTTCTAATATTCCAATGTGATTTGGACGGATTCATTATATGAGAAAATTCTATTTCGGTTCAGTAATTATTGCTCTTTCGAGCCTATTTTTTGCGGCATGCGGAGGACCGGCCGCGAACACGAATACAAACTCGAACTCGGGCGGACAAAATACCACTTCGCCGAATTCGAACCAGCAAGCGCAGGTTGCTCCGGCGAATGTGCCTGCCGGCACGACCGTCAAGCCCGTCGAAGAGACTATCAACAACGCACCTACGCTCGCTCCTGTCGTGCATGCTTACTACGACGCGTTAAAGAATAAGAACACGGCCGCCCTTAGGGAGGTACTTTCGGCTGAATTCTTCGCCCGCTCCGAAAAGCAAATGAAGGAGGATGGCGCTAAGGACCTTGCGACCTATATGGCCGAATTTGACACGATCCCGGACAAGCCCGTCGAGGTTCGCAACGAGAAGATCGAAGGCAACAAAGGCGTTGCTCAGATAAAAGGGGGCGACTACTTGGGCTGGACGCCATTCACGTTTGTGAACGAAGGCGGCAAGTGGAAATTCACAGGCGGCAGCACCGACTTGAACGCGGTCAAAGACGGTAAATAGTACCCCACGATCGTGGATATGGCCTGCGTTCTGCGGGCCTTTTCATTTTGAGCTTACTTTTCGACCTTTACGTTGTGAACTTCGAGGATCGTACCCATCGCTCGGTTGAATCCGGCGATCGCTTTATTTAGATCAGTTCGGGCGGCGAGTTCGCGGCCGCGGGCCACCACGAGATCCTGAAGCCTTTGCGAAACAAGATAGAACGTGCTAGTTCCGCCGCGAAAGAGCCGGTCTTCGCTATTGTAGAGTTCTTCGGCCGCCTCTCGTGCCGCGGTCGCGGCATTCAGGCGTGCTTCGGTGGAACGCAGGGATTGAAGGGCATTTCGCACCTCGGCCTCGACCGATTGCTCGCGGGCCGCACGCTGTTTTTCGAGACTATCAGCTGCAACAAGAGCCTTGCCGTAATTTGCCTTAGCGGCTCGGTTTCCAATTGGAAAAGAAAACACAAGGCTCGCACGATAAGTTGGATACTCTTGACCGAACAGGTTCCGCAGCGAAGTAAAATACCCGCCAACAAGATTGGGAGGCACGCGGCTTAAGCCCGTGATCGGGTTGATCGCGGCCGGCGTTTCGGTTCCGCCCAGGCCTTGCGAAGTATAGGTTCCCACAAGGTCGATCTGCAGCTTCTTCTGATTCTTATAAAATCGCTGATCGATCAGATTTTGATCCTGCCTAAGCTGAAATTCCGTGATCTCAGGACGTTTTCTGAACGCCTCGATCTTTGCTACTTCGAGGCCTATCTGAGGAACAGGAACGGCCGCGGGGGTAACCGGCGTGATCGGACGATCCCATTCAGGAGCAGAGCGTTCAGCGAGAATGAGCGTCTTGAGAGTGTTCTCGGCACGAGTTGCCGCTTCCTGCGCATCATAAACATTCTGCTCGAACGTCGCGATCTGCGCTCTCGCCGCAACGATCTCGATCGGCGCGAGGACTCCCTTCTCGACCATTCTGCTGTTGCTCTCAAGCTGCGCTCGAGCCTGCTTTAGCGTGTCGGTCTGCACCTCGATCGAACGCAGGGCGTAAACAAGGTCCCAATACGCCTGCTCCACGGTATTGACGACGTTCATCGCCTCGGTCTGCAACTGCGTCTCGCTGATCTCGATATTCTTCTTCGCGATCAGAATATTGCGTCGTGCCGGATCAATCGAACGGTTTCGCCGCAGCGGCTGCGTGTAGCTGAAGCTCAGGCTCGAAGGAAATTGCGGATTCAGGAATGAGTTCGTGTTGCTCGAGGTGTTCCTGGAAGAGTTGAAGATCGCCGAGTAAGATGCTCCGCCGAAAGGCACAAGGCCATCGATGCTGATGTTGTTCGAAGCGCGGGTCGTTGTGACCGAGCCATTTACGGCACCGCCGATGGCGGAGGCGGTCGGAACCGAAACGCTTTCATAAAAATTCGTGCTTGCAAGCAGCGGATCGTAGGCGCCCTTTACCCCAAGAAGGTCCAGGTTCGAGGTTTTCGTTCCTGCACGCGAAACCCCGATATCGTTGTTGTTCTTCAAGGCCATCTCAATGGCCTCATCGAGGGTCAGGCTCAGCTCGGTTCCTGCGGCAACGCCGATGCGCGTTGCATCAGGCAGCGGGCGAAGCGGTACAGAAAACGTTGGCTGAACAGGAGGTTTATCAGCCGGCGTTGGGGTCGGGGTCTGCGCGACGGCACTCGAGGCAGCCGAAAGCGCCACAAAGGCCGCGCCAAGCGGCATTAAAGATCTTAGGAGAAGCTTCATCACAAATGCTCGATCGACTCCTCCGAATTTTCACCTTTGTTCCGGCGAAGCTTCTGCAGCAACTTGTGGAACGGACTCGCTATCTTGCGCCAAAGGGTCGTTTCCGCCGCATCGTCAAACAGCGAATAGAAAACGGGTACGGTCAATAGCGTAAGAAGGAGACACATTGATTGCCCGCCGACGACCAGGATGCCGATCGAACGATTCGTTGCAGCACCCGCTCCGCTGCCGACGATCAGCGGGATCATCCCCGCGACAAGTGCTATCGTCGTCATCAGGATCGGCCGCAGACGGTCACGATTCGCCTGTATTATCGCGTCATAACGTCCCATGCCTTTCGCCCGGAGCGAATTGGTGTGGTCGATCTGCAAAATAGCGTTCTTCTTGACCACGCCGAATAAAAGCAATATTCCTAGTGCCGAGAATATGTTCAGCGTCTGCCCCGCAAGCGCAGTCGAAAGCAAGGCGAACGGCACAGAAAGCGGCAGCGTCAATAGGATCGTGATCGGATGAATGAACGATTCGAACTGCGCCGCCAGCACAAGATACATGAACACGAACGAGAGAAGGAATGCGAGCATGAACGAGCTGTATGCGCGTTCAAGTTCTTTTGACTGGCCGGTGACGCCACTCGAATATTCCGGCGGCATGTTCAACGACGATACGAGTTCCTTGAGGTGAGCCAGAGCGTCTGATTCTGAAGCATTCGGCGGTAGGCCGGACGAGATCGTAACGACGCGTTGCCGGTTCAGACGCTGGATCGTCGAAGGACTGAGCGATTCCTGTGCGGTAACGACGCGATCAAGGGGAACAGGCTCGCCTTTGGATGAACTTACGGTGAACAATCGGAGATTATCTCGCGTACGACGAAAACGCTCATCCGCCTGTACCATCACATCGTATTGCTTAGTGCCTTCGCTAAAGGTCGAAACACGCTGGCCGGCAGCGGCAATATTCAACGCACGAGCGATATTGCCCGCATCGACACCAAGATCTGCCGCACGCGTCCGGTCGATGACGAACCGCACCTCAGGCGTGCCGACATCGACCGAATTATCCGGGTCGCGGAAGATCGGATCTTGCTGCATCTTCTCGACGAGTTGATCGGCGTAAGAATTCAGCTGTTCCATATCCGGCCCGGAAATGAAATAGCCGATGCCCGAGCCGCCGCGTCCCAAACCAATTCCCTGCGCGATCGATGAGGCTGCGGAGACGTTGATGCGCCAATCCTTATTCGAATAAGGTTTGACCATCCCTCGGACCATTCCCATGATCTCGGCCTGACTCTGCGAGCGTTGCTTCACCGGCACAAGGTTAACGCTGACGGTTCCCGAATTACCACTTCCTCCGCCGCCATAGCCGCCGACGTTGACGGTCGAATTCAGAAGGCCCGGAACTTTCTCTTTAATGTCGCGAGAGATCCGGTCAACGATCGACTGCGTTGCTGCAAGGGATGTCCCTTGCGGGCCTCGGACATTTACCTGGAAGCTCGATTCGTCTTCATCGGGGAGGAACGCCATTCCCACATACTTGTACAGCGGATAAATAGAAGCGACAGTAAGGATACAGATCAGGACAACCGCCCAACGGAACCGCATTGCGAGCTTTAGCAGTGTTGTGTACCCCGCATCGATCTTCGCGTAGAACCAACCGCTCTTTGAGTCCGTTTCGTGTTCGATCGCGTAAGCGACCGTCGGATCATCACGAATCTCAGGCGGCAGAGGCTCTGAAGGTGCCTTTTTCGGCTTTATCCAGCGGGCGGCGAGCATCGGCGTCAGCGTGAAAGAAACGATCAGACTGACCGCGATCGCTGCAGCAGAGGTGAGGCCGAAGGACGACATAAACCGTCCGACGATCCCGGTCATAAACCCTACCGGAATGAATACGGCTAGCAGCGACAACGTAGTAGCAAGAACCGCAAGACCGATCTCGCGCGTACCTTCGACCGCAGCCTTAAAGGGGTCCATCCCCTTCTCTTCCACAAAGCGGTAGATATTCTCCAAAACGACGATCGCATCGTCGATCACGATGCCGACCATTAAGGTCAACGCAAGCATCGTCATCTGATTGAGCGAATATCCCATCGCGGCGATGAGCGCAAAGGCCGCAATGATCGATGTCGGGATCGCGAGGGCAGCGATAAGCGTTGACCGGAAATTCCAAAGAAAGAAAAAGACCACGACCGCCGCGAATATCGCCCCGATCACGAGATGCTCTTCGATCGCGTGGAGCGAGTTCTCGATGAATTCAGACTGATCGCGAATAACGGCGACCTTAAAGTCCTTGGGCAAGGTCGGCACGATATTGGCCATTCGCTCCTTGACCGCATTGATCAGAGCGACCGTGTTTGCACCGGATTGCTTTCGAATGGCGAGAGCAACGGTCGGATTATTGTCGAGCGAATAGGTGCTCGACGGATCCTCACCTGTTTCCAGAACGCGGCCGATCTGACGGAACTTGATCGGAAAACCGTTCTTCGTCGCGACGACGATGTCGTTGAATTCTTCGACGTTGGTAAGCTTGCTTATCGTTCGAAGGCCGACCGTCTTTGCTCCTTCAACAAGCGTGCCGCCGGGCATTTCCTGGTTCTGCGCCGAAACTGCCGTTGCCACCTGATTGACCGAAAGCCCGTATGCCCGAAGTTTGTCGGGATCGACGTAAAGTTTTATCTGCTTCGGCCGACCGCCGAACACGACGACCTCGCCAACGCCATCGGCCGATTCTATCTTCTCCTGGATAAGAACCTCGACCATGTCGCTCAATTCACTGATATCGCGAGGCGAACTGACCGCATACATCAATACCGGCGATGAATCAGGATCACTCTTTCGGGCAACCGGCGGATCGGCCTCTTCGGGAAGACGCCAAGTGATAGTACTGAGCTTCTGCTGAACTTCCTGGAAAGCCTGGTCGGGATCCTTTTCGAGGTTAAAGCTTAGCGTGATCCGCGAACTGCCGCGTGAGGACGAGGAACGCATTTCGTCCACGCCCGGGACTGTATTTAGGACACCTTCGATCGGATCCGTGACCTCGGACTCCATCTCGGCCGGGGCGGCACCGCTATTGCTGGTCGAGACAGAAATGGTAGGCACGTCGATCTTTGGAAACCGATCGACGCCGAGCGTAAAGAAGCTGAATGCCCCGACGACCGTCAGGAACATCACGATCACGGTCGCGAAGACCGGTCGATGAACACAAATTTCGGCGAGCCACTGCATAAACTACTCCCCGCCTTTACGACGATACTTTTGCGCCCTCGTAAAGCTGGCCAACGTTGCTCGTCGCAACAGGTTGATCCGCATCGACGCCGGAAATGATCTGCTGCCAATCGCCTTCTTCGCGGCCGACCTGCACGACCTTGAGCTTTGCCACTCCGTCCGCGATCACGAAGACACGGAACGACTGGGTCGAAACATCGTGGAAGATAGCCGTCTTCGGAACAAAGATCCCTTTTGTGCCGCCTTCCCGTACGATCTGCGTCGTTGCGAACATTCCTTGGCGCAAAAGATTGTCAGAATTATCGATCAAGGCCTCGATCGAAGCCGACCTGGAGGTCGCGTCGATCGCGGGATTAACAGCCGAGACCCTGCCCGCAAAATTCTGGTCCTTGTATGCATCGACCGTAATAGTTACGACCGCTCCGAGCCGCACGCCGGGCACGTCACCTTCCGGCACCTGGATTATCGCCTTGATAGGATTCGTGCGCAGAACCGTTGCGATCACTGAGGACGAAGAAACATATTCACCAACAGAGGTTGGGCGGTCGCTCACGTAACCTGAAAACGGGGCTTTAATTACCGTGTCGGCAAGAACGCGCTCTGCGTCATCAACCTGTGTCTGTGCTGTAGCAACGGCCGCCTGTGCGCCGACGATCGCCTGGTTGCTCTGACGAGCGGAGTTGATCGTCGTCTCAAGCTGTTGCTGTGCTGCGTTCGCCCTTGCACGGGCCGTATCGCGCGCCGTCTTGTACTGCTCGTAGGTGATCATCGCGACGTCGCCGCTTTCGGTCAGTTCGCGATAGCGCTTTTCATTTGCTTCGGCCTGTTTTAACTCAAGGTTTGCCTGTTCGAGGTTTGCTCGGGCCGTCAGAACTTCGGGCACCGTCGTAGCGGTGAACTTACCGCCGCCAAGCAGACCCAACCTGGCCTCTGCCTGAGAGACTCCGGCCTTTGCCTGCCTTACGGCCGCACGAGCAGACTCAAGTCTGATCTTTGCATCGCGGTCATCAACCTTGGCGAGCGTCTGTCCCTCGCGTACGAAGTCGCCCACGTTGACATAAACGTTCGAGAGCCGTCCCGCCGTTTTCGGTGAAACGTTCGACTTTTCCTGCGCGGTAAGCGACCCCGTCGCATCGATCGTCGATGCGACATCTCGGGACTCGCTCTTCCCGACAGTGATCGCGATCGGCGTATCCTTCGCCGAGTTTTCAGGCGTCGCAACTTGCGGAGCGCTCTTGCTGCACCCGGTTGAGATACAAATCGCCGCAGATACAAATGCAAAAGCGGCGCGGCTGATAAACAGTCTTGACATTACTTATAAAGTCAATATTTTACAATATTTGCCGTCGCGGGCAATCGGTAAAGATGTAAAGAATTGTCAACAACTTTGCCCCCTCGCGTATAATGTCGGTCTTGTTAATGTTAAAGTGGTCAGCACTGAAGTACTAACAGCAAAATTTCTCGGAGGTGTTTTTATGAAAGCGATAACAGCGAAAGAATTAGCAGAGAAGATCGAGGCAGGCGAGGACGTTCAACTAATTGACGTGCGCGAACCGGACGAGAATGCCTTCGCGAAGATCGATGGGGCAAAGCTCATACCGCTGGGACAGGTCGTTGCTCGTATGAGCGAGATCGATCCGTCACGCGATACGGTCGTCCATTGCAAAGGCGGCATCCGCAGCGCAAAGGCCATCGAGGCTTTGCAGGCAGCAGGTTTTCAGGGCGATCTAACGAATCTAACGGGCGGGATAACGGCATGGTCGAACGATGTCGATCCTTCGGTACCTAAGTATTGATACCGGCGAGTTCTATTTCAGCGGAAAGGCGGACGATCTCCATGCCCTCAACGACCGTAGTGCGGCAGGAGATCACGCCTTTTTCTTTTTCACCGTTCTTGATCCAAACCTGGCAGTTTAGACAATCCCCATTCCAGCAGAGATCGGCCTGCGAGACCGAATCCATAGCAAGAAATTGAAAACAGCGAAGAAGCGTGTTGTTCTCCGGCACATCGCATTTCTTATCAAGTATCTTGATCTCGACCAGCCTTTCATACGGCGCAAAAATATCCGGATTCGACATTTCTTTTCTATATCGGAAGCGATTTAATGAGATTCAGCGTTCCGACTATGAAATGATAGCCAAAAGGTGTAGCTTTGAACAATGGCCTTGGTGATCTATACAAAACCCGGCTGCCCGTATTGCAAGAAAGCAAAAGACCATTACAACAGTATCGGCGAACCGTTTATCGAGTATGATGCTCAAAACGATATGAAGCATCGCCGCGATATGCTTGCATTCAGCAATGGAGATCCGACGGTGCCGACATTCGTTCGAAACGGCAAGTTTCTCGGCTCCGGCTGGGGTGATCCGCCTCGCGGCTGAACGGTGTATTAGTGGACAGCAGTTTGCTATCCGATTCACGATCACGGCTAGGACCTGGAGAATTGTTTTTCGTGCGCGTCAAAAATCATATTTTTGCGTTTGGGATTATTGATTGATACGGCAATAATTGGAGTTTTGGTTTTTACACGCTGAAAGCGTGCTTTGGGTAGCGTCGCAATAGGTCGGAAGGAAATACCCTTTCATGGGCCTGCAAGTAGCTGCCGCTGTTTATGGTTGACTCGCAGATCAATCAGTACAAGATCCTGGAAAAGATCGGTTCCGGCGGCCAAGGGACCGTTTACAAGGCTCTTGACTCAAAGCTCAATCGCACCGCGGTCATAAAGGTCCTTCCACCTGAACTCACAAAAAAGACCGCGAACTTCAAGCGTTTCGAACGCGAGGCCCAGCTCTGCTCCCAACTTGATCATCCGAACATCTGCACCATTTATGACTTCAGCGAATCTAATGGCACGTACTACATCGCGATGCAGTTCATTGAAGGCAAGAATGTACGACAGCTTGTTTCCGGCCGCCCTCTCGAACTAAAAAGTGCGGTCTCGATAGCTATCCAGGTCACCGACGCTCTCGCCTACGCCCATTCAAAGAACATTATTCATCGCGACATTAAGGCCGGGAATGTAATGGTCGCAGACTCAGGCCAGGTAAAGATCCTTGATTTTGGCCTTGCAAAGCTGCTAGAGGACGAGCAAACCGATGCCGGAGCTGGCACAAAGCGAGCAAGCGATATCACGGAACTTGGAATTCCTTATGGTACGGCGACATATGCGGCACCTGAACAAGCCCGCGGCGAACGCGCGGATGTCCGCTCGGATATTTTCTCGACGGGCGTTCTAATCTACGAGATGCTCACCGGCATTTGGCCGTTCCAGGGAAAGAGCGTTATCGATGTCCGCCATCAGGTTTTGTACGGAACTCCGAAGCCGATCGCCGAAGCTCGGCGTGACGCAGTGCCCGCACAGCTCCAGTCGGTCATCGACAAGGCTCTCGCCAAGGACCCGAAAGACCGCTATCAGAAAATCGCTCAGATGCGGGATGATCTACGTAACATCCTGCATCAGATCGCCGGCGTACAGTTATTGACCACAGACACATTTTCTCCTTCGCACGCTGATGGCGGAGCCGTCAAGCGAATGCTGAATTGGTTCACCGGACGTTCTGCCCCGGAGCGAACGTCGACGGCTCATTCCGGTTCATTTTCGATCAGCCAATCTTCGCAGGCTCCCGATATTTTGCTGACCGCCACGGGAACGGAGAAGAAGAGCGTTGCGATCTTGCCGTTTCAGAATCTCGCAAATGACAAAGATTCTTCGTTCTACGAATTCGCTCTCGCCGATGCGGTCATTACCGAGCTTGCACAGATCCGGTCGATCATCGTGCGGCCGAGTTCTGTGATCGCAAAATATCAGGGCAAGAGTATCGATCCCGGCACGGCCGGCCGCGAACTCCGCGTCAACGCAGTGCTCTCTGCGGGCTTTTTGCGTGCGGGAAACAAGCTTCGCGTTACGGCCCAACTTCTTGAGACCGCATCCGGCGACATTCTCTGGAGCGACCGAATAGATGCCGAGGGTAGCGACATTCTCGCCATTCAGGACAGCATCGCCCAACGCATTCTCGAGGGCCTGCGGCTCGAACTCTCCGATGTCGAGGCGGAAAAGCTCGGCCGGCGCGCCACCGAAAACGCCGATGCGTGGGAAGAATATCTTCGCGGCCGCGATGCCTTCGCTCGGTTCATTTTCCGAACTCTGGATTCTGCGGACTGCGAAGCGGCGATCGCGAATTTCAAACGTGCGATCGAGCTGGATTCGCATTTCGCCCTTGCTTACAGCGGCCTCGGAGCGTGCTATGCGAACCGCCTTTTCAAAGGAATGGGCGATCCGGAAGATTACACCTACGCCGAGACTGCGTTCAGCAAAGCCTTCTATTACGACCCGAACGTGGTCGAGGCCCGCGTGCTGATGGTGATGATCTATATGGCCCGCGGCGAGAAGAAGAAAGCCCGGCTCGAGATCCGTGTCCTCGAACGGCAATTCCCCAACGATGCCGCACTGTTCTTTGTAAAAGGTGTGATGCACCGTCTCGACGGCGAATACGAAGAGTCGCTGAAAGCTTTCGAAAAGCTCTCAAAGCTCGACCCTGCGGCCCGCGTCGTCGCCGCCTACAATCGAGCCCGGATCTTTATCTACAAAGGTGATTACAACAAAGCTCTCGACGAACTCGACCGTGGAACTCGAGTTGAGCCGAATCACCCGATGCTGAAGATATTTCGCTCCGGCGTTTACTATTATCAGGGAGATGCTGATGCGGCGATCGACCTGATCAGGTCGGTCTTAGTAGAGCATCCTGAGATGGACGGCATTCGCCCGCTCTACGCGATCTATCTTGCGGGCGATGGACGCTTTGACGAAGCCCGTGAAGAACTGACCGAAGAAGCACTCGCTCTCTCCCGTGCCGATCACGATATGGCGTATTGGGTTGGCGCCTCGTACGCGCTTCTCGGCGACAAAGACCTTGCGTTCAAATGGCTCAATAAAGCGATCCGCCTAGGCAACGAGAACCGCCCGTATTTCGAGGGCGACAAGAACCTCATCACGCTTCGCGAAGACCCTCGCTGGCTTGAGCTGATGGCAAAGCTTGTCCGCGACTAATCGACCCGCTCGAAGACGAACTCGTTACAACCAAGTCCTACACCGCCGCTTACTACCTCTGTGAGCACGAAGCCGCGTTGTTTGTAGAATTCGAAGACCGCATCGACGCTTGCGTATTCGTAAGGAAAACCGCCGACCCAATCAATAATGTCATACCAGCGATTCATGCCGCGGCCTGTCTTGTAACGCGTCCACGAACGAACATATTCCATCGGCTTGAAACGTAGAAGAGCCGATGCGAACCGCTTTGCTTCTTCGGGTAAGCTTACGGCCACGGCGAACGGCGTTTTAAGAACTCGCGGCAGACGGCAATAAGTTTTCTTGATCCAATGCCAACGGCTCGCCTGGCTACCGGTGTCGTTATAAAGCGCGACGAAAAGTTTGCCGCCTTTTCGTGTCGGTATGACAGCATTTTCGAGCGCACGCCACATCTCGCCCGTGTGATGCAATACGCCCCACGAATAGACCACGTCGAATTTCCCCAAGCTCGCGACATAGTCCGCATCTAGAGCAGAACCTTGCTCGACACGCCAGTTCGCGTCCGACGCGAAGTATCTCCTTTTCAATTCACGCGTACATGCGACCGAATTCGTGTCGAAATCAAATGAAACGACCTCGGCACCAAGCCGCCTTGCCGCGAGAGAAAAAAGCCCGCTGCCCGAACCGATATCGAGAAAGCGCTTACCCGCGAGCGTCTCGCATTCAAGCATTTCGCGGAGGCTCGCAACCGCCGTCTCGATCCGCTCTTCGTCCAGAACGCTCAGGAACGCGGCCCAATTCTTCCCGAATTCGAACCTCTCGCCCGCCGCGACCTCCGCCTTGTGCTGCCGCACAACGTCAAACTCTTCACTTACAACGGCACTCATCTAACTTCTCTCCTCGATGATCTTCCTCAGCTCGTCAACCTTCGCTTCCCAACTCTCCGCTCGAATGGCGTCGCTCACCGCCGCACGCGGTTTCGGGTGCGCGAGGGCTTCCTCGATCTTTTCGATGAACTTCGCGTGCGTTTCACCAACGAGAACATCCGCGAGCACACGCACTTCCGGAATGTCGGTCGATACGACAGGCAAACCCGCGGCCAGATATTCGCGGACCTTCAGCGGATTTGCCGCGAGCGTCAATTCGTTTATTACGAAAGGATTTATCGCGACATCGAACGCCGCACAGTGCGCAGGAAGCGTTGAATATTCCTTGCGGCCGAGGATGTGTACGTTCGCGACGCTTCGCAATTCGGCGATCTGTCCCTCGGTTTCGATGGTGTGTTTGCCAACGAGCACGACTGAACCTTGCCGAAAATGTTCCGCGATCTTCTGCACAAGTTCTAAATCGACCCAATCGGCGATCAGCCCGTGAAAACCGATGATCGGCCGCGGCAGATCGGCGACATCCGAGGGCAATTCGAGGTTGCCGTCAACCGCTTTTCTAAAATGCTGCCAATCGGTGCCGTGACGGATCAGGTGCGTCTCGGAATTGAACTTCGCCTTTGATTCGAGCAGCTTCTCTGCCGAGACGATGACGATGTCTGCTTTGCGGAACAGCTCTTCCTCGAGCTCTTTCAGGCCCGCGGCAACGCCCGTGAACGCCGTGTACTCATCAACGCAGTAATAGATCAGCTCGGTCTCGCCAAGATTCCCCGCGACGAGCCCGGCAGCCGGATTAAAGGCCATATTGACGACATTCTCAAAGCCAAGCCGCCGCATCGAACGCCGTATCTGCCGCACGAGGATCTTGCGGTTCAGCGAAACGACGGCGTCGCTGCCGTAAGCCGGGATGACGAGCGGATTCAGCACGAAGATGTTCCTCTCGACCTCTCGAACGGGCTCGGCAAAGCTCTTCAGCTTCCTCGCGATCCGCGAAACATCTTTCGCGGCGGCGGTCGGCATACGGTTCGGCAGGGCGTTCACCCACAAAATGCGGTTGTCTCTCGCGAGCACACGCATCAAATGCGTCTTCGACAACGGATCGCCCGTCCAATCGTGGCTAAAACACACGATATCGCGGCCTCGCAACGCCTCGTGCTCCGAATCTTCCCGCATCTTCACCGCCGTTCTCATCCCCGAATACGCCGCCCTTATCCTTTATCCTTTCGCCTTTATCCTTTCGCCTTTCCTCTCGCGTCTCTGCGTCTTTGCGGGAACTATCCGTCCTCTTCGCTGCCGGTGCCCTTACTTCGTGCGGGCTTCTGCAGCGCGGTTCTCCGTTCTCTGTGGCCAAACCGCTCAGTCAACGAAAGTTCGTGCCCACACCTCAAAATTAATGAGCGCCCAAAGCTTTTCGTCCGCGTTCTCTCCCGCGAAATGTCTCGCGGCGAGCGACTTGACGTACTCGCGATCAAAGATTCCACGCGACGCGGCACGCTTCCCGAGGACGTATTCATCGACGATGTGCCGGTGCGTCGTCCGCAGCCATTTGCCGAGCGGCACGGGAAAGCCCATCTTCGGCCGCGTCAAGATCTCTTGCGGCAAGATGTCCGCCATCGCCTCGCGAAGTATCCATTTCGTCGTCGAACCGCGCAGTTTCATCTCACGCGGCATACGCGCCGAGAATTCGACAAGCCGGTGATCCAGAAAAGGCACGCGACTCTCGATCGACGCCGCCATCGACATCTGATCCTGCTTCATCAAAAGCTCGTGCAGATAGGTTTTCGTGTCGGCGTAAAGGAGCTTGTCGAGCGTGTCTTCGGCGTCTGTCTTCGCAAGCAGCCGCCCGTGTTCGTCATAAGCACCGCCAAGCCCGAAACGCTCACGTGCTTCGCGTGAGAACATCCTCGCCTGCTCCTTTTTCGGGAAGACGGCGAAATTGTCGAAGAAAAGATTCTCGATATCGGCGTCGCGTGCTAAGAATGTACGGCCGAGTTTTTGTCCAAGTGCTTTCGGCAACGCCGCAACACCGCCGCGAACCGCTCCGCGTATGAACGCGGGCGTTACCGCCTCGTAACGTTCGCCGATCTCGAGCAATTTCAACGCCTTTGCATAACGCCCGTAGCCCGCAAGCGTCTCATCGGAACCTTCGCCCGTGAGCACGACCTTCACATGTTCCGCCGCAAGCCGCGAGACGAAGTACAACGGCACGCTCGCAAGGAATCCGAGCGGTTCGTCCTCATGCCAGACAAGCCGCGGCAACGCGTCGAAGAAATCATCAGGCGAGACGATCGTCTCGTGATGGTCGGTTTTGAATTTATTTGCGACGAGCCGTGCGAATTCGAGCTCGTTCGCTTCACGTTCATCGAACGCGACAGAGAATGTCTTGATCGGTTCATCCACAAGCTGCGACATCACGCCCGCGATCGCCGACGAATCGATCCCGCCCGAGAGGAACATCCCCAAAGGCACGTCCGCCATCAGCCGCATCTCGACCGCTTCGCGGAACATCTCGCGCCACTCTTCGACAAGATCTCGCTCGTTCGCTCGCGATATTTTCGGTTCGAACTCGATGTCCCAATATTCGCGGATCTCGACCTTGCCGTCTTTCCACTCGAGCGTGTGCCCCGGCTTTAGCCTCTTGACGCCCGCGAACAATGTCGCGTCGCCGCACGTCCCGTGATTCGCGAACTGATCCTGCAGTGCCGCGAAATTCACCTCCGGCTTGACCGCACCGGCGGCGAGCAACGCCTTGATCTCGGAGGCGAAATATAGATCGCCGTTGTCCTTGTGAACGTAATAGAGCGGCTTTACGCCAAGCCGGTCGCGTGCGATGAGAAGCTTTCGTTCAGCTGTATCCCAGATCGCGAGGGCGAACATCCCTCGAAGATGTTCAACTACATCGTGACCATATCGCTTATAAAGAGAAAGGATCGTCTCGGTGTCTGATGTTGTTGTGAATTCGACGCCGTCGGAAGCAAGCTTCTTGCGGCTCTCGCGATGGTCGTAGATCTCGCCGTTAAACACGATCGCAGAACTGCCTCGCTTCATTGGCTGAATGCCGCCCGTGACATCGACAATGCTCAGGCGCCGATGAGCAAGCCCTACATTCCCGTCAATGTAAACTCCCGCATCGTCAGGTCCGCGATGTTCGAGCACATCGCGCATCTCGATGAGCCGATTCTCATCGACCCGTCCCTCACGCAAAGCAATGCCGTTAATTCCGCACATAACCGTTGAAGTAAATGGCTAATAGAGCGGAATTTACAGGCTTTTTGGGATAAATGTGAATGGTTGATCGTTAATTGGCGGTCGTTGGCTTCCTCAAATCACTGGCAATTGTACATTGAGCGATTGTCAATTGGACAAAGGCGACCGATTTACAAATTTCCAATGAACAATTGACAATGAAAAACGGCCGATCAACCATTCACAACTAACCATTCACCATTCACAATTAACGATCTACCCCGACCTCGGTCAGGGCGTACGCGTAATCGAACGCGATCTCTTTCAGACGGTCGTATCTTCCGGAAGAGCCGCCGTGGCCCGCACCCATATTGGTCTTTAGCAGAATGGCAGACTTCTTGTTCGTGTTGAATTCGCGCAGTTTTGCGGCGAATTTCGCCCCTTCCCAATACGGCACCTGGCTGTCGTTGATCGAGATCTCGATCAGCATATTCGGGTAAGGCTGTTTCCTGACGTTGTCGTACGGCGAATACTGCACCATATAGTCCCAAGCTGTTTTCTCGTGCGGGTTGCCCCACTCGATCCATTCTTCGGTCGTGAGCGGTAGAGTGTCGTCGAGCATCGTGTTCATCACATCGACGAAAGGCACCTGAGCGATCGCCGCATGGAACGTCTCGGGCGATTGATTCACCGCAGCTCCGACGAGCAGGCCGCCTGCCGAACCGCCCTGGATCACGAGCCTGTCGGATGATGTGTATGTATTCGCGACGAGCCATTTCGCGCAATCGACGAAGTCGTTGAACGTGTTCAGCTTCGTGAACATACGCCCGGCGAGACGCCATTTTTCACCGAGTTCGCCGCCGCCGCGAATTTGCGCGATCGCGTAGATCATTCCGCGATCGACGAGCGAGAGCCGCGATGTCGAGAAATTCGGGTTAATGCTCACGCCGTAAGAGCCGTAACCATAAAGCAGCATCGGCGCCTTGCCGTCGAGCTTCGTGCCCTTTTTCATCATTATGAGTATCGGCACCTTCACTCCGTCGCGAACCGTCGCACAGACACGCTTCGTTTCGTACTTCGTTTTGTCGTAGCCGCTCGGGATCTCCTGCTGCTTGACGAGCTTGCTGGTGCGTGTCTTAAAGTCGAATTCATACACGGACGCGGGCGTTATCATCGACGCGTAGTTGTAGTAAACAAAAGGCGTGTCGTACTCGGGGTTTCGTCCGAGGTTCATCGTATAGACGTCCTCGTCCGTCTCGATCCGCATATCCGCACGCCGCGTTTTTCGATCCATCACGCGAAGGTATTCGATGCCGTCCTCTTTTTCAGAAACGACCGCGTAGTCCTTAAAGAAATCGATGCCCTCGATGTGCACGTCGTCGCGGTACGGAATAAAGTCGATCCAATTCTTTTCGCTCGGATCATTCGCCGGTGCGCGTTCGACCTTGAAATTCTCCGCTCCGTCGCGATTCGTCACGAAGTAGAATTCGCCCATATCGAAATCCGCCGAGTACTGATGGCCTTCGCGGCGTGGAGCGATGACCTTCCAGTCGCCTGTCGGATCGTCTGCCGGGAGATAACGGTATTCGTCCATCGTCTTGGCACCCGACCCGATAAATAGCATCTTGCCGTCGCGTGAGCGGCCAACGTAGGAGTTAAAGAGAACGTCCTTTTCATTAAAGACCTCTACAGGCTTGTCGTCGCCGAGAACATATCGGAACACGAGATCGGAGCGTTTCGACACATCATCTTCCGTACCGAAAAAGACGGTCCTGTTGTCCGGCGTCCAGACGAACGACGTAACGCGCTCGAATTTTTCCGGCAGCATCTTGCCCGTGCGAAGATCTTTGAACTGAAGCGTGTACTGGCGATAACCGGTCGTGTCGGTCGAGAACGCGAGAATGTTACCGTCATCGCTCACGTCAAATTCCGCGATCGCGAAATACTCGTGACCCTTTGCAAGTTCGTTCTGATCTATCAGAACCGTAGCGTCCGAGCCGTCGCGTTTCGTGCCGCGAAGAAAGATCGGATACTGTTTACCCTCCTCGCTCTTTGTGAAATACCAATAGCCGCCCTTGTGATACGGCACACTAGTGTCGTCCTGCTTGATGCGGCCGAGCATCTCCTTGTAAAGCGAATCGACAAAGCCGGCGTGTTTGCCCATGAACGACTCTGTGTACTTGTTGTTGTCCTCGAGATACTTGATGATCGCCGGGTCTTTCTTGTCGCTGCGGTCGCGCAGCCACGCGTAGTTGTCCGTGATCTTGTAACCATGTATCTTCAACACCTTCGGGACTTTCTTTGCAATTGGTGGTTTCATATCTTGCGCAACGATCACGAATCTGCCGATAACGATGATCGTAAAAACGGCGATCGCCGCAGTAACTGCTCTTTTGATCTTCATCCTAACCTCACCTCGCGTGCAAATATCATAACCTATTGGACAATAATGTGTTTATCGTCCCTCGACGACAGCCTGCATAAGTGGGCGGTCAGAAGGTCGATCTTAGTCCCCCGCACTCCTCAGTGTAATGTTAAAACTTCTTGACCACGCGGCTCTTTACCGCATACAATTGTCTTTAACAGCAACGCATCCTCCCGAATCTTCAAAAAAGTACGCGCCAACCGGCCTTCTCGGCGCATCGGACAATATGCTTCGCACAACATTCATAACCTTTTTGTTCGCAGGTATTTGCATCGCTCAGACGCCGCAGCCGACGCCTTCTCTCGGCATTGGGGCAAACCTCAACGGCGCGCGGCCATTCCCGGCGAACAACGCCTGGAATATGGACGTGTCGAAGTTTCGCGTCCATCCGAATTCGCAGAACATCATCTCGAACATCGGCCTAAACACCGGCGTGCACCCTGATTTTGGCACGTTTTGGGAAGGAGCACCGATCGGAATTCCGTATGTGGTCGTGCCGGGTTCGCAGACTCCCGTTCCTGTCGATTTTGTCTGGTACCCGGACGAAAGCGATGCAGGCCCGTACCCGATCCCTGCGAACGCGCCGATCGAGGGCGGATCGGCGTCAGACGGCGACCGCCATGTCCTCGTGCTCGACCGAGATAACTGGCTGCTGTATGAGACATACTATTCTTTTCCGGTAAACAATGGCGCGAGTTGGACGGCAGGCAGCGGCAGCCGCTGGGATCTGCGTTCGAGCAAGCTACGGCCGCTCGGCTGGACCTCAGCAGATGCCGCCGGCCTTGCGATCTTTCCCGGCCTCGTACGGCGTGACGAAGTTCTCGCGGGCGAGATCCGGCACGCATTTCGATTCACCGCGAGCGTCACGCGCACAGCCTACGTTTATCCCGCGACGCACAGTGCCGGCAGCACCTCAAACCCGAACGCGCCGCCGATGGGGCTGCGGGTTCGCCTCAAATCGAGCTTCAACGTGGACAACCCCGCGTTCAGCCCGAACGTCCGCGTCATCCTCCGAGCGATGCAGAAATACGGGATGATCCTCGCTGACAACGGCTCCAATTGGTACGTATCGGGCACGCACGATCCGCTTTGGGATGACGAAGAATTGAGCTCGCTCTCGCGTGTCAAAGGCTCGGACTTTGAGGTCGTCGATGCCCCGCCGCATCTTCTGATGCCGAGCAACGATTACGACGGCGATGGAAAGTCGGATATCTCGGTCTTTCGCCCATCGACAGGCGTGTGGTACGTGCAGCGTTCGACCGCGGGATTCGCGGCATACTCTTTCGGCCTCGAAAGCGACAAACTGACGGCCGCAGACTTTAGCGGCGACGGCAAGACGGACATCGCTGTCTGGCGGCCCTCAAGCGGCACCTGGTACGTGCTCAGAAGTGAAGACTCAACATTCTACGCGGCGAGTTTCGGCACGCAAGGAGACATTCCCGCACCGGCGGATTTTGACGCGGACGGAAGTGCGGACCTTGCCGTTTTCCGGCCTTCGACCGGTACGTGGTACATAAACGGTTCGGATTCAGGAGTTCAGGTGCGACAGTTCGGCACAGCGGGCGACCGGCCGACACCGAGCGATTTCGACGGCGACGGCAAAGCTGACATTGCGGTCTTTCGCCCATCGACGAACGTCTGGTACCGCATCAACAGCTCGAACGCGAGCTTCAACGCCGTCCAATTCGGCTCTGCCGGTGACACGCCGGTACCGACCGATTACACGGGCGAGGGCAAGGCCGACATTGCCGTATATCGCGGATCGAGCGGAGTTTGGTACGTGCTTCGCAGCGAGAACAGCAGCTTCTACGCCGCCCAATTCGGCACCGCGGGCGACATTCCCGTGCCCGGCGACTACGACGGCGATGGCCAAAAGGACCTCGCCGTTTTCCGCCCGTCACAAGGGATATGGTATCTGCTCCAGTCCGCGTCAGGCTTCTCCGCTACACAATTCGGCCTCCCAGACGACATCCCGATCTCGCCCACCAATTGACTGGAACGCACGCGTCCCGCGTGCATTCTTTTCCTGACCTCTCGTACGGCTTGCCGCCTCGCAGTGCGGTCGGGCTCGCCCGACCGTCCATCGCCGAATATGAATAATGGAGGCAGCTTGCTGCTGACATTCGCACATTCACATTTTGTTACAAAACACCTCAAGCCCCGAATCTGCGATCATTGAGTCAAAAAAGGCCTCGGAAATTCCCATCTCCGAGGCCTTTTCCTACTTAACTTTCGAAGAGGGTTTAACGTTCCTCGACGGGCACGTATTTGAGGTCGCGAGGGCCGATGTATTCGGCACGCGGGCGGATGAGTTTGTTGTTGCCGTACTGCTCAAGGATGTGGCCTGTCCAGCCGGAGATGCGGCTCACCGCAAAGATCGGCGTATAAAGGTCGAGCGGAATGCCCATCAGGTAGTACGTCGAGGCCGAGTAAAAATCTACGTTCGGGAACATTCCCTTCTTCTCGTGCATCAGCTGCTCGATACGCTGTGACATATCGAACCACTTGGATTCGCCCGTCTTCTCTGCCATCTGCTTAGAATAGCGTCGGAGCCAGGTCGCACGCGGATCTTCCGTTTTGTAAACGGCATGGCCGATGCCCATGATCTTGCGTTTTTCTTCGAGGGCCTTATCGACCCAAGCATCGACATTATCGAGCGAGCCGATCTCGATGAGCATCTTCATCACGTTGGTGTTCGCACCGCCGTGAAGAGGTCCCGCAAGAGCCGCGATGCCCGCAGTCACGCAGCCGTACATATCGGCAAGCGTTCCGGCGACGACACGCGTCGTGAACGTCGAGGCGTTCAGTTCGTGGTCGGCATGCAGAATCAGGCAAACGTCGAACATCCGGGCTTCGTCCGCCGAAGGCTTTTCGCCGCGAAGCATATATAGGAAGTTCTCCGCGATAGAAAGACTCGTGTCCGGAGCTACGACGTCCTTGCCGCTGCGAATACGGTCGAATGCCGCGGCGATCGTGCCGATCTGCGCGGTAAGCTTGATCGCTGCACTCATCGCGGAATCGCGATCCGTCCCCTTGCCGGCCTTGTCGTAAAAATCAAGAGAAGAAACTGCCGTCCGAAGAGCATCCATAGGATCAGCATCTTTCGGAAAACTACGCATCAACGCGACGACTTCGGCCGGGACGGCGTAGCTTGCGGCAAGGCGCGACTTGAGATCGGCAAGTTCGTCCGCCTTCGGCAGACGCCCGTTCCACAAAAGAAAAATGACCTCTTCGAACGTGGAATGTTCGGCGAGGTCGTGAATGTTATAGCCTTGGTAAATTAAAATTCCCTGTTCGCCATTTACGTCGCCGATCGAACTCTGTGCGGCGACAACGCCCCGAAGTCCGGCGGTTGCGGCTCCAGATCCTGTTTCAGTTCCTGTACTCATTTGATCTTATATTCCCATCCTGCTTTTCGAGCCTGTCCGATAAACAAGACCGGCCCGCCGATTTTGCCGTGGGCTTGCGACGTTGGCTGATCTGATGTCGGCTTCATTCAATGAGCCGGCCGTGGCCGCAGGCCGCCGGACGAATGGTTCTTAAGGGGAAAACCCGGACAAAAACCGCCGATCCCGGCAATCTTTCATTTTAACCGATGACGCCCGTCCCTTCAAGTCATTGGTTTGATGTCGCAAACTTCGTGAGATTTGCCTGCGCCGGCTGTGCGGCGAGGCCACAGCGAAATAAAAAAGCTGTCCGGAGCGATACTCCGAACAGCTTAAGTGTCAACAGGAGGAGGATTATCCAGGGACTAACGGATCTGCGTCTCGTACGAGGTCTTTATGCGGATCTGTTGGTTTTCATTCAGCTTGATCTGTTTTCCGCGTTCAATGACCACGGCACCGACACCAAATGCAGCGCCAACCGCAGCTCCGACACCTGCACCGACCGGCCCGCCAATGATCGCACCCGTTACAAGGCCTGCACCGGTCGAAGCACCGATCTTGATGCCGTCACCTTTTAGCGATGACTTGCCGATCGCTGTGCCTTCGTTATCGACGGTCTTGATATTGTCGCCTTTGACCGGCATCACTTCGATGAGCGTCGCTGCAAAATTCGACCAACGCTGGTCGCTGATAACGACCCGGTCGAAAGAAAGGGTCATTTGCGAACGGCGTTTGATGCGGCCCGGCTTTACGATCTTGCTTACGCGGCCTTCAACGACGGCTCCTGCGATCTCTGACGGCGAAACGATCTTCGCAAAGAACTTGTCGCCTTCGCGATTCGTCTCAGTGGACAAAGGCTGCTGGAGTTCGAGAAGGAGTTCGGTGTCGCGCGGGATGATGATGATCGCGTTCGGATCACCCGAATAGGTTGCGGTTACCGGCGTTTCGGTGCGTTGGGTGACGGCCGTCGTCTCAGGGTTCGTGGTCGCGGCCGTTGGGCCAACGGTCGTCGGCTTTGATGTCTCGGTAGGCGGCGTTGTTACCGCGGTTGCTCCTCGGCGATGGATTTCGGCAGGAAGCGTTGATTCGAACGAGCGTTTTTCAAAGCCCGTCGAATAACCGCTCTCAAATCCTTGTTGGTAACCGTCGCGGTAATCCTCGACCGGGCCGTATTCTTTATTGAAAGCCCGATCTGCCTTTGCGTACTCATTATGACGCTTGAAATCACGGGCTTGGTTATCGATCGTGTCTCGATAGCCGGCCATATAACCATCGGAATAGCCCGTTCTATAACCACGTTGAAGGGCGATATTCAGGTTCGCCGACTGTTGGGCAACGGCTAAGCCAACACTTGTGAAAAGTACACACAATCCGAGAATTGCTATGCGAATGTTTAATCTCATATTTGCTCCTAACGTTGCCTGAAATGGCAGAAATGCTGGTTCCTCATAAGTTTATACACCATTCTTTTAGCAATTACAACAACTTTTTTATCCAAGTGCTTAAAAAGTCGCTTATCGGCTGATTAAGGCTGCGAATCTCACTCCGGCCCGCTGTCCCAAAAATACGTGGGACACGCAAGTAGCTGTATTATCAACAATTAGACCAAACTGTCCCACAGTGTCCCAAACACCCCGTGGGACAAATAAGTNNGGTCTGAAGCTCGAGGAAATTTTCGCGGTCCCCGGTTCGCCAAGTCCGAGCGTCAGGTAAGCGAGAGAAAGGTATCACCCAAACACCCCGCCGCCGAGGTGATGGCCGTGCTATTGCGATATCACGAAAGGCTGCTGCCTGCTCGATCTTGCTTCTGACGTTTACCCTCTAAACTAAAAGCTCTTGCGGAAGAGATACGACATACGAATAAAGACCGTTCGGCCGTTCCGCTCGAATCCGGGCTGCGGCAGATCGGTGAAGCGGTTGTATCCGTTGTAATTGAAATCGTCGTTATAGCCGACGTAGAAGGCGGTTCCGGGATTCGGCGTCCAACCAAAAAGGACCTGACCTTTTGTGTTCTTGTCGAGCGAATCGTAATCGACGCGCGTCCGCAGGAAGGTAAATCGCGTGAACTGGTAAGTTGAATGAAGCGTAAACAGATTCGATTCGAATGCGAGACGATCGGTGTCGTTCCGGTGCAAACGCGTGTTTGAATAGTCGAGCGAAAATCGCAAGGCGTTTGTCGGTTTGTACTCAACGCCGAATTCGATCTCACGTTCGAATGCGCGGCCCGGATCCAATGCCGGGTATGGACCGCTCATTCCGCCTTGGACCCAAGAGATATATGCCGGACTAACGCGTCCGTATCGATTTCCCGCACCGAAGTCGTAATCAAATGTGTTCCAGGAGAATTCGATCGACGCTTCAACCGCAAGCCGGGAATTGATCGTCTTGCTCAGACCGAACGCCAACGAAGGCTGAAGAGCATGCCGTTCCGGGGATCCAAAGAATGCTCCCCGAATGGTTCCGCCCGCATTGCGTTTAGGGCCGAATTCTTCCTCGTAGAGATGCTCATAACCAAAGCGTGCTTCTGCGTTCAAGGAGAAATTTCCCTGCAGCTGCGCGCTAACGCTGGTTTCGCCATTTGCGCCCTGAATGCGGCCGGACCAGTCATATTCGTAGCTTACGCTTTGGCGCCAATCGAGACGTATCAAACGGGCATCGCTGCGAGACTTCGTGCTCAATCGATTCGCAAAAAAGAAGCTGTTCGTATCAGTTCGGTTGGCAAAGCCTGCATCAGATCGGTAATCAGGCGATTTTCCTTCAAGGCCCAATGTCCAGCCGGTAGTGTCCTTCGTATTGTCTAGATTGATGCTGTAAGCGAGCCCGTTTCCAGTACGATATTCAACGCGGTCCCTCTCAGGAGAATAGAAATTTTTCCGTGAATGGCTGCCAAGAACCTGGTAGCTAAAGATCGTCGCAGCGTCCAATCTATACTTCCCGTCAAAGCCACCGACAAAGTTCCGGCTCTTGGGAAAGGTTCTCGCCGTGCCGAAAAACCCGATGTAGTTGCTTTCCCCGAAGTCACGCTTTAGCCGAAGCACGCCAAAGAGTGCGTTCTTATCGAGAAACTCGTCGATCGGACATCGAACGGTCGGGTCCGATTGCTGACGGATAAGACATTCGCGATTTGCGGTTCGCTCGTCCTCGGAATAATTCCCGGGAGCATTATCTGACGCCGCAAGAAGCCCGAACGTGATCTTGCCCGTCTTTCCCGTCAGCTTTGCGGCAAAATCGGGATCGACGATCGTTCGCGAATAAAACGGCGAAAGAGACGAATCGAAGATCTCCTTACCCTCGAGGAAGAATGGGCGCTTCTCTTCGAAAAAGATCGGAAAGCGCCTATTGGCCGAAACGACCGGAGCATCTGCCTCGATCTCGGCATAATCAGGATTTATTGCTGCGTCGAACGTGATGTTCGGAGTGAGCGTGAATTTAAGATTTACACCGATGTCAGGCTCTATCGGCTTGTTGACAATGCGGCCCGGAGGAAGAAATCGAGCTGCGNNGCCGTGCTTGATCAGCGTGCCGGAAACATTGCGGTCATTGGGCAGCCACTGGTCAATCTCGTCGTTAAAGCGATCGATATTCCTTGCGACATTAAAGCCCCAGATACGCTTCTTCGCCGACGCATATCGAAGCGACTTGAACGGGATCTTTGCTTCGACCGCCCAACCCCAATCGTGGATAGCACCCTTGGATTCCATGACGATATCGACGGAGAAGTCCACACCCATCGAGCCTTCGGTGAGGATGCCGTCTTGTTGAATGCCGAACGGATTGAACCCGAGAAGGTACGCACGTCGCTGGTCGTTATACGTATCAAGCCAGATGCGGACATTATCCTCTCCAAAGACATTGTCCCGCTTGGCGACCGTCGCACGGATCTTGTCCCTCTCGTCCCAGCACTTGAATGCGACGTAAAGGTAGTGCTCGTCATAGGCCATATAGACCTCGGTCGGCTTTGACGGAGCGATGTTGTCGCCGGGCTGTGTTTGATAGAAGTCTTTGAAGACCGCCGCCGATTTCCAGGCTGCGTCATCGAGGTTGCCGTCAATGACCGGCGATCCACTTATCTTTGGGATAGAGACATCCTGCATTTTCTCCGGAGGCAAAACTAGTTTTCCGGACTGAACGTTCGCAGGTGTCGGCGATTCTGAAGGAACAGTTTGAGCCGTGGCCGAAACTGAGGCCACGAATACACAAATAGCCAGAAATAAAACGTGCTTCATTAGTAGACGGAGTACTCACGGGCGGGAACACGCGACGAGTATCCATATAATACGCGAAATCGCGGGTAATGTTTCAAAACGGGAAAAGGCGAACGCCATTACGTTCGCCGGTCTCTCAGATCTTGCTCTTCTATCAGTTCGAATTTAAGAGGGTATCGGAAGATCGGATCATCAGATTTCCGTCGGTCTGCACGACGTAGCTGCGGTCGCCTGATCCGATCCTATAAACGAATCGATCCTCATTGTCCTCAACACGGGTTGCGGAAAGCCCGTCAAACCGCACAGCGCCTTCCCCGCCGGAGTCGATCTTGCCTGAAAAGTTCGAGGGCAGCGTAATAAGGATATCTCCCAAATCCGATCGCGCCGTAAGCGCGTCAAACTCCCCGTCCAGATCGACCGTCCCGAGCTCCGTCTCGGCGTTCACTTCGCCTCGAAACCCGATCACGCGTATTCGGCCGGACGATGACGCAACGGTCAAATTACCGCCCGAGCCGCGCAAGGTTATCGACTCGTCTTCGCCTTTAAGATCAAGCTTCCCGGAAACGCCATCGATCCTGAGTTCTCCGTCCGTGACGACCTTAAGATTTGTCTTATGAGGTACAAAAACTTCCAAACGCGTACGCCACTTTTCCTCGGTGTCGCCGCTGACATTGATCTCAACTGATCTCGAGTCGGCCTTTTCCTTTATTTCGTCCGAGATATCGTCGTTCGCACTCCGGATCTTCGTAACGGTATAACGCACGACCGACTCATCGGTCCCGACGATGCGAACAGAACAGCCTGGCGCGTTGATGGTTACCTTTGGGGTGCCTGACACCGGAAAGCTTTTCGTTTGCCTGCCAATAGACGTATCTGCGCCAAAAACGCGTTCGTTGCCGAACCCGCTTCCGAAGTCCCAGGTTTTGGACGACATTCGGAGAGCGCGACGAGCCTCCACCGCAGCTGCCTTTCCGATATCGGCGGCCTTGAGCCGATCGCGAGCGGCATCGAGAGCCTCTTTGACCGAACGCTCGACCAATGGCGCGGTCAAGACCATGGTCCTTGCCGTTTCAACTTGGGCCGTCTTCAAGGCATCTTTCATCGCCTTCGCCGACCGGCTCTTCGCCTCCGCTGCAGCTTTTTCGGCTTCGGCGGCAATCAGGCGGGCATTGATTCGCCGGCCTTTTACGCCGCTAACGTTGTCATCTCCGCCGTTTTCGGACGAAAGATCCGTAGAGGGCGCAGGCGAACGCCCGTCATTCGGATGGCCGATGTAAAGCGGCCCGTTCACACTTTCGAGGCTCATGCTCGCGGCCCCCGAACCCAATCGGGAATATAGGCTGTGGCCGACAAAATCTGCCTTTCGAACGGACAACGCAAAATCGGTCTTGATACCGCCATTGAGTGTCTCGCCTTTCAGGGTGACGTCCGAGTCTGTCGGGATAGTGACCTTTACCGGGCCGTTGACGCTCGAAAGTTCGACCCGCGTTTGCGGATCGAGTTGGCCATATTCTGCCGATATCGGGCCATTTACGGTCGAAGCCTCCAAACGGCCTTTCAAGCCGCTGATCGTTACCCCGCCGTTAACGCTCGAGGCACTGACCGAATTCGAAAAACCTGAGATCGAAATTTCACCGTTAACATTCTCGATCTCATCCAAGACCGCTCGGCGGGGAAGTTTCATTTTGATGACCACCTGCACTTGCCGCTTCCCATCCGCACTGTTTCCCCGATACCAATCCTGCTGCTCCGTACGCAGTCTGAACCGTTCTTTGTCCGAATCAACGATGACCTTGACCGTGTCGAGGATCTCCTTGCTCGGCCCCGTCTTCTCGACAACGAGAGCAGCTTCTTCTTTGTCCCAGGCCTCGAGTTCGATACGGCCGTTCGTATTCGAAATGGAAACACGCCCCTCGGCACTGAGCGGATAGCTCTTATCGAGCCGCTCGGTAATGTCACCCTGCGAACTCGAAACTTCGATCCTCGGTGCGGCGGGCACCGGCATCGAGCCGACATCCGGCCCCGCAGAAAATATCAACCCGGAAAAAAGTATTGTGTAAAGCCACGTCATAGATCACCTATCAAAATCGGTCGAGAGTTCTCTTTCTAGATTGATTACACCACGGGCCTTGAGAATGTGACAAAAGTTTGGGAAAAGATGCGACAAAACAATGGCAAACTCATTTTTTTGTTGATTTTGCACCTTTTTTTTATTACTCTTTTCATGGCGAGCGATTTCTCTGATCGATCGTAAGGGTCTGCGGAGTTCCCTCTATCCGTGTAGCCTTTCCGCAATAAGCACATCGTATTTTTGCCTCTTTCTCCTTAAATGGAACAGCAAAATAAGCTCATAGATCTCTATTTATTTGGTCTAGTACCATTCGCGGCGTTTGCCGTTGGTTGGGCCATCTTAGATCAGCCTCTGTCGAATTTTGACGGGGGTTTTGCTGCTTTGGGTTTGCTGACCATTTTCTCGAGCTGCTGGCTAAGGCTCCAGTTGCCCCGAACCAACGTTCACGTTACGATCTCGGACGCTTTGATAATTCTCTCGCTGCTGCTCTATGGCGGAAGCATAACCGTGCTGCTTTCGCTGGTCGAGGTTGCCGCGGCGTCGATCAACCTTAAACTCCGAGGCGCCGACATCCGTCTTAAGACGATGGCGATCAACGTACTGGCCGCTCCGATCAGCGTCTTTGCCGCCTATCACACGGCGAGGCTTATTTTCGGGCCGTTGGACCAAGTTGTGATCAGAAATGATTATACAAGCCTTATTTGGCTCCTGCTGACGATCTGCCTTACGCTCTTTGCCGTCAACTCCACGATCGTTTCGATATTCGCCGGCATAAAGACCGGCAAGAGCATTTGGCATCATTGGAAGCGGAATCTCGTCGATGCGATCGTTCTCAACATGCTCGGCGGCATAATGGCAGGCGTTTTCCTCAAGGCCGTTACAAATCTAAATCTATATCTGGTCGCGGCGATAGTCGGATTCTTCGGCATCATCTTGCTGACGTTCCGCCATTTTGTTACCGACGCGAGGAAATCTGCCGAGATCGCCCATCGCGAACAGCGTGAGCGTTATGAGCAGGCGGAAAAGCATGTTCTGGAGCTTGAACATTATGTTGATGAGCTCGAACGTGTCGCGGAACAACTGCAGGAGAGCCATGAAAAGTTCCGCCACGCCGCATATCACGACGCACTGACCGGCCTGCCTAACAGAAATTTTTTCATCGACCGGCTCAAAAAAGAGCTTTCAGACAGCGCCGAGTCCGGCGAGTTCCGCTTTGCGATACTGTTGCTCGATCTGTATAGGTTCAAAACTATAAACGAAAGCCTTGGCCACTCGCTCGGCGATCAGCTTATCAAGAATGTCGGGTCGCGACTTGCCGAAATGGTTCGTGAGTCCGACATGGCATCGAGATTCTCAGGTGATAAATTCGGGATAATACTTACGGACCTCTTGGAACGGGACGAGGCAGTCGCATTTGCCGACCGCCTTTCGAGCAGGATATCCGAGCCTTACACACTCGATGGGCGACAAGTTTTCACCGACGTTCGAGTAGGCATTGCGTTCGGAAACTCAAAATACGTAGAAGCCGAGGACCTCTTGCGGGATGCCGATATCGCAATGTATTACGCAAAGGATTCGAGTTCGAAACACGTGATCTTCGACCAGAAGATGCACACGCGGGCGGTGACGCGCCTCCAGCTCGAAACTGATCTCCGGTTTGCGATCGAGCGAAATGAATTCGAGCTGCACTATCAGCCGATCGTCGGGCTCGAAACCGCTCAGCTCATTGGATTCGAGGCCTTGGTTCGTTGGAACCATCCTCAGCGCGGCCTTGTACCGCCGAACGAATTCATCCCGATCTCGGAGAGCACGGGCTTGATCGTCCCGATGACCGTTCAGATACTCGAATCTGCCTGCACGCAGGTCAAAGAATGGCAGGTCAGATATCCGATGGAGGTGCCGCTTTCGATAGCTGTCAACCTTTCAGGAAAGCACTTTGCCGATCCTCGGCTCGTCTCACAGATCAAGAACGTCCTTTCCACCTCCGGCCTGGACCCTGCAAGCCTTAAACTTGAACTCACGGAGAGCGCGATCATGGAGAACGCGGAACGTGCTATCCAAATGCTCGCTCAGATAAAAGAGACCGGTGTGCAGGTCAGCATCGATGATTTCGGCACTGGCTATTCGAGCCTGAGCTATCTGCATCGATTCCCGATCGACCTGTTGAAGGTCGATCGATCGTTCGTGAGCGCGATGGAGGAGAACTCGGAGAATGGCGAGATCGTGCGTACTGTGATCGCGCTTGCAAAAGCCTTACGGCTAAAGGTCGTTGCCGAGGGCATCGAAAGTATTCATCAATTTCACCAACTACGCATCCTTCAGTGCGAATACGGCCAGGGCTATCTGTTCTCGCCGCCAAAACCTGTCCCGGACATCGAAACGATGCTCGGAGAAAAGACCAACTGGCAGCACTTCCTGCCGCAGCCGGCCCGGCCGATTCCACAGGCCGCAAACATCTCGCCGCTTCGCCTGGCAAATTGAATCTGACAATTGAAATTCCAAAAGAAAAGGCCGGTCATTGCGACCGGCCTTTTTATTTTATGGTTCTATTTGCGCCCGCTACCTGCTCTTCAGGCCGTTGACGAGCTTGTCAAAAGAACCAGGCAAGGAATTGTGGTGCAAAAGAGCTTCCGCCAATTCGAGGAGCGGTGCCGGGATCGTTTCCGGCTCTGTCACTTCTTCTTCGAGGTCCATCGGGTATCGCGAGTAGAACGCAAGTTCTGCACTGCAAAACTCGCAGCCCACGAGGTGTTCTCGAATTTCGGCACCGCACTCGACCTCAAGGTCTCCCAATTGAAAAGCCAAGAGGTCTGCGGAAGTGGGACATTTTTCGTTCTTGGCAAAGTTGGCCATCGCGATCTGAAACAAAATAGTTTTTCTAAAATTGATAAGGCGTTTTCCGGCTCTGCAGCCGGCCAAATGGCGAGCCGCCGAAAAACTGCCTATGTTAAAAATAAATCTGCAATGAAGGCAACTTCCCAAAAAGTGACCGTCGAAATGCAATAAAAATCGATGACCGACGGGGAAACCTTCGGGCCATATAGCATACTGTGTCAACATAGGTGACAAAAAGTGTACAAGCAGATAAAAACTTGTTGCTCAATCTCACCCAAACTGCTATCATCTTAAATGTAGGTAGTGAGATAGGTAATCATCTCACCCACTGCCTTTAGGATCGACCCCAGCAGCTCGGCAGTTGATCCCGCCAAATCTTTCTACCAAAGCTATAAAACTAGGCCAAAGCGTCCACGTTTTCTGGAAGTTGTCGTGCCGGTCCCGGCATGCCTGGAGGAGGCTTTCTCCCTTTTCCCGGGACGACGCAAGAGGCCATTCAATTTAGGACGAAGAGAACATTGTAAGGGTTATGAGCGATCTCAAGACGAAGGAAAGACTCCCGCGATCGATCCAGAACAAGCAGATCAAGGTCGGAAAGTGGACCGATAGCTTGAAGAATTCTGATGTGAATCAGATCTGGACCGAACTCCATCGCATAGTCTCGTCACATCCGCTGGTCAGAGCATCAAAGCGTGCCGGCTTTCTGGTTGAAGAAGGCAAATACAACGCATATACCGATCTCACCCAAGAGCTCTTTGTAGCTCTTCTGAGCAAGGAACGTTTTCAGCACTATCTTGACACCGGAATGACGGATGCCGAGATCGAGGCCGAGATCAGTCAGATCGAGCTGACGAACATGCTCACGGCCGAGCTTCGGAAGCGTTACCCCGAATCCTACCGTCTCGCCCGCCGCATTTCGACGCTCATTCAATCCAGCCAAACTTTCAAGCGTTTCGACAATGTCGGCAATCCCGAAGCACATCGCCGTCTCGCAGATCGCCTGTACGGCCTAGCAGACTGGAAAGTTGAAAAGACGCGCCGCGATGTCCAGGAAATGGACGAGCGCGTAAAGGCAGTGTCGTTCAAAGCCCGCGATACACGCATGGTCGGCTGCACGGGCGATGCACAGATCGTTATCAGCAACGTCGAACTCGAAAAGCTGATCGTAAGGGTTTTCAAGGCGGTAGATTCACCGGTCGATGTCCGAAGCCTTCGGTCGTTTGTGATGTCGAGGCTCCCGATCATGGACATCCATCTTGTGCCGGTCGGCGGCCCTGCGGACGACGATGACGACCGCATGCAGTTTGAGTTTACGGACCATCGCGGCACTCCCGAGGACGATCTGCTCAGGAGCGAAGGCGAACGCGAGGCCATCGGCTTTGTGGATGATTTCCTTACAACGCTCAGCAAGGCCGTTCGCGGCAAGGAGAAGCAGTACGACCGGATGATCAACATCCTCTGGCATTGCTATCTGATAGGCGACAGCGGCACACAACTCGAGGTTGCCGAGATGCTGGGAGTTTCAGATTCGCTTATTTCCGACTATCGAAAACGCATCGAATCCAATCTACAGCAGCTGAGTTTTGGCAGCGTGAACGAAGCCCGCCAGTTCGAAAAGGCCCTCAAGAAACGCGTTCGTGCGATGGTCACGGTCGAGCGCGAGACAGTTCCGGCCTAAAACAAACACTAAAAGACGTGGAAACGACCCGGCAATCCGCATTTATTAAGGATTGTTTCGGGTCTTTCTATTGTCGCTGTGCGGTCATTCTCAAAAAACGAATATTCATCCCTTTCCGGCAATGCCAATTCGGCGGGCCGAGTTCGCGACGTTGAACCGCTAACTGCTCCCGAACCTCTAAGGAACGGCGGCACCGTGCCCCAAGACACCTTTTCGCTCAAGCCGAACGACAGCCGAAGCAAAGATGAACCGATCACAGCATCAACAGGAACAAAGACCGCGTCAGGACCAGATAGAGTAAAGGGTCAAAAGCCGTCGCGCTCGGAACTCGACCGGGCGGCACTCGCACGCGACAACTGGCTCGTCCGCAATGGCCACGGCCTTACATTCATCGGCCTTTACCTTTTCTCGGTCCTTGTGCTGTTTCGGCCGTATGAGCTGCTGCCGAGCCTTGGCTTTCTATCTGCGACAGCGTTCTATTTCGCTCTGGCCACACTGCTTATCTATCTGCCGTCGCAACTCGCTACCGAAGGAAATGCGACGATCATCACGACCGAGATAAAAGCGATCCTCGTGCTGACAGCCTTAGCTCTCTTCAGCATTCCGATCGCCAAAGACCCAAAGACCGCTTGGGATACGTTCAACGATCCGTTCATCAAAGCTGTCCTGATCTTCATCGTTCTCGTGAACGTCGTCCGCACCAGACGCCGCCTTATGGCCCTTCTTTGGCTCAGCATCGGCATCGGTATTTATTTGGGCTACAACGCGATACGACTATACGCAGAGGGCAAATTCGCGGTCGAGGACTATCGTGTCGCCGTCGATGTCGGAGGCCTTTTCGGCAATCCGAACGATATGGCCCTCCATTTCGTGATGATGACGCCGATCGTTCTTTGCCTTGCCCTTGGAACAAGATCCAAGCCGATGAAGGCGCTGTATTTTGCGATCACGATCCTTTTCGTCTCCGCAAATATGGTGACCTTTTCACGCGGAGGATTTCTCGGATTCTTCGCAAGCGCTCTTGTCCTAGTTTGGAAGCTTGGCCGCAAACACCGAGCCAAGGTGTCGCTCACATCTCTGGTCGTTGGAGGTATTTTGATGATCGCCGCTCCGGGAAATTACGGACTCCGAATGCTCTCGATCTTCATTCCGGGCCTTGACCCCGTCGGGTCGAGCAATCAGCGACGTGAGCTCCTCGATCGATCCTTACTCGTAACGGCCCGAAATCCTTGGGGCATCGGAATTGGAAACTTCCCGATCGTCGGCATTCACGACCATCAAACGCATAACGCATACACGCAGGTGTCCAGCGAGATCGGCATTCTCGGATTGGCAGCGTATTTGGTCTTTATTATCAGTCCGCTGCGAAAGCTCTCCGCTATCGAACGCACGCTGTTCGCACAGGATCGGCTCGACTGGTTCTACTATCTCTCGATCGGCTTGCAGGCAAGCATCGTCGGCTATATGGTCTCAAGTTTCTTTGCGTCCGTCGCGTATAACTGGTTCATCTATTACGGCATCGCTTATGCGGTCGCATTCCGCCGCATCTATTCGACCGATCCGGCTCGAGAAGAGGTGCCGCAGCCCACAGGCGATCAGGTTCTTGTACCGGCATAGAAGAAATGGCAAACGACCTCATTCAGATAGTATTTTGGAGCTCGCTCGCCGTGCTCTTCTATGTCTATGCGGGCTATCCGGTCTTGGTGTTCGCTCTTGCATACCTTCTCCCGAAGAAAGTATCGAAGGCCGAGATCATTCCCTCTGTAACGGTTCTTATAACGGCATTCAACGAAGAGGCTTCGATCGAGGCCAAACTGAAGAACACGCTAGAGCTCGATTATCCGGCCGAGAAGCTCGAGATAATCGTCGCAAGCGACGGCTCCACTGACGGAACCGATGAGATAGTAAAGAATTTTGCGTCGAACGGAGTAAAACTCTTTCGACAGGAGGGCCGAGCCGGGAAGACCATCACGCAAAACAACGCCGTCGCGGCCGCTCTCGGCGAGATCATTCTCTTCTCAGATGCGACGACCCATTACTCGCCCGATGTCCTCCGCAAACTGCTTCCGGCCTTTGCCGACGAAAAGGTCGGCTGCGTTGCCGGACGCCTGATCTATACGGATCCGACCGAGACGAACGTGGGCTCCGGGGCACGCAGTTATTGGAACTACGAAACACTGCTAAAGAACGCCGAGTCCGACGCATGCTCGCTGATCGGCGCGTCCGGATGTCTGTATGCTGTCCGCAAAGCGGCATATGAACCGATGTATGCCGCAGCTTGCTCCGATTTTTTGATCTGCACTCTTTTGTACAGAAAAGGCCTTCGATCGGTCTTCGAACCTGAGGCAACATGCTTTGAGGTCACGAACGAACAAGCAAGCGATGAAATGCGTATGCGCGTGCGGGTGATCTCGCAGACGTTCACCGACCTTTGGCGGAATCGCGATATGCTGAATCCGTTTCGCAGCGGCTTCTATGCTGTCGAACTTCTCTCGCACAAGCTGCTTCGATACTTCGTCCCTGTTCTGCTTTTGGCGGCTTTCTTGAGCAATGCGGCCTTGGCGATCTCATCTGCCTTCTTTGCGGCTCTATTTGCTCTGCAGACGGCGTTCTACCTGGCGGCTTTCTTCGGATGGCTTTTGGAGGCATATGGCAAGCGAACTACGCTCTTCGTGCTTCCTCTCTATTTTGTGCTTGCGAATGTCGCTTCGGTGATCGCATTCTTCCAGTTCCTTCGAGGCGAACAGTATGCCTCGTGGGAGCCGATCAGGGAGGCAAGGTGAGTCAAAATTCGGCTGACAGTTTTGCGATCAAACGCGGTAAGAATGTCCTTTCATCGCCGCGTGTTAGTGTGGTGATGCCCGCCTACAATGCTGCGAGGTTCATTCCGTTCGCGATCCGCTCAGTAGAAGATCAAACCTTTGCGGGGCACGAGCTGATCGTCGTAAACGACGGCTCACCAGATTCGGAACAGCTTGAAGCTGCCCTTGCGCCATTCTTCGATGACATCGTTTACGTCGAGCAGGCAAACCTTGGCGCCGGCCCGGCACGGAATCGTGCGATCAGCCTTGCCCGCGGTGAACTAATCGCCTTTCTCGACGCTGACGACGAGTGGCTGCCGGACTTCCTTGCCCACCAGATCTCGATGATCGACGGCGGCTGGGATATGGTTTACGCGGACGCGGAACTGTTTGGCGATGCCGCACCAAGCGATCACACCTTTATGGAGTCGGCGCCGTCTTCGGGTGAGGTGACAGCCTCATCGCTTCTCGATTTTCGCTGCAACGTGATCACCTCCGGTACGGTGGCCAAGAAAGCTGCCATCATTGCCGCCGGTGCCTTTGAGAAGGAAGATACGCGTGCACAGGATTTTCACCTTTGGATCAGAATGGCCAAGGCGGGCTCGCGTATCGGCTATTCGGACAAAGTGCTGCTCAGATACCGTGTTCATACTGAGAATCTTTCAGGCGACTCGATCTCGCGCGTGGAACGCGAGATCGCCGTATTTCAACGTGTTAAGAAAACGATCGACCTTTCTCCCGAGGAGCTTTCGATCCTCGAACGACAGCTTTCCGGACTCAGGGTCGATCTTGAGATCGAGAAAGGAAAGTCTCACTTGGTGAATCGCGATTTCGCAGCTGCCCGTGATGCATTCTCGCACGCAAGCGCGTGGCGTCCTTCCGCGAAATTGAAGGCGGTTTGTCTCGCGGCTCGATTCGCACCTTCTCTTCTGCTCCGCATCTACCGCAGTAAACATTCTGACCACCTCGGCCTGATCCGCAATGAAGCCGCTGCCTCAAGCTGGACGGCATTTTCTGTAATTTCAGCCCTATTACGACTATTTTCAGAGTGATCTTGCGGACAATTCTCCGTGCAAAGGTCCGGGATCGCGTCACTTCAAGATGTTGGCAAGCCCCAAAACATCAGCTGCAAGTGCGGCCGCCGGTGCATCGGCGAAAGATTCGCTGCGCAAACAAAGCTTTTGGCTGTTGACAGCAAAGCTTGTCGGTTTTGCGTTCAGCTTCTGCGTGCCGCTTGTTGTTGTCCGATATCTATCACAGGACGAGGTCGGCCATTACCGTGCGGCATTTCTTGTGATCGCGAACGCGATCGTCGTGCTGCCGCTGGGCGTTTCGATGAGCGCGTATTACTTCCTTTCACGCGAGACCGAAGAACGCCGCTCAGCCTGCATACTGAATATTCTTGCATTCAATTTCGTCGTTGGCGGCCTCGCCGCGTCATTCTCTTTTCTCTTTCCGCAGGCGGTCGGCAATATCTTCCACAGCGATGAGATCACGCGTCTTGCGCCGCTGATCGGCGTCGTGATCTGGATCTGGATCTTCTCGTCCTTTCTGGAGACGGTCGCGATCGCAAATCAGGAAGCCCGCGTTGCGACCGTTTTCATCATTTCCGCACAGTTCACCAAAGCGCTGTTTATGTGTTCCGCAGCCGTCGCCTTCGCGACGGTCGAGGCGTTCCTTTACGCGGCGATCATTCAGGGAGTGATCCAAACGGCATTGCTCGCCTGGTATCTTGTGTCGCGTTTTCCGGGCTTTTGGAGGTATTTCGATCTCAGCTTTCTTCGCGAACAGCTCGTCTATGCGATCCCTTTCGGCCTTGCGGGAACACTCTGGCTCGCCCAGACAGAGATCCATAGTTGGTTCGCAGGCCACAGATTTTCACCCGCGGACTTCGCGGTTTACGCTTACGGCTGCTTCGAGATACCGCTGATCGCAATGCTCGCAGAATCCGTTACGGCCGTTCTCATCCCCAGAATGAACGCGCTGCACGGCGACAATGACCGCGACGAAATGGTGCGGCTAAAAGCACGTGCGATGCAGAAACTCTCGCTCGTTTACTTCCCTGTGTATGTGTTCCTGCTGATCACGGCGAACACGTTCATTACGACGCTTTTCACTCAAAAATATGCGGCAAGCGCAAGCGTATTCGTGGTCAACATCACGCTCTTGCCATTCAGCATTTTGATCACCGACCCGATCGTCCGCTCATACAAAGAACTCGGCAGAGTGTTTCTGCTCACCAGATCGTTCATAGTTGCCGTGCTGGTCTCGTGCCTCTATTTTATGCTCGACGAGATCTCAATGACGGGAATGATCGGGCTTGCTGTCGGAGCTGTCATCATTGATAAGCTGATCGCCGAAGCGATGGTCATCCGCAAGCTGCATCTAGGTGTCAAGGATATCCATCTTCTCGCAAATGTAGCCAAGACCGCGGTCGCAAGTATCCTTGCGGGAATCGCAACATATCTTTTCTACGCAAGCTTCCACGTAGGCCTTTTCGCCGCCACGGAAGGATTTCTTTCTAACACCATAGGGATCGAAAAGACGACAATTGTAAATCTCGTGAGCGGTGCTGTTGTGCTTGCAGCGTCCGCCTTTGTGTTTACCCCGATCTATCTTGTTTGTGCGAACTTTCTCGGATTGATCGAAGACGACGAGAAAAATGCGTTCAGGCGGATCGCGGCACGATTCTTTCCCGCGGGAGAACGCGTAACGGACGAAGTGAGCACGACGGCCTTGTAAATATGAGCGGACCCGGAAAATTCGAAAAGCTGAAACACAACTTGCCGTGGCTGGTTCGCTACCCGCTCGATGCCGCACGTTCATTCCTTGAATCGACGGCGTTCGAGAAGAAGCACCTGATCATTACGGTCGCGAATCATTTTGAACCCGGCTGGTCAACCGACGGCATTCTCGATCACAAAACCCAGCTCAAGCGGCTGCGCGAATACGTCGAGATCGCACGCGTAACGGGCGATCTTGTCCGCGACAGCGACGGCACTAAATTCCGACATACGAACTTCTATCCGGCGGAGCAATACGACCGCGACCTCCTGGATATTCTCGCGGAGATGCAGGCCGAGGACCTCGGCGAGATCGAGGTTCATCTGCATCACGGCGTGGAACGACCCGATACGTCGGTGAATCTTCGCCGGCAGCTTGTCGAGCTTCGAGACGTTCTTGCCGAGCGGCACAAATGTCTCTCGCGTTCGGCAAATGACACCGCTCCTCGATACGCATTCGTGCACGGGAATCTCGCCCTTGCGAACTCCTGCGGCGGGAAATTCTGCGGCGTTGATGACGAGATGCAGATCCTTAAAGAAACCGGCTGCTATGCGGACTTCACGCTGCCGTCGGCTCCCGACCGATCGCAAGTTGCCGTCATTAACCGGATATACGAATCCGCGGGCGATCTGTCAAAACCGCGGCCGCACGAAAAGGCGAAAAGGTGTGCTGTCGGCGGGCAGCATCCAACCTCGCCGATGATAATTACCGGCCCGTTGAGGCTTTGCCTTCGCAACGGAATTCGCCCGTATTTAGAAGACGGAGCATTAACAAGCACACTCGGCGACAGCATCTCTCGTCTGGGTCCTTGGATGCATGCGAATGTGACGGTCGCCGGCCGAACAGATTGGATTTTCATCAAGCTCTATGCACACGGATTCTTCGATCACGATCAGTCCTTCTCGATCGGTGAGGGAGCACGACGCCTATTCTCGGAGATCGTTGAAACGGGCGAAAAGAGCGGTTCCTACTCCACGCATTTTGTTTCAGCACGCGAAATGTTTAACATCGCTACTGCAGCCATAGATGGTAAAAACGGCGATCCGAACTCCTACCGGAACTACGCCTTGCTCCCGATAATGCAGGAGGCCGCTCATACGACCGCTGCACAAATATGACGACGCCTTTCAAAGCCTTGAAGAAGATCCGGCAGATAGGATTTGACGAACTCCGCACCCGCGGCACACAGTTCGTCAGCGCTTATCGAGACCGTCTGACAGGCGTTGAGGCACCGGACCGCACGGAGCTTTTGAACCTTTTCGACGCCGACATCCGCCTCGACGTACGCAGTTCGGCCGACAGTATCCGGCAGCTCTTCTTTGAGAATTCACGAGAGCGGTTCTACACGTCGATGCGTGAGGATATTTCCGAGACCTTTCCGCGATCGTGCGGATCGGCCGAGCGTGAGCATCTGATCCGGGCCGCAGATGCGATCTGCGACGGGCGGATCGAGCTTCTTGGGTTCGGCCGGGTCGATGTCGGAACGGACATCGATTGGCATCGAGAACCGATCTCGGGCATGGTCTCCCAACGAAAACATTGGAAGGAATTCAACGAGCTTGACCCGACCGAATGCGGCGACAAACGCGTGCTTTGGGAGTTGAATCGGCATCAGCATTTTTTCACGCTCGGTGCGGCCTATCGCCTTACAGGCGACGAGAAATACGCCCACCTTTTTGCCCGACAGCTTTCGAGCTGGATCCATGAGAATCCGCCGGGCATCGGCATCAATTGGGTAAGCAGCCTTGAGGTCGCCTTTCGTTCAATTTCGTGGATCTGGGCAATGAACCTTTTCCGAGATTCGCCGGAACTTTCGAGCGACCTTCTTCTTGACTGCGTGCGCCTGCTCTATGTTCACGGCCGTCACATCGAGACATATCTCTCCACATATTACAGCCCGAACACACACCTCACCGGCGAGGCCCTTGGGCTCTATTATCTCGGGACGCAGCTTCCGTTCCTCGAGGCCGCCTCTGAGTGGCGTCGACGCGGCGAAGACATTTTGCTCAGCGAGATCGGCAAGCAGATCGGGCCCGACGGCGTCTATTTTGAACAGAGCACGTGGTATCAGCGTTACACCGTTGATTTCTATTTGCACTTTTACGCTCTCAGGGAACTTTTTGGCGATACGGCTTACGACGAGCGAAATTCGACCGCGGATGAACGCCTGAACGCGGCCCTTACTTTCCTCTTGAACATGGCGCGCCCCGACGGCACGACACCGCTTATCGGAGATGACGACGGCGGAAGGCTTTTGCCGCTTACGGGATGCGTCGCAGAGGACATACGCGGCACGCTCTCGCTTGGAGCCGCTGTTCTTGGACGCGGCGATCTTGCCTTCGGCGGCGATAATTCGCTTGAAGAAACTTTTTGGCTCCTCGGCACAAGCGGCATCAGGTCGGTCGAAAGAACCAAGGCTGCCGAGCCCGAAACCCTTTCTCGCAGTTTCGCGGACGGCGGCTATTTCGTGATGAGGAACGGTTGGGCGACGACCGATGACCATTTGGTGATCGACTGCGGCGAACTCGGCGCCTTGTCAGGCGCACACGGCCACGCCGACCTCTTGTCGATCGACCTGAGCTTACGCGGACGCCAGATCTTCATTGATCCGGGAACTTTCTCATATTGGGCGTCGCCCGAAACGCGGGAGAGATTTCGCGGCTCAAGTGCCCACAACACGCTGACCGTTGATGGCAGATCGACATCAACAAGCTCAGGGCCGTTCGGCTGGAAAACGCGTGCGAATGCGGCCGCAAAAGAATGGATAACTGACCCGATCTTTGACTACTTCGAGGGTCAAGGCGAGATACCTGGCGTCGGCCTTCATCGCCGGTCTGTGATGTATATCCGAGGCGACTATTTCATCATCCGTGATGTCGTCGAAACGCCCGGCGAACACCTGTTCGAGCTGAATTTTCGATATGCGCCTGACATTGCGGCCGAGAAAGATCTGGAGGGCGACTTTGTCGGTGACAAGGGCCATCGGACCTTCATCTTCGGGAGCGGTGCGATGACCCTGAGCTCGGATCCCGTTTCGCCGCAATACGGCCGCCTCGTTGACGCGGCACGTGTTCGTTATGCGGCCAAAGACACAGATCGAACTGAATTCGTAACTTTCGTGCTTCCGACCGACTCCGCCCCGCCCGAGGTTTTCGAGATCCCGATCGATACGGGCCGAATGTTCCTTGTGCAATACGGCGATTATCGTGATGTGCTGCTGCTCGGGGCGGGCGGCACAAGGATCCGCACGGAATCGGTCTCGACCGATTTTGCCTTGACGTGGGCAAGAACACATTCGACGGCGGATATTCCTGAACAGATCGTTGCCGTAAATGGCTCCCGGCTCAGCATCGTTAGTTCTCCGATCGTTCGAAGGGACGAAAGCATTCGCTTTGTCACCGCCCGCCGATTCGGTCAAGAGTTGTATGTAAATGCCGATGGTGAGCGTCAGACCGTAAAACTCACCGACCTGCCAAGTTGAAGAAGCCCAGGATCTTACATCTCACAGGAAGCTTTAATCAGGGCGGGACGGAACGCCAGGCTTATGAGACCGTGAGCGGCCTTGTCGCTGCGGGTGAATTTGACGTGCGACTGGCGACGCTGAATACTGAAGGGCCTCTGCTTTCCGCGGCAAACGCTCTCACCAAAGGCCAAATATACGAATTCCCGATCGACTCCTTTTTCAGCCGTTCATTTGCCCATGCTGCCTGGAAGTGCGCCGCTTTGGTCAGAAGCGAGAACGCCGACCTGCTCCACACTCACGATTTTTACACGAACGTATTCGGCGGAGCGGTCGCCGCGTTGAGCGGGGTTGCGGTCCATATCGCATCAAAACGCGAGACATTCGGGCTGCGCACCCGTAAACAGGAATCGATCGAGAATCTGTGCTTCCGACGTTCGAACGCGATCATTGCGAACTCTCTGGCGGTAAAAGAAATGCTCGTCGATAGCGGACTCGCCGCGGAGAAGATCACGGTCATCTACAACTCCATTGATGCAGCAAAGTTCGCAAACGCAGACGCGAACGGTATCAGGCACGAACTCCGCTTACCCGAAGATGTACCGCTGGTCACGCTTGTTGCGAACCTTCGCCACGATGTAAAGAATGTTCCGATGCTTCTTCGAGCGGCAAAGAAAGTGTGTCTCGCAAACGCCGCCCACTTTGTCATCGCCGGCGAAGGCCCGCTCGAAACCTCCCTAAAAGAGCAAGCGAATGAAATGGGCATCGGCAGTAACGTGAGCTTTATCGGTCGGTCGATGAAGGTTCCGGAACTCCTCGCGGCGAGTTTTGTCGGCGTCCTGACCTCGGATGCCGAAGGATTTTCAAATTCGATAATCGAATATATGGCCGCGGGAAGGCCGGTGGTCGCGACACGTGTCGGCGGTGCGGCAGAAGTTATCGCGGAAGGCGAAACGGGCTTTCTCGTTGAGGCAAATGACAGCGATCAGATGGCCGATCACCTCATCTCACTGCTCCGGGATCCGGCCGAGGCGGCCGCGATGGGCGAGAATGGGCAACGTCTTGTCGAGGAAAGATTTGGAGGAACGCGACAGATCGAAGAGCTAAGCGAATTATATCGGCGAACCCTCTCGGAGGCCTTCATATGAGCCTCCGAATCGTCGAATTGGGTCCGATCCCGCCGCCCGAAGGCGGTGTAAGCCGCCATATCGCATCACTTAGCGACGTATCAACCGCACGCGGACACTTCTGCACACTTATCTCGACCACGCGGGTCGCCCCGGAAGATCGGCGGGAAGGAAACTTCTATCCGCGATCGCCGGTCGAGCTCGTATCGATCTTGCGCGAGTCGGATGCAGAGATCTTTCACCTGCACGTCGGCGGCGAGATCTCGCTTCGCGTTCTGGCTCTGGCCCTTGCGGTCGCCAAAACGGCAAAACATTCCGTTCTGACGATGCACTCCGGAGGCTTTCCCGAGGCGATCTCGCAAGCGTCGATCTTTCGGCGAAAGTTCACGGCGTCGATCCTCAAGAAATTCGATCGCGTGATCGCGGTCACGGATGAGATCGCAAATGCGATTCGCGAGCTTGGCATTCGAACAGATGCTCTCGAAACGATCCCGCCCTACGCCTTGTGCCCGCCCGATCCGAACGTTCGGATCGAAAAAGACCTCGAGGACTTTATCGCCGCGCACTCGCCGCTCATCGTTGCGATCGGCTCACTCGAGACCGAGTACGCACCTCTCGAACAGATCGCCGCGTTGAAGAGTTTGATCGAGGAATTTCCCAAGCTCGGCTTGGTCATCGCCGGTGAGGGCGAGATGCGTGAGACCGTTGTGAAGACGCTGGCCGAGGTAAGGCTTAACGAGCACGTTCATCTGCCCGGAAATCTCGATCATGACCGGTGCCTGCATCTTCTGGCGAAGGCAGATGTCGCGCTGCGGACGACTCGATTTGACGGTGATGCGATATCGGTCCGGGAAAGCTTGTTCCTCGGCACACCTGTACTCGCAACTCGCGTCGGGACGCGGCCCGATGGCGTACATTTTATCGAGGAACTTTCGCCGACAGCGATCGCAAACGGGATACAAGCGGTCCTTGCGTTGCCGCGTAAAGAGAAAGGGATCTCCCAAGCCGATCTATCTCAGATCAAGCGAGTGGTCGAAATCTACGAGCGCGTTATCGGTTCGTAAAAGGTTGAAAGTCGATCCCGGGACAGCTGTCCGGCGTGCAGTATTTGCTTCCGGGTTTCAAGCGGAAGTCCTTGTTGGATCGATCCATAAACCCAACTCTATCAACACTTTCAACGAACCTATTTCCCAACGGAATGCTAAGGTCGCCCGTTCCGACGCCCATATTGTTGAAGAAGATATTTCCGTGGATCATCGACTTGGCCGCCTCGCCTTTAACATCGATCGGCCCATGTACTCCGTAAAGGCCATGGCCCGTGACGTTGTTCGTAAACAGAAATCCACGCGGCTGATCGCCGTAGAAAGTGATTATATTTCCGCGATTGAAGACGGTGTTGTTCGAGACGGTGATCGTGTCTCCGCTTGCGATCTGAATGAAGTACCCTGAGCCTTCGAATCCGCTGCCGCCGCCGAGGTTCAAGAACAGATTGTCCGTGATATTCAAGCGTTTGAGCATTTGGCTTGGATACGTGTCGTCGCTTCCGAGAATATTGATGCCCTCGCCGGCTCCGACGATGATGTTGCCGCTGATCTCGACATCCTCGATCGTTGAGAACGGCGCATCGCCATCCTGATTCCTGACCGTAATGCGGAACGCCGAACCTTCCCAGTTGTTCGCAAGATAATTCTTAGTGAACTTGACGTTCTTTGCGTTTTTCAGCTCGAAAAGCGTTTTGACGGTGAAGCCGTTCTGCTTCCACGACCCGGGCTTGAAAAGGACATTGCCCGTGATCTCGATATTCGTTGGGATCAACTCCGCATTCGCAGGATCAGAGCCGCCGAACATAATGTTCTCCGCTCCGCCTTCGACGTAGTTGTTCAAGATCTTGACATCGCGAGTCCCCGACCAGCCGCAGATTCCTTGTGATTCCTCGCTCTTGCCGGCAAAGCCCTCGATATAACTGTTCTTGATGACCGTTCGGGCGCTGTTCAGAGCGATGCCGCGACGCGTCTTTCCCGAAGGCAGCGAGTGTATGTAACACCGATCGAATTCCAGATCGTGCGGGACACGATCCGGGCGCGTTTCCTCACCACCCAATGCCACAAGGCCGTAGTTGTACATCGAACTCGAAGGTTCGAATTCGATCCCGACGAAGCGATAGTGGTGAGCACCGTTCGACGCATAGACCGCAGCTCTGCCGAGCATACCGGACCTGATCGTCGCAAGAAGCGGTCTTTGAGCCGGCGAAATTCGTTGGCCTTCCGGAAGTTCGGCGGCGCGAGATGAACGGATCGTGACGAAATCCGTAAGCGGCTTCTCGGTCAGATCGATGCGGCCTGAATAGACTCCCCCGGCTTCGAGCTCGATCACGTCGCCGGACACGGCAGTATCTATCGCTCTTTGAAGATTTCCGCCGGAAGGCAGCTTGATGATGCGGCCGGCAGCAGTTTCCACGACCTCCGGCTTTGGTGCAAAGACATCGACCGATCCGAAAAGCCAAGTGAACAACGCACCAAAGAGCGCGCAAAGAACGACCGCTGCAAGCAGTAATTTACCGACCTTCGGACGCCTGCCCAATATGTTCTCTTTGGGCCGGACGACATTCATAACCTCGACATACGACACTGCTCTATTAAAGTGATAAAGACCGTCAGAATCCAATCAAAACGCTCGTAATGTGTAACATTTACAATGTATTGGCCATTTGGTAGCCTTTAATGTTTACATGCCTGCTTTTGCGGGCATTTGGGAAGACCGATGAATCTACAAAGGACAAAGCTGAACATCTTAAAAGGCACACCCGACCTCTCTCGGCAGGCCAAGACCGGCGTCTCATTGCATTGTCACACGGAATATTCCAAGGAGATGCTCGGCTTTGTGCCGCATTATGCCGCCAAACTGCCCGTGATCAACCATTTCTGGCAGAAGGAGAAGGTGAAATATTTTGCTCGCGAGGGCAAATATCCCAATTTTGAGACGGGTTATTGGTCGCCTCCGCTTTCTCCGCAGGCGGTTTACGACTTCGAAAAAGGCCAGATCGAAAACGCCGGGTTGAACGCGCTGGTTTCGGTAACAGACCACGATTGCATTGACGGAAATTTCACGATCGAAGAGGCGGAATCCACGAAGACGGTTCCGATCTCGCTCGAATGGACCGTTCCGTTTGAAGAAGGATATTTTCACGTCGGAGTTCATAATCTTCCGCGAGACAGGGCAGATGAGATCTCAAAGGAGCTTATCGGGTTCAGTTTCGACAAGGCACAGCATACGAACGAAAGGCTGAATGAGCTTTTTGCGATGCTCGAGGAGAACCCCGAGGTTTTGGTCATCCTCAATCATCCGCTTTGGGATATTGAGATGGCAGGTAAAGAGGGCCACGAGCGGTTGCTTAAAGGCTTTTTGCGGAGTTTCGGCCGTTGGATCCACGCTCTTGAGGTCAACGGCTTCCGAAGTTGGTCAGAGAACAAAGCTGTCATCGAGCTTGCCGAAGCGGTCGGCATCCCGGTGGCAACGGGCGGTGATCGCCACGGCTGCAGGCCGAATACGGTCATTAATTTGACAGATGCATCGTCGTTCGAAGAATTCGTTGGCGAGATCCGGGTTGATAAACGGGCCGAGATCGCGCTTATGCCCGCCTATGAACAGCCGCTGCCTTCGCGTCAGCTTCAGTCATTCTCTGAGATCTTGAGCCATTATCCGGCGTTTCGCCAAGGCCGCCAGCATTGGTTCGACCGCGTCTTCTTTGACGTTGATAACGGCAAAGGCCTCGTTTCTCTTTCGTCGCACGGATGGAAGCGCGGCGGTCCGCGATGGCTGCGTGCCGCGATCTGGACGCTCGCTGTAATGGGAAGCCCGACCGTTCGGCCGGTCTTTCGATTGTTTAGGACGAAGGCCGATCGGGTTCCAAAGAGCATTGAAAAGACGAAGTTTCAACATCCGGAGGACAGCAGCGATCTCTCTCAGATACTGACCTCCGACACAGCTTGATCGGACGGATATTCCGACCGTCCATTAAATAGTCCCTTTGAGAGGCGGGCCGATCGAGCCCGCCATTTGTGATTGAGGGAGCAGCGATTCGCTTGAAAGTGAAAGATTATTTACGTGTAGCATTTTTTCCCGATTCTTATCTGGAGGTCAACGGGGCCGCGATGACGTGCCAGCGGCTTGTCAATTTTGCACGCGAAAAGGACCGGCCGTATCTATGCGTGCACGCCGGCCCGGAGACAAAGATCGAAACTGTCGGGAGCGTTACGCATTTCTCTCTCAAGCGGAGTCCGCTTGCGATCGCTCTGGATGAAGGCCTCGCATACGATCCGCTGTTTACACGGCATATTCCAAAGATCCGCAAGGCTCTTATTGACTTCAAGCCCGACATCATACACATCACGGGCATTAACGATGTAAGCAATGCGGCGGCGTACCTCGCCTGGAAAATGGACATCCCGATGCTCGGTTCCTGGCACACGAACGTGCACGAATTCGCATCGAGCCGGCTTCGACGAATGTTCCGCTTCCTTCCGGCAAAGGTGCTCGATCCCTTCGCTCGCATGGCGGAATTTCGGATAATGCAGGGCTGCATTCTTTACTACCAGATGCCGAAGGTCGTCCTCGCTCCCAACGAGGAACTTGTTTCCGAACTTGGCCGCCGAACCAAGCGCGCGTCGCGTTTGATGGCTCGCGGGGTCGATTCTGAGTTCTTCTCGCCGGCAAAGCGGACCGTCGATGACGGAATTTTGCGTATTGGATTCGTCGGCAGGCTCCGAGCGGAAAAGAACGTCAAGCTCCTGATCGACGTCGAACGAGCGATGCTCGATCGTGGCCTTACAAACTTTGAGTTCCTTATCGTCGGCGAAGGAAATGTCCGCGAGCACCTCGAGGAGAACATGAAAACCGCGGAGTTCACCGGCTTTCTTTCGGGCGAAGAACTTGCCGCCGCCTATGCCAATATGGACATCTTTCTCTTCCCGTCCGAGACAGATGCGTTCGGCAATGTCGCTCAGGAAGCGAATGCTTCCGGCGTTCCCGCGATCGTTACGGACAAGGGCGGGCCGAAGTATATTATCAACCCGGGCGTCAACGGCCTGATCGCTAAGACTGCCGACGAATTCATCGAGCACACGATCGAGCTTGCAAGCGATCCGACTTTGCTCGCGTCGATGAAGGCCCATGCGAGGGACAAAGCGGTGTCGCGTTCCTGGGATGCTATTTTCGAGGGAGTTTATGACTCCTACCTTGAAGCGGTCGAGATCGCCCGCCACCAACGAGAAGAGGCGATGGCCTCAAACACGTCAAAACGGACGATCAAGGCGGGCAGCAACTAGTCAATGACAACCGAGACGCCCGACCTGACGACCCTAAGCACGGAACGCTTGACCATCGGAGCGGCATGGGGCCTCGTCTTCAAACATCCGGTCCTCTTCGTAAGATACTGGAATTACAAGGGTGCGATCTTGAGCGGTTTGATGCGCGCTCCGATCTTTTTGATCACGTATCTTGTAGGGCGTGAGAGCATCAAGATCGCGATCGCCGCTGCCGCGGTTCAATTCGCATTTCGCTTCGTGTTTGCCGGCTTGAGCGGTGCTCTCATCCAGGCTTTTCGAAAGGTCGAGCCCGCGTGGAAAGCACTTCTTTCCGTGATGCTCGTCGTTCCGATCATCAGCCATCTGCTCGAATTCGGCTTTCAGACGCTATTTGCCTACGCGACCTCGACTGCCGATCATACTGACCAGGCGATCGTCCGCTCGATCTGCGTCTCGATCTTTTCGGCACTTTTTGCGCTCTTCATAATGCGGCGAAACGTTCTCATCGTCGGCGAAGAAGAGAGTAAGTCGCTTCTGAGCGACGTTATGCGGATACCGAGGCTCGTTTTCGAATTCTGCGCATTTCTTCCGAACGAGATCGCCGCGATGCTGCGCCGCGGTGCGACGGTGACGGCCGCTGCGGTCTTGATCGGCTTCACGATCTTTTCGCAGATCGTCGGATGGGCGGTCGCGAACCGCGTCTTCTGGACCTATGGAGGCGGCAAAGAGATCTGGGCCCTGAAATACTGGGGCGTTGACGGCCTTGTCCTGATCCTTCTTGCGATCATCGCGTCGTCGATCGTTTACGAGGCCCGACACCGTCGCGGAAAAAGACCTTGACCGAAAAACTCACAAAAACAGTTCATATTACGAACTATTACCACAAGAATTCGGGCGGCATCAGCACTTCCTACAACGCGTTGATGGCTGCCGCGGAACGGCATCAACGCGAAATGGCGCTGATCGTTCCGGGCGAAACGGAAGAGACCGAGATCGTCAATGATTTCGCGAAGATCCATTACGTGCCCGCTAAATATTCACCTGTTTTCGACAAGCGATACCGCATCATAATGCCTTGGCAATATCTTCCCGGTGATTCGCTGATCAGAAAGATCATGCTCGACGAAAAACCTCAAATGGTCGAGGTAACGGACAAGTACACGCTGAGCATGCTCGGAGCAATGATCCGCACCAACAAGTTCAAGCAGCTGGGACGTCCGATGCTCGTGCACTTTTCCTGCGAAAGGATGGATGACAACATCTCGTCATTCCTCTCCGGCGGAAAGTTCGGCAAATGGGTATCGCGTCGTTTGATGGGAAACTATAACTTCCCTTCGTTCGATTTTCATATCGCAAATTCGGCTTATACGGCGGACGAATTTTACGCTGCGGTTACCGCAAAGAATAATCCGCGACGCTCCAAGCGGTTCATCAACAAGACGTGGCGTTGGCTAAAGGCACCGCGTGTGCCGATCGAAGACCGGATCCATGTTTGCCCACGCGGCGTTGATGTCAAACAGTTTCGGCCTGACCGAAGATCAGATGCGACCCGCCGTGAGATCATCGAACGCTCCGGCGTGCCTAATGATTCCGTACTTCTTCTTTATGCCGGACGGATCTCGCCCGAAAAGAACGTTCCGCTGCTTATCGAAATGATGAAGATCCTTGCGAAAGATGCCGACCGCGACTTTCGCCTTCTGATCGCTGGTGCAGGGCCGTTGGCAGAAACTCTTGAGAGCGAGGGGCAAAAGCTTGGCGAAAAGAAGATCGTTCAGTTCGGGCATCTCGATAAAGAAACGCTTGCGAACTATTACGCCAACGTCGATGTCTTTGTCCATCCGAATCCGCGTGAACCCTTCGGGATTGCGCCGCTCGAGGCGATGGCGTCCGGCGTTGCGACGGTCGCACCGAACGCGGGCGGCATCTTGTCGTACGCGACCGATGAGAACATTTGGCTGACCGAACCGACAGGCGAAGCGTTCGCCGATGCGGTTCGCGATGCTGCGTCTAACGAACCCGCACGAGAAAAGAAGATCGCTGCCGCCCTCGAGACCGCACGCAGCAACACTCGTGAGGCTTCTACCGATAACCTGTTTGCAACCTACGACAAACTTTACGATTATTTTCAAAGGAACCTTGCTCTCTTTACTGACCGAGAGGCCGCATCGACCTTCTCATTTACCGAACTTCTAGATGTTTGAGCTTGTACTTGCAAATCTTCGCGTCCGCTTTTTCCGCACGCTCATCAGCGTGATCGGCGTCGCGCTTGGCGTCATCCTGATCGTGCTCTTTACCGGCCTTGCAAAAGGAATGACCGAGGATATGGCAAAACGCTCGGCGAACTGGAAGGCCGAGATCGTATTCGCGCGTCCGGGCGGAATGGAATTCGGCAGTTCGAATATGAATGTGAGCACCGCTTACGTTCCGCGTCTCGAGGCGATCGAGGGCGTTGAGTCGGCCGTGCCTGTCGGGCGCTATATCTCGGCCGACCCGAAGGCCCGCTGGGGCCTGCTGCAGCTTGACGGCGTCGATTGGGAGCCGTTCGCAAAGATGAACGGGATGACGATCACCGAAGGCCGTCCTCCGCAGGCAAATGACGAGGTCATCCTCGACGAGCGTCAGGTAAAGAACCAGAACGTGAAGGTCGGCGACCAGCTCACTCTCTTTGGCAACAAGCAATTCAAGATCGTCGGTGTCTTCGAACCGCCATCGGGTTCGCGCATAAAAATGACGCTCGCCGCGATGCAGTCCATTCTCGAGGAGACGAATAAGTGCACCTACATTCTGATCAAGGTCAAGGACGGCGTTGATGTGCCGACGGTCGCGGCACGCATCAACGAACAGCTGCCGGGCAACAAGGTCAACCTCACGAGCGACCTTGTCATCGACGCAAAAGACCGCGTTCCGGGCCTCAATACCTTCCTGCGTGTGCTCGTTGGATTAGGCGCGTTCGTCTCGATCGTCTTCGTACTGCTTTCGATGTACACGACGATCACCGAGCGGCGTAAAGAGATCGGCATCCTCAAATCGCTCGGTGCGTCACGCGGATTCATCGTTTCCACCATCGAAGGCGAAGCGTTGATCATCGGCCTCGCGGGCATCATCATCGGCTTTCTCACCGCATTCATCGCATCACGAACGATCAGTCATTTCTTTGAACTGCAGTTCGAATTTAGCGCTCAATGGGTAGTTTGGGCGATCGCGATCGCGATCTTCGGCAGCCTGATCGGCGCCCTTTACCCTGCCCTTCGAGCCTCAGGCATCGACCCCGTCGAAGTAATGGTCAACGAATAAATACTGCAAAAACCCTTTCGCGTTCGTTTGTACAGATCGTGCGAAATGGTGAATAGTGAATGGTTAATGGTGGAGCGAAAGCTCCACCATTACGAATGAGGGGTGGCAGCCGCCTCGGCTGACGGGGTGGTTCTTCCTCCGGAACGCTGACGCCCTCGTCCGCACTGAGTGCGAAGCACGAACAAACCAGGCGATTATGTTGGGCTGACTGACAGTTAGAAAAGGCGGCTTGCCGCAACGCAGTGCGGTCGGGGTTCTTGGGTCATAGATCCCCAAGTGTTGCAAAAGACGCAACCGGTCCAGACCGTCACGCGGATTAGGAATATATCGGAGCGTGCGAAGCACGTGACAAGGCATTTGTCGGCGGCAGGCCGCCTCCAGAAAAGCCGGTGTACGCTCATCGGTCGGGCAAGCCCGACCGCACTGCGAGAGGGCATAGCCCAGAAGATCTTCTCAGTTCTGTCGGCGGCAAGCCGCCTCCGAGATTCTTTTTGTGAGCCATGATCCCCGGTCTAAAGACCGGGGCAATTCGAAGAGACTCTCAAAAAATAGCGCTTGACACGTCTGATACACTCGTAGAGATGGTATAAACATATGTTTTACACCCTGATCTTTGACAATAGTGACAAAAGTTGTAACCGCAGGTCGCCGGAACGCCGATTTTTGTCCCACTTTGTCCCACTTGTCCATTCACGGCGGGACGGGACAAACATCGGGAAATTGTGAATGGTTAATTGTGAATGGTTAATTGTGAATGGTTAATTGTGAATTGTGAATTGTGAATTGTGAATGGTGAATGCTCACTACTCATCACTCATCACTCATC
>JRYI01000362.1_pt1 | contig 101254 bp, 102 predicted proteins | sample 235361 | NCBI WGS metagenome assembly JRYI01 (sample SAMN03074212, study PRJNA261471) | activated sludge metagenome | biome: Common Effluent Treatment Plant; feature: Wastewater; material: Activated sludge; isolation source: activated biomass in a lab-scale reactor treating industrial wastewater...
TGATGCGGTTCGAACCGCCGGAAACTTTCCTAAGCTCAAAGCGAATGGCCGATCCCGAGTTCACGGTAAAGCTTGCGGTCTTCAAAGAAGTCGAGCTCGTTGTAACGGTCGAGCCGACCTTTGTCCACGACGAGCCGTTGTTCGTCGATTTCCAAAGCTCCCACGTACTCGTTCCATCGGATCCGTACTTCGCATGCTTGACCGAGAATGTGCCCGCAGACGATACGTTGAAATTCATGCGGACGCTGCCGGTATTTCGCACTCGGGCCGAATACGAACCTGTCTTTCGGTCGCTTGAAGAGTTGCCCGTAAGGGCGTCGTTCATATACCAGCTTCCGGTTCCGAGGGTTACGTTGCCGCCTGCATATGCGGTCTTTCCACCGGCCTCAAAACCTTCGCTCAAAATGGTTGCGGCCTCGATCCCTGCCGTGACGATCGCCAGGGAAACTACGAGGCCGATAAAGATCAAACCGCAGTACGCGAGAAAATGTTTCTTGTTCACACAACTCCTCCAGTTCTTCGGAAAATTTTGAAATTGATCTAAAAAACCAAGTAACGCCAGCGGCCGTGTTCGGTTACGAAGCTCGACCGTAAATGCCGACAAACGCGTCGGCGAAAGTGAAGACAGTAAAACTAATTGTTGCAAGGTACGGAAAAAACCGTTCGCGATAATACCACTTTTTGGCGCAGATGCAAGGCATCGAAGTGCGCCCGTTCAAATGACCGTGCCGTTGGGGATGATCGCGTTCTTCGGGACGATGATGATCTTATCGCGGATGTAGTACGACCGATCCGGCGAATCGAAATGCTCGACGCCTTCGCGATTGATCAGCTGAACGTCTTTTCCGATGCGGACATTCTTGTCGATGATCGCGTTGCGGATGACGGTGTTCTCATCGATGCCGATATGCGGCACTTGGCGTTCGAGATTTTCTCGGATATCCTCGATCGCCTCAAAGATGTCGGAGCCCATCACGATCGAATTTTCGATCACGACGCCCTTGTCGATACGAGCACGCAGCCCGACGATCGAATTCCGGATCGTAACGCCGCTCAGGATGCAGCCTTCGCTTATCATCGAATTATCGACCGTGCAGTCGTGGACCTTTGATGGCGGAAGATAGCGGCTTCGGGTATAGATCGGTGCCGCCGCGTTGAAGAAGTTGAATTTCGGCAAGGGCGATGCAAGGTCGAGGTTCGCCTCATAGAACGCGCGTATCGTCCCGATGTCTTCCCAGTAGCCGTTGAAAAGATGGGCCTGAACCGAATATTTTTCTATCGCCGCGGGAATGATCTGCTTGCCGAAATCGACCCAGTCGCGGTCGATATTCAAGAGTTCCACGAGCTTTGCGTAATTAAATACGTAGATGCCCATCGAGGCAAGGAACGGGCGTGCTTCGGCCTCGGCGTCGGTAAGGCCAAGCGAACGCGTATCGACCCGCATCGCGTCGAGGTCGGCGCCTTTTGGCTTTTCTTTGAATTCGATGATGCGGCCGGTCTCATCCGTTTTAAGCAGGCCGAACTCCTCGGCATCTTCACGCCGCGAAGGAATGACCGAGACCGTAAGGTCGGCTCCCGAAGAAAAATGACGTTCGAGAAACTTCGAATAGTCCATCCTGTAAAGATGGTCGCCGGAGAGAATGAGCAGTGTATCGACGTGCCAATCACGCACGTGCGGAAGCATTTGCCGAACGGCGTCGGCCGTGCCTTGAAACCATTCGGGATTGTCGCGCGTCTGTTCCGCCGCGAGAACCTCGACGAATCCCGTTGAGAATGACGAGAATCGATACGTCGTTGAGACGTGGCGATTCAGCGACGCAGAATTATACTGTGTAAGGACAAAGATCTGCGTGATGCCCGAATTTATGCAGTTGGAAACGGGAATATCTATGAGGCGATACTTGCCGCCGAGCGGAACTGCAGGCTTTGACCTTTCACCGGTTAGTGGGAAAAGGCGGGAGCCTGCGCCGCCGCCCAAGATCACCGAGACGACGTTGTCATACTGGCCCATAGTAGAATAGTAATCAGTCGGCTAAGGTATGTAAACAGTTTTTGATTTTTACATTCCGCTCATTAATTATTAACATTTCGCGGGAAAGCACAAGATGTGGTATTGGATCAAGCTGTTATTTTTGATTTTCGCGGGTGCGGTGCTCTTGTGGCTTGCCTACGAAGTGATCACGTTTCCGTCGATATCGAGCCTTCGGACGGAGAACCCGACGACATCCTCTCTGATCGAATATCGCCTTTCCGAAGCCCGGGCCGACGGCAAGGAGCCGAAGAAACTTATGATCTGGACGCCGATCGACCAGATCAGCCCGAACCTGCAGAGGGCGGTGCTTGCAGGGGAAGACGCGAGATTCTTCCAGCATCATGGATTTGATTGGGATGCGATCCAAAAGGCGTGGGATGAGGCCGTAAAAGAAGGCGAAAAGGAAGCCCGCGAAGAGGGCGATTACGACCCGAATGATTGGATCCCGCCGATGCCGAGCTTCAAACGCGGTGCCTCGACCGTTACGCAGCAGCTCGCAAAGAATCTCTTCCTCTCGGAAGATCGGAATTTTCTAAGGAAGGGCCGCGAGGCCGTTTACACCTATTTTCTTGAACGGGAACTGACAAAGAAACGCATCCTTGAGATCTATTTGAACGTGATCGAATGGGGCGACGGAGTTTATGGCGCAGAGGCGGCGTCGAGAACGTATTTCAAGAAGTCGGCTTCGGATCTGACCCGTGACGAGGCCGCGTTCCTTGCGGCGATGATCCCAAGCCCGCTGAATATCTTCAATCCGGCGAAGAACCGCAAGCGCGTTGTCCGCCGCCAGCGAGTGATACTTCGCGGGATGAATTCGATAAAGCTCGACTACACGGACAAGTAGCCTCACGGCGTTAGTTAAATCACCCTGAGTGCGATACACTCTTGGTTTGCCGGATTCGCCCGGCCTTTGATAATACGAGTCGTCTTGCGGACGAACAGGGAAAGCAGGTGAAAGTCCTGCGCGATCGCGTCACCGTAAAAGTCGGGCCACCTGTCCTGCAAGCTGCTGCCTATTTATAAGATGTTTCGCGTAAAAGCATCGTGGGCCGGCACGGGTTAGATCGCAAAAGACCGCCCCTGTTTTCCTCGAGTTTTTATGCTCGAAAGGAAAAATGCAGGTGCGGTTTTCTAAGTTTAAGCGGCTGGTCGGTTTCGCGTTGGTGCTCGTCGCCATCGCAGGTTCTTCGTGCAGGCCGTCCAGTACGGACGACAGTTCTGCCTCGAACACACGGATATTCAAGGATGCTCTAGGACGCGATGTTTCACTCCCGCGTGATGTGAAACGCGTCGTAAGCCTTGCCCCAAATCTCACCGAAATAATTTACGCGGTCGGCGGCGGCGATAAGCTTGTCGGCGATACGACGTATTGCGATTTCCCCGAAGCTGCGAAGTCCATCCAGAAGATCGGCGACACGATGAACCCGAATATGGAGTCGATCATCGCGCTTCATCCGGACGTCGTTTTCGTTTCGACGGCATCGCAGATCGAGGCATTTATGCGAACTCTCGCCGAACGAAATATCGCCGTGTACGTGGTCGATTCGAAGTCGGTCAAAGATGTTTTGGTGAGCATGATAACGATCGGCGACATTCTCGGAACAAAGAGCGAGGCTCAGTCCGCCGTTGCAGGATTGGAGCGGCGGATAGATCTTGTCAGGTCGAGCGTGAACGGGCGGCCGATCCGCCGCGTCTTTATTCAGATCTCGAAAGAACCGCTTTTTACCGCGGGGCACGACGCCTATATGAACGAAGCGGTGAGGATCGCGGGCGGTGATTCCGTAACGAGCGGTATTCCGGGAGCGTATCCGAACCTCAGCCGCGAGACGGCTCTGAAGCTCGATCCCGATGCGATCGTGATCTCCGACAACGAAGGGAATCACGAACCGAACTCGGCATTCGCAAATTCCGCGGCAGTGAAGAACGGCGAGGTCTTTCGAATAAATGCCGACCTATTCTCTCGACCCGGCCCTCGGGTCGTTGATGCGATCGAGTTGATCGCGCGTGACCTCCATCCGGAGGCTTTTGAACCGAAGTAGATGAAGCGTGCCGCAAAGATCGTCGTGATCCTGCTTGCCGTGCTTTCGGCGGCAGTTGCGGCCGCGCTTCTTTTTGGTGCGGAATGGGCTTCGCCATTCTCTCAAGATCCCGGCCAGCGGGCGATATTTTTTGATATACGCTTGCCGCGTGTACTGCTTGGTGCGTGCGTCGGTGCGAGCCTTGCGGTCGCGGGTGCGGCGCTACAGGCATTGCTTCGGAATCCGCTGGCTGAGCCGTATCTTCTCGGCGTTTCAAATGGAGCGGCATTGGGCACGATGCTCGCGTTCGTCGTATTCGGGAACTATGTTTTTGCGAGGCCGCTGCTCGCTTTCGCGGGAGCCGCGGCCGCTTCTGTTCTGGTTTACAGCCTTGCGAAGACGCGAGCCGGAATGAACGTAGAACGCCTCGTTCTGTCGGGCGTTATCGTAACCACCTTTCTGTCGTCGGTCATCATAATGCTGACGACGCTTCTTGATGCCGCACGACTTCGAAGCTTTACATTTTGGCTGCTCGGAGACCTTTCGCAAGCGACGTGGAGCGGAGTTTATCTTAGTTTTGGTGCTGCGGTGATCGCGACGATCATTCTCACGTCGCAAGCGAGAGCACTGAATCTGATGATGCTCGGCGAACGCGATGCGGTCGATTTCGGCGTCGAGGTAGGACGCGTGCGGTTGGTCGTGTTCGGCGCGTCGAGCCTGGTCGTCGGTGCAGCGGTCGCCGCGAGCGGCTCGGTAGGATATGTCGGCCTTATCGTGCCGCATCTATTGCGGCTTGCTGTCGGCAGCGACAACCGCATCGTCGTACCGATGTCCGCGATCGCAGGTGCGGCGTTCGTCGTGCTTGCCGATCTCGCCGCTCGAGTGGCGATCGCTCCAAGAGAACTTCCTGTCGGAGCGATAACGGCACTGCTCGGTGCGCCGCTTTTTGTTTACCTGCTGAGGAAGAACTGATGCTTGAGGCCCGCGACATCTCCGTGAAGTACGGCGGCACAACGATCCTTGCCGATGCGAGTTTGCGTCTTTCGCCGGGTAAGATCACGGCGATCGTCGGTGCGAACGGTGCCGGAAAGACGACATTGATCAAGGCACTTAACGGCGCAGTTCCGATCTCGGCAGGCGAGATTTTGCTTGACGGCAAGCCGATCGATTCATTCTCACGCTCACAGATCGCACGTGAGGTCTCGGTCGTGGCTCAGGAAACGGAATCGAGGTTTCCTGTCACGGTCCGCGAATTCGTATTGACAGGAAGGTTCGCGTACGGGAGTCCGTTCGGCTGGGAAAACGCACGCGATATCGAAGCGGCCGAGAGAGCGATCGCGGACTGCGAGCTCGTTGAACTTTCGGGTCGGCTGATGAACGATCTTTCGGGCGGTGAACGCCAGCGGGTCGTGCTTGCACGGGCACTTGCGAGCGAAGGCCATGTCCTTCTTCTCGATGAGCCGACAGCAAATCTCGATCTTGCGAATCAGACGCTAATGTTTCGGCTCGTCCTTGAGCGCTGCAAGAAGCAGGAATATGCCGCGGCGATCATTACACACGATCTGAATTTGGCGGCGGAGTTTGCCGATGAGGTCGTGATGATGGCCAAGGGCCGCATCGTGCATTCGGGCAAGCCCGAGGAGATTCTCAATGCGACGAATATTCGCGAGATCTTCAGCGTCGAGGTGATCCTCGACACAAATCCGTCAAGCGGGAAGGCCCGCGTGACGCAAGTTTATTGACAACCATCGTTTGGCCGCTTGATGAAGGAAGGCCGGTGAGAATCCGGTACTGCCCACGCAACCGTTACAGTCGGGAACTTCATTCGACGCGGCCTTGGCAACTTGGACGACTCCTTGCGTGGACGCAAGGTCGGAGGAAAAATGAAATTCTTTTATCTTACTTTTTTACTACTCGCTGCGACGCTCTCTGTCACGGCACAACAATCGGGCCGGATAAACGGCAAATTAACGCTCCCCAAAACGGCAAGTCCGGCAGCAAAGACCGAAGGCGTGAAGGTTCGCCTTCGAGCTTCGGCCGGCAACGCGACGGTTCGCGAGACAACGTCGGATTCGGCGGGGCAGTTCGCGTTCGGCGACCTCGCTCCGGGCAGCTATGCCGTCGAGATCGAATGTGCTTCATGCGTAAGGTCCGGAAAAGCGACAACGATCGACGTTCCGGCAAACGGTGAGGCCGAGGTTGCGATCGAGCTTCCGATCGCGAGTATCAGCGAGACGGTAACGGTCGCTGCCGATACGGCGCAGCCGATCGAAACCGTCGCTAAGGCGGTGGACGTCATCGGCGGGCAGGAGATGCGTGACCGTGCAGATTTCACGCTCGTTGACAGTCTTAGAACGATCCCGGGCTTTCGTGTCCAGCAGCTCGGCGGTTTTGGACGAACGGCCTCGATCAAGTCTCGCGGCCTTAGAAATCAGGACACGGCGGTGCTGATCGACGGTGTTAGGTTTCGCGATCCGTCATCGATCTCGGGCGATGCGACGCCATTCTTGAGCGATCTGACGCTGACGAGCGTAAGCCGCGTCGAGGTGCTTCGCGGTTCGGGGTCGTCGCTTTATGGTACGAATGCGATCGGCGGCGTCGTGAACTTTGAAACTCCGTCAGCACGCAGCGGCACCCACGGACAAGTTAGCGGCAACTTCGGCGGGATGGGCTTCGGACGTTTTCGCGGGACGCTTTCGCACGGCACCAAGGACGGAAAATACGGCATTGGCGGCGGCGTGTCGCGCACGGCTTTTACAAAGGGCATCGATGGCGACGACAATGCGGACAACACGAACTTCCAGATGCGTACTGACCTGCGGCCGACGACGAGGACGACGATCTCAGGCGCATTTTTCTTCTCGAATGCAAAGGTCCGTCTGAATGTCGGGCCTGACACCGCAGGCACCTTGCCGGCAGCGAACAATATCATCATCGACGCCGATCCGTTCGTGAATTTCACGCCTGACGTCGATGATCCGGACGCACTTCAGCGGTCAAGATTCTTTTCAGGACACGCGAAGTTGTCGCAGCAGCTCAGCAAGAACGTCATTCTCTCCGGGTATTATCACGTCGTTGACACGCGTCGGCGTAATGACGACGGCGTGCTCGGGCCGGGATTTCAAAGCGCTTCGACGAGCGTTTTTGACGGGCGTATCGACACGATAAACGCAAAGCTCACGTGGGCCGCGAACGGATCGAATACGGTCTCGGGCGGTTACGAATTCGAGCGAGAGCGTTTTGGGAACGAGGGTTTGACGCCCGCGGGAACGAGCGATTTCTTTACGCGTGCGACGCAGTCGAGCGATACATTTTTCCTTCAGGCACTTTCACAGCCATTTGCGGGAAGGCTGACACTTTCCGGCGGAATTAGATATCAGCGATATCGTCTCGGCCGGCCGGCGTTCAGCCTTACCGGTTCGCCGTATCAGGGTGTGCAGCTCGATTCGCCGGATGGCGCGTTCACGCTCGACGGTGCGATCGCATATTCGTTCCGCACGGGAACGAAGCTGCGTGCTCACGTCGGGAACGGCTATCGTGTGCCGTCGCTTTATGAACGGTTCGGTACGTTCTACTCGGCGTGGCCGAGTGCGTCCTTCGTCGCTTTGGGCGACCCGTCGCTCAGGCCGGAAAGGTCGATCGCTTTCGACCTCGGGGTCGATCAATCGGCACTCCGAAATCGGTTAAAGCTCTCGGCGTCGTACTTTTGGACGCGTCTGACGGACATTATCGGATACGGTAGCGTTGTTCCGGATATCGGCACGACGCCACGGCCGTACGGCGGTTATGAAAACCAAAAAGGCGGAAGGTCTTCGGGTTTTGAGGGAAGCGTCACGGCGAAGCCGACACGCACTACAGATCTTTTTGCTTCCTATACATACACGGAAAGCCGCAACCGCATCTCGCCGGTCTCGGGCAGCGGCGTGCTCCGAGCGTTCGGGATACCGCGTCATCAATTTACGTTGGTCGCGACGCAGAATTTCGGACGATTCTGGGTGAACTTTGATCTGCTCGCAACTAGCGATTATCTCGCTCCGATATTCAGCAACTCGACCTTCTCAACGTATGTATATCGTTTTCAGGGCAACCGGAAAGGCGATCTGACCGCGGGATACACGTTTAAGCTCCACAGGGAAGATTCGATGAAACTTTGCCTGTACGGGACCATCGAGAACGTTTTTAACAACGAATATTTCGAGAATGGCTTTCGCACGGCGTCGCGAACTGGAAGGCTCGGCGTAACGTTCGGGTTTTAGGCGCCGAAAGGCTTTTGCCCGCGAATCACGCGAATGACCGCGAATAAGATCAGGAATTGCCTCGTTCTTATTTGCGGAGATTCGCGGTATTCGCGGGCGAGCTTGTTTTTTAAGGGCGACTCGAAGAACCTCGTGCTGTGGTAAAATAGCCGTATGAGGACTTAGCTTTATGAAGGTTCTGATATTTGTCGGCCTGATCCTGGCAATCTCTTCGGTTTCGGTCTCGGCGCAGACGCGCCATACGATCACGAACCTCGATCTTGAGAAATATAGAGACTCGCGCGTTGCCGCTGAAAAGCAGCTTCGCGAAGACTACGCGCGGCTTGGCTTTCGCTCGCCCGAAGAACGTGCAAAGAGCGATGAGGCGGACGCCCGTGCGTTGACCGCACTTTCCGAAGAACTACGAGCAGAACGCGTCAGTCAGGAACAAGCGGCCGCGGCATCCGAAGCCTGGGCCGCCTACTATCGCGGACAAGCCGCCCTGCAGAACGGCAGTGTGGTTTACGTGCCGCAGCAGAGCGGGCTTTATTACGGCTACGTCTATTACGGCAATCGCTGGCATTTCAACAACGTCCGTCGCACATATCAGCAGCCGGGCTATTTTGCAGGCGGCAATTTCTGGGCTACAGGAACGGCCGAGCGCCCACGTCCGATGTTCGTAACGCCAAAGCCGCGACATTAGTAAAAATATCTGATTATGAAAGAAGGTTGGGAAGCCGTTATCGGCATGGAAATTCACGCGCAGCTTGCGACCGAGACGAAAATCTTTTGCGGCTGCCGCGTTGAGACCGGCGGTGAGCCGAATTCGAACACGTGTCCCGTGTGTCTCGGCCTGCCGGGGGCATTGCCGGTGTTGAACTCGCACGTCGTTGATCTTGGCGCAAGAGCGGCGATCGCATTAGGCCTTGAGCTGCAGGAGACGAGCATTTTCTCGCGAAAGAATTACTTCTACCCCGATCTGCCGAAAGGCTATCAGATCTCGCAATACGACAAGCCGTTCTCGGCGAACGGCGAATTGACCATTCTCACTTCGGAACGCGACGAGCATGGACGCGCGACGGAGTGGAAGCCGATGACCATCCATATCGAGCGTATGCACCTCGAAGAAGATGCGGGGAAAAATGTCCACGAAGGTCTTCCCGAGACGGACAAATATTCTTACGTCGATCTCAACCGTGCCGGAACGCCGCTTGGCGAGATCGTTACGGCGCCGGATTTTCGCACGTCGTGGCAGGCTTACGATTACGTAAATCATGTGCGGCGTGCGTTGCAATGGGTCGAGGCGAGCGATGCCGATATGGAGAAAGGGAATTTACGCTGCGAGGCGAACGTTTCCGTTCGGCGCGTCGGCGAAGCGAAGTTCAATAACAAGGTCGAGCTGAAGAACCTTAATTCCGTACGCTTTATGCAGAAGGCGATCGAGTTTGAGATCGAGCGTCAGATCAAAGCGCATGAGGCCGGCGAAGAGGTTCGACAGGAAACGCGGCTTTGGGATGAGAAGAACAGCGAGACGCGCGTAATGCGTTCGAAAGAGGACGCACACGATTATCGGTATTTTCCGGAACCCGACCTTCAGCCGCTGAAGCTTTCGGCATCGTTCATCGAAGGCATAAAGAACGAAATGCCCGAGATGCCGGATGCGATGCGCGACCGATTCATCGATGTTTATCAACTTAGCTTCGCCGATGCCGTGCAGCTCACGAGCGAAAAGGATCTGGCGGAATATTTCGAGACCGTTTCGCGCGTCTCGGCGGACCCGAAGACGTCCGCGAATTGGATCTTGGGCGAGCTCACACGCGAGCTCAACGCGTCGGGCAAGGAGATCTCGGAGGCACTCGTTTCGCCCGAAGATCTTGCTGAATTGATAGTCACTCTCGGAGCAGGAAAGATCAACAATAATCAGGCGAAGGAAGTGCTCTCCGAGATGTTCGCGACGGGAAAGCCTCCGGGCGAGGTCATATCTGAACGCGGTTTTGAGCAGGTGTCGGACAGCTCGGCGATCGAGGCTTTTGTTGACGATGCGATCGCGAACAATCCCGCCCAGGTCGAAGCATATCGCGGCGGCAAAGAAGCCCTTTTTGGGTTCTTTGTCGGCCAGGTGATGAAGGCGTCAAGCGGCAAAGCGAATCCGAAGGTCGTCAATGATCTTCTCCGTGAAAAACTGAAAGGCGGTTAGAGAATGGCGTTCGAACTTGGCGGAAAGATCGCGGTTATCACTGGCGGCACCAAAGGCATCGGCCTTGGCATTGCCGATGCGCTTGTAAGGTCAGGTGCGAAAGTATTTATCTGCGGGCGCTCGAAAACAGATGTGCGCGCCGCGGTAGCGAAACTGTCTGAGAAAGGCGAAGCGTCGGGCGAACCCTGCGACGTCCGCAGCGAAGGTCAGGTTCGCCAGATGCTCGAAGGGGCCGTCAGGGTATTTGGCGGCGTCGATATTCTCGTGAACAGTGCCGGTGTGGGTTTCAATGGCACAACCGTCGAGGAAACCAGCGGCGAGATCTTTCGGCAAACTCTTGAAACAAATCTTTTCGGAACGTTCTATGCATGCCACTACGCCATCCCGCTGATGAAGCGTCAGGGCGGTGGTTACATCATCAACATCTCTTCGCTGATGGGCCAATACGCCCAGCCGAAAGCTGCGGCCTACAACGCCTCAAAATTCGGCGTGAATGGATTCACAGAGGCGTTGATGCAGGAAGTTCGCGCGGACAACATCAAGGTCACCGGCATCTGTCCGGGCAGCGTGAATACGTACTTTGGCGGCGACACGCCGTCTGAGGACAAAGCGTGGCAGCTCCAGCCGGAAGATATCGGCGAAGTCGTTCTTGATCTTTTCAGAATGGATGCGAGGGCATTGCCGAGCAGGATCGAACTGCGTCCGAGCAAACCGCCGGGAAAATGAGATCATCCGCTAATTCAAAGAAACTGTAAGTTCCTTCAAATTTTCCACCTTAAGCGGCTTAACGAAATAGTAAGAAGCGCCAAGTTCCGCGGCACGCAGACGATGATCGTCCGTGTCGAGCGAGGTGACCAAGGCGACCGGGATCGAAGCAAGGTCTTCGGAGCCGCCGATCGTTTCAAGAAGCTGCCAACCGTCCATACGCGGCATCTCGACGTCCGACATTATCAGGTCTGGACGCCACGAACCCGAAAGCAGAACTTCGAGAGCCTCAACGCCGTCCTTTGCAGTTATTGTTCTAAAGCCGGCGTTCTCGATCAGCGTCGTGTTGTGTTTGCGAATGCTTGCGCTGTCATCGACGATCAGCACGAGCGGAGCCGTCCCTTTGTCCTTTGTAAGCTGTTCGATCTTGTGGGCCGGAGCAGCCGCGTGGACCGGCACACTGAGGACGAACCGCGTTCCTTTCAGCGGTTCGGACATCACCTCGACGGTTCCGCCGAGATGCTCGACGCTTTCCTTTACGATGGACATTCCGACGCCTCGCCCGGCATTGAGGTTGATCTTTGCAGCCGTCGTTAATCCTTGAGCAAAGATCAGCTGCTGAGCCGCGGCTTCGGAGAGCTTGGCCGCATCCTCGTAGGAGAGAAGTCCGTTCTTGACGGCGCGCTGCTTCAAAGTTTCGGCGACGATACCACGTCCGTCATCTTCGACGGAGATAAGCACAAGGCCGTCTGCGGAACGTACCTTGACGATGATGCTGCCTTTCTCGCGTTTACCGAGCAGGCGACGCTGGTCAGACGGTTCTATGCCATGGACGACCGAATTGCGCAGCAGATGCAGGAGTGGTTCAACGAGCGCGTCAATGAGCAGCGTATCGATCTCGACATCGCCATTTTCGATCGCAAGGGCGGCATGCTTGCCCTCTTCTTCACAGGTTACATGCACGGCGCGATTGAGGCGAGTTTCGAGCGTGCCGAACCGCTGCATGCGCACGCGGCGAAGATTCTCGACAAGTGCTCCCGTGATCTCATGAGCGGCGAACAAGATCTCGGAAATGGTATCTGAATCATTCTCCGTTCTGCCATCCCGCTGCTCGGCCAGTGCGTTCTCAAGCAATTCGTTATTCGCTGCGAGCTTGGTGGCAAGCTGAATAAGATCGTCGAGCCGTTCGAGCGAAACACGGACGATCGGAGAATGGAGCTTTTTGTCGGGTTTGCGAAATGGCGATACCGTCCGCGGCTTCGCCTTTTCATTCTCATTCGTAGCGGACCCGAGAGAGGCGATCGCGGACGCAAAGCGTTCACCGAGGTCCGTAACGGAATCGCCCGTGCTGTGCGTGCCGACGACCGAGCCAAGTTGACTCAATGCGTCGTAGAGCAGTTCGATGATCGACGGATCTGCGGGCCGATCATTCTCGACGAGCTTGTCGAGCAGATCTTCCATTTGATGCGCGAGTTCAGACGCTTTCTTCAGCCCGACCACGCCCGCGGCACCTTTGAAGGTGTGAGCACTTCGGCGTATATCCCAAAGTGCGGACTGTGCCTCAGCGCCCATCTGAAGACGGCCGAGATCGTTGGCGATCTGTGAGAGCAGATCGGTCGCTTCGGTGCGAAATATGTCGAGAGTTTCCTCGTCGATCTCAAATTCTTCTTCGACCCATGCGGTCGACGTCTCGTCCGGCTCTTCGGCCGAGGGCCGCGGGGCGATCTGCTCGAACGATGCATCGAGAAAACCTGATACATCATCGACCAGCCCGCCGGAGAGCAGCGGCATTTCGAGCAGGACGGATTCGATCTTGGCGACCAGATCGAGGATCGAATACGCATCCGAGGATGAGGCCGCCCCGGATAAGAACAGAGCATCGAGAGCATTCTCACAATCGACGATCGCACTTGTCACGTCATCGAGGGACTGCTCGGTCGTTTGGACCTTTAATTCGCGAAGGGCGCGCGCGGCGACGGCCAAGTTTCCCGTTTCGGCGCCTGTTTGCGCGACAACAAGTAAACTCGACCGTGCAAGAGAGATCTGCCTCTCGGCGGTCTCCAACAATGTTTGCAGTTCTAAAGGTTCCATTTGCGGACAGCAAGCTTACGACCTGCCGGGTAAGATACTTACCCCGCCGCAAATCATTCTACAACAGGTTGCTGCGGCTGCGTCAGGTAAGTATCCAGAGCCTTCATCAAGGTCTCAGGGCCGAACGGCTTTGTAATATAGCCGGTGCAGCCGGACATCTTACCGCGAACTTTATCGAAAAAGCCGTCTTTTCCGGAGATCATCACAACAGGCACTTCTTTGGCCGTCTCGTGCGAGCGGATCATTTTGCAGACCTGATAGCCGTCCATTCGCGGCATCGTGATATCGAGAAGGACGAGTTCCGGCGTGAAATTGTCGATAGCCTCCATGGCTTCGACGCCGTCAGAGGCGCAGATCACGGTGTGCCCGTGCTTTTCGAGCTTGTTCGAGATCAGCTTGCGGACGGTAGCACTGTCATCGACGACGAGGATAGAGCAGCCCTTTGGCTTGCTGTCCGAAGATGCTTCGCGGCGGCGTATCTCGTCCAGTCGGATCGCGAGCGAATTGACCTGCGAGACGAAAATGACGTTGTCCGGGTCAAGGCGTGCCGCTTCCTGAAGGTAACGAAGCCCGCGGTCAAAATTCTTGAGGTTGAGATGGCCGATCCCAAGGTCGGTGAGCTCGTGTGCAGTGAACTCACGCGAATTCAAGGATGCTTCCATCTCGACCACTGCCTCGTGGATCTGCTCAAGATCGCCCGTGGTGCTCGCGAGGATCGCCTCAACATCGTCAAGCGAAAGGATCGCTCGGCAGTCTTTGCATGAGAATGCCTTCGGGTCGATGGCCGACGCGCAGAAGGGGCATTCATATTCAGGAACTGACGAGATCAGCGGTGCTCCGAACGTTTCGTGAATCGCCGACTCGTCTTCGAGTACGGGCTCCGGCTCGGAAACTTCATTGGTTTCAGCAAATCTTTCGTCGTATGCCTTTAAAAAACCCTCGACACCGGCCGACGCATTGGACTCAGGAGCAAGCTCGAGCGTGCCGCTCTCGAGAATATTGTCGTCATCATCAAACAGAGGCTCTTCAGGCTGCTCGACCTTTCGATCCTCGACAAGATCGTTGAAGGGCGAGCCTTCGGGAATACTGCTGAACTCTAGAGTGTTCGAATGGGCATCGCTCTCTTCAGGATCTGAAGAAATATGTATCTCACCGTCAAAATGCGGCTCAACGACTTCTATCGGCTCGAGAATGTCGGTCTTGTCGTTCGCTTCGAGTTCGGCGAGGACGGCCGCCATTATCATCGGATCAACCTCAGGTTCATTATCCGGCAAATACTCCGGGGCCGGCTCTGCGTTATCCGCGGCCACCGGGAAATAGGGCGGATCGAGCCGCGTTTCATTGCCGGTCGGTATTGGATTTGCGGCCTCGAGCGGGATGTCGTTCGGCATTGCGATCGCATTGCCGTTCCCTTCGTCCGCCGCGGTCTCTTCTTCCGCTACGACCGCCGGCTGCTCGGCAACTGCCGGTTTCGCGGCTGCGTTGAGGTTATTCAGGAATTCACGTCCTGCCGCCGCGAATCCGTTGTCGGGATCGAGGCTCAGCACGCGTTCATAACAGAGAAGCTTTTCTTCGAGACTTGAGGAAATATGCGAGCGAAGCGTCCATGCATCAACGTTCGCGAGGTTGTCGGCGAGGAACTCATCGAGCTCGGTCAGAGCTTCATACCAATTGCCGCTCGCGACGGTCTTTTGAACAGCAAGGTAGCGAGTTTCGATCCGGGCATCATCGATCGACGCAAGAGCGATCCGCGCGTCGTCGTTATCGGGGTTTATATCAAGCACGCGGTTGAGGGATTCGATGACGACCGACTCGTCCGGCGCGATCGACGCTTTCCAGAACCACGCCATTTCACTATTAGGGTCGCTTTCGATCGCTTTTTCGAAGCAATCAAGCGCAAGTTCCTGATTACCCTCGTCCTTTGCGGCAACTCCGCGGTGGACAAAATTCTTCGCGATCAGCGAACAAGTCGAAGCATGCCAGTCGATAGCGCGCTGATTTGACGGATCGCACTCCAGGACCTTGTTCAAGAACACAAGAAGCTCTTCGGGGTATTCGCTGATCGAGGCCAGCCACATCCACGCTTCCGCGTTCGCCGGGTCTTTGTCGGTGGCCTGTGTCAGCAGAACGCGCGCACGGGCCCTATCGCCGGCTTGAGCAGCGGCAACACCTTCAGCAACGAGCGCCCGAAGGTCGGCCGAATAAGCAGATGCGGGAGCAGATTCGCCGGTTAGCGTCTCTGCCGGTGTGTAGGCGGAGGGTTCGATTTTGAGTCTCATAGGTCAGGTTTTCTGGTTTGTAAAGAGAATTCGCGAATTACGATCGGGCCACCAAGACAGGCTGCGCCCACTAAGACACTACTGCTACAAGCAACTCTGATGCCATCAAAACACTCCGATCGTGCGACTATCAAAATCGACCCGAACTTGTGTAAAATATTGGGCATAGCGGACTTATGTCGAGTTTCGGCCGGGCACCCGCTTTAGCGGTCGACCACTCGATGTGACAATATTTGTTACTTTCGATTGACAAAAAGGTGTGACCCTTTTGAGCAGTAAATCAGTGGAAAAAGACGTAGTTATCATCGGGGGCGGGCCGGCCGGAATGGCCGCGTCGATCTGGTGTTCGGACCTTGGCCTGTCGAACATCGTACTCGAAAAGGACGGATCGACGGGCGGCCAACTCAGGAAAATATTCCAACCGGTCAGGAACTATCCCGGGATTCGGGAGATCGACCCACGCAAGCTCGCGGACGAGTTTGCAGAACAAGCAAAGGCCCTCGGAGGTGACCTTCGTATCGATTCGAGTGCGGCCTCGATCGATCCGGAGGCTTTGCGGGTCGAGCTCGCTTCGGGCGAAGGGATCAAGGCGAAGGCGGCCGTGCTTGCGACCGGCGTACGACGCCGAAGGCTCGATCTTCCCGGTGAGACGGAACTTTACGGCGTTCTTGAATCCGGTGCCAAACAAGCCGCGGAGACAGCGAACTCGCGCGTTGTTATCGCAGGCGGCGGAGATGCTGCCTTTGAGAACGCTTTGATCCTCGCAAAATTCGCCTCGGAAGTAACTCTTGTCCATCATTCGTCGCATTTTCGTGCGCGAGCCGAATTTCTCGAACCCGTCCGTCGAAACCCGAAGATCAGAATCATTGAAAATACCTCGATCACGGGGCTTTTTGGCTCAGAGGGAAAGCTGCAAGCTGTTGGCTTGGAAGGCAAGAACGGCGTTCAGCGGATCGAAACTGACTTTTTACTCGTTCGCATCGGTGTGATGCCGAATTCGGAACTTGTCGAAGGGATCGTAACGCGCGATGCAAAGGGTTATGTGATCATAGACGCAAATTGCGAGACGAGCGTCGCGATGATCTTTGCGGTCGGCGATGTAGCCTCGCCGCTCTCGCCGACGATCGCGACCGCTGTCGGACAAGCTGCGACGGCAATAAAAGTGATCAAAACACGGTTAGCGAGGTCGTAATTCGATCAGCGTGCGGCGAACGCATCTTCGCCCGTGGTCTGCATCAAATGCCGCGTGTCATTTAGAGCGACAACGCGAATGTTCCGCCGGCTGCGGATCTCGAATCGATTGATCCCGCAGTTCGAAGTGATAAGCCACGGAGTCGTCTTCGTTCCGCGATGGATGGCTCCCATCAAATGCAGCGTCAAGTAGCAGATCACGCCCGTGTGCGAAAAGATCGCGACGCGCCCGCCTATATGCGTGTTCAATATACGCCAAAGCTCTTCCGTTGTCCGATGGAGCAACTCGCGGTAACTCTCGCCTTCGGTGATGACGTGATTAAGATTGCGGTTCACGAGCGCGTAAAAATCATCGGGATGTGCGGCCTTTGATTCGTCGAACGTTAGGCCCTCCAGCACGCCGACGTTTCGTTCGCGGAAAGCTGCCGTCGGGACAACGGGAACATCGATCAGACGCGACAGCGGCTCAGCCGTCTGGACGGCACGAAGAAGATCGCTTGAAAAGATAGCAGTAATGCCTTCTTTCTGAAGGGCTTTTGCCGCCGAGTCCGCTTGTCTGAGCCCAAGGTCGGAAAGGGGCGTCGGGCTGTGGCCGCCAAAGCGGCCTTCGGCGTTACCGGCAGATTGTCCGTGTCGTACGAGAAATAATTTTGTAATTGGCACGTTAAAATGTCGAATGCGGATCGCGGATCGCGGATCTATTTACTATCTCGCGGAACGCGTCATTCAAAGTTTTCATCAATGGCTTTTCATCCCGTCGGGGAATAGAGAGATCTTTCAGCCGGTCCATTTCGGTTTCAATAAACCCGCTAATAGCCGGAATCTTAGGTTCGCGACTCATCTCCTCGCCCTTTCTCTTGCGTTCTATAAGCTTCAAGATCTGAGATTTAAGATCTGAATCGTGCAATAGGGCGTCGATCATGATGCCGAATTCCATTGGGACGACATCTGAACGTTCTTCTATCCATTTGATCGCCAGCAGCGGGCGAAGCACATAAAAATACTTCTTCACCGAAACCTCGTCGCCCTTTAGATACTCTCGAAAGCTGTTTCGAGCCATTTGCATATAATGATACATGCAAGCGGTCGGCGAGTAGCTTAGCGGCACCAGCGAGCGAAACTTCTTGATCAGTTCTTCTTCCTCGAGATAAACGGTAGGCGAACTAAGCCACTCAAGCAAAGGCGGGTTCGATTTTCGCAGAAGTCTAAGAGCCTTCCTCAAATCCCAGCCGTTGATATCAAGCTCATCATCGATCGGCACCTCGATCACATCACGTTTGTCCTCGACGTCGATTGATAGATAAAAATTCTGCTCGCGGATGTAAAGAAACCGCACATCGTAATCGCTGTTTACGGACGGAAAACCCCATGCACGGCTGCCTGATTCACAAGCATAAAAAATCCGCACATTTTCCTCTTTCTCGATCTCAAGCAGTTTCGCTTTTATCGTCTCAAATATCTGCGCCATGGCACGATGTAAGTACTTTGAACCTCAGAAACCTTGAACCTACACAGCAACCGCTTCCGCCTGGAGTTTTTCGGTCTGGTAATGCGTTCGCAAGGCGTCGATAAATTCGTCGATCTGGCCTTCCATCACGAGGTCGAGCTGATGGACGGTCATTCCGATGCGGTGATCCGTAACGCGATTCTCCTTAAAATTATAAGTGCGGATCTTCTCAGAGCGGTCGCCGGAGCCGACCATCGATTTTCGTTCAGCCGAAAGAGCGTCGTGCTGTTTCTGTTCCTCGATCTCCTGCAGGCGCGCACGGAGCACTCGCATCGCTTTTTCACGATTCTTTATCTGCGATTTTTCATCCTGCATCGAAACGACAACGCCCGTCGGGAGGTGCGTGATGCGGACTGCGGAATACGTTGTATTAACGGACTGTCCGCCGGGGCCTGACGAGCAGAATGTATCGATGCGAAGGTCGTTCTGATTGATCTGAACGTCGACCTCCTCAGCTTCCGGCAGCACCGCGACGGTGATTGCCGATGTATGAATTCGGCCCTGAGTTTCGGTCTGCGGTACACGCTGTACGCGATGAACGCCGCTCTCAAAACGCATCTTCGAATAGACGTTGTCGCCCTCGATCATCGCAACAGCCTCTTTGATGCCGCCGACGCCCGTGTCGGACGCTTCCATGATCTCCATTTTCCAGCCCTGCCGCTCGGCATATCGGGCGTACATACGCAGGATCTCGGCCGCAAAGAGCGTTGCCTCGTCGCCGCCCGTTCCGGCACGGATCTCGAGGATAACGTTCTTCTCATCGTTCGGATCTTTTGGAAGCAGAAGGACCTTGAGGTCTTCCTCGGCGGTTTCGAGACGAGCTTCGAGATCAGCGGCTTCGAGGGCGGCCATCTCGCGCATCTCGTCGTCATCCGCGATCTGTTCGAGATCCCGAGCGCCTTCGAGATCCGAGCGCATCTTCTTGACCTCGCGAAACTTCTCGACGATCTCGCCAAGGCTCCGATGCTGCTTCATCGTCTTCGCATAGGCCTTCATATCGGCCATGATCTCAGGCGAAGAGATCTGAGCGGTCAGTTCCTCGTAGTTCTTTTCGATCTGTTCAAGTTTCTCAAACATACTTACATTTTGCCGCAAGGCAGGAAAACACAAGCTCGTGCGGCTATCCTTCCTTTAAACCGTTTCCGGTTCGAGCTTTAAAGATTCTTCCAAGGCTCGAATGGCAACTTCGAGCTGCTCGTTGTCGGGTTCCTGCGTCGTGATGTTCTGCAGCCAAAGGCCGGGCAGCGTCATTATCTTGAAGATCGCGCCCGATTCCTTCTTTGCGGCATAACGGATCACCTCATACGAGAGGCCTGCAACGAGCGGCATCAGGGCGATCCTTACGACGAGGTTCATCCAGAACGCATCGAACTTGATCACCGAGAAAAGCACGATCGCGATCAGCATAACGACCATCAGGAACGAGGTGCCGCAACGCGGATGCTGTCGCCGCTGGCCGGTCGCGTTCGCCGGTGTAAGGGCAAGACCTTTTTCCCAAGTAAAGACGGTCTTGTGCTCGGCTCCGTGATATTCGAACACGCGGCGAATATCCTTGATCCACGACATCGTCAAGATCATCGTTACGAAAAAGATCATTCGCACGATGCCGTCGATAAGGTTAAAGGCCAGCCACGAATGCGGCTTGATCTCCCAGATGTAAGCCTTGACGGTCGTCCACCACCCTGCGTCCGCCGTTAAAAGCGGGGCATCTGCCCAGCCTAAGGCGATGAACAGGATATTCGTCAAAAGGAGCGGTGCGGCGATGAACAAGAGAACGTTAAATAGGAGCGCGAAGGTTATCGAACCCGCGGCACTCAACGAAGATGCGGCCTTCTTCGCTTTTGAAGGTTCGCTCTCCGGCAGAACCACCTTTACAGGTGCTTTCGTGAACGAATCGTCCGTCGTGCCCGATGCAAGTGCAGGCTCAAGATCGCCCGCTGCAACCTTTTCGGTCTGCTTCTCTTCGTGGTCCTCTTCCCAGACACGAGCAGAGAAATTCAACGCTTTGACGCCCAATGCCATCGACTGGACGAGCGTTGCTCCGCCGCGAAGCACGGGAAATCTAAGCCATGAGTATTTATCGCTCCACCGAGGCAGTGCTTCGGCGGTGGTCGTGATCGAGCCGTCCTTTCGCCGGCACGCGATCGCATAGGCCGACGGAGTGCGCATCATCACGCCTTCCATTACGGCCTGGCCGCCGACGATGAGGTCGCGTTCGACCGCGAAAATCGAGTGCAGTAGTTTTAATCTTCTCTTGCCCATATCTATTGGATAATTGACGATAGAACGCCTACTTTTCGTTGCCTTTTTCTTTGTCCGGTGACCGCTCGCTCGCGAGAACAAAGCTGAAGTGGCCCGTGCTTTCGAGATAGCAATGCTTTACCGTCTTCTCGCTATCGAGTCCGTGTTCACGGAGATAACCGAGCATATCCTCCTCGGTCAGGAACTCCTGCCGCATGTTCTTATCAATGAACTTTCCGTTTTCGATCAGCAAGAGCGGCGAAGGTTCGAGAAATCTCCTCGCAAACGTTGACTTGAACCCGAGCCAATCAAAGAACACGTCCCAAACAACTATCGTAACGATCAGTATCAGAGCTTCGGTGACCGAATGTGTTTCGCCGGCCATGCCATTCTGGGCCGCATCGGCGATAACGACGATGACGAGCAGATCGCCGATACCGATCGCCCCGGCCTGCCGCCGGAACACCCTCAGAATGAAATACATTCCGAGGTACATTATCGTGCCGCGAATAACGACCTCAAGGATCGATTCCGACGGCATTAGCATCGAGTTCCAGTCGATAGCCATCGCGTTTAAACAGATAAACGAATAACGCCGCCTTGATTCTTGGCCTTTTCCTTAGGTCTTTGCTCATTTTGCAAGAAAAATGAGCGAACCAAAGGACGTCGGCGCTTCAAGGACGGCGTCAAAAATTAAACAGCTAATAGTTGTAAGTTGTGATCTGCAAGATCGCCTTCTTACTTGGCAGCCTCGGCTGCGGCACCGCGCTGATAGCGCTTGTTGAAACGATCGACGCGTCCTGCCGTATCGACAAGCTTTTGCTTGCCGGTAAAGAACGGATGGCAGTCCGAGCAAATTTCCACATGGAGGTCTTCGCCCAGCGTCGAACGCGTTTTGAAAGTGTGCCCACAGGCACAGACGACCGAGATCTCGTTGTATGACGGATGAATTTCTGGTTTCATAGTTCCTTTTCCTTCGCCGAATATAGGCGATGCGCAAGGTTATAAGCGCAAACTAACAATTTTAAGTATGACCCGGCGAAAAGTCAACTTTGCGGCGATGCTACGGTGCCGACAATGGCGGCAAGGGTGCCGACAATGGCGGCAAGCCAGAAATAAAAAGTAGAAGATCGGGCTTGCCTGTCAGAACCTCGAACCGATAGCGACGCGGGTTCCTCTATTCCACGTTCGTTTGGGCTTGCCCCATCGCAGTGCGGTCGGGCTCGCCCGACCGTCCTGGCTGAGATCAATGATGGAGCCTGCGAAGCAGGCGACAGATCTTGTCGGCGGCAGAACCGCCTCCATTGAGAGATTTTAGCGTGCACGGTCGGGCAAGCCCGACCGCACTGCCAAAGGCAAAACCCAAAGAAGTATTAGACATAGACACAAGCCCGACCGTGCGGAGCCAAAGGGGCAAGCTCAAGGGTCGATCTCAAGTTGTAAAGTAAGGGGCTTTCGAGACGGGTCAATCGGTATTTGCTTTTACGGCGCGTGCCTGCGGTGATTTTCGGCGGCTGCCGAAGCGGACGAAGTTCTCGTAAGCCTCGCGAGCGTTGTCGCTCATCGAAACGATCTTGGCGCCGATCAGATACCGATCGACCGAGAGGTGAATCTCGCTTTTCTCGTAGCGACAGCCTAGGACCTTCATTTCGATACGGCCGCCGGGAAGGTCGATCTCGACGTTGAGGGTGAGTTCGTGGCCGACAAAGTATTTTTCCTGGATGCGGATGGCGGGCGTAAGGAATGCGATGCCGGTACGGCTTAGATCGACGGTCTCGCCGGCAACTGCCGCATTGCGTGCGAGGTCGCGGCTCCGCTGATCGTCGACGCGAGGCTCGAACCAAACCCGCATCGGCGCAGCGTAGGCCCGACGCGGAGAAACCAATCTTTCCGAAAGGGAGCGGCTAAACTTATTGATGATCTTGCGAATCATAGCGTCAAACACTCCGCGAGGCTTTGCCTCTTACGGTTTTGCCGGTTCGGGTTCGAGCGGCTTGCCGTTATTGTCACGGCCTCTTACATGCGGAAGGCCGCCTTTGTCGATCTCGAGAATGAACGACTGTTTGCCCGAGCGGCCGTATTCGGCGGGTGTTGCGGTCGCAGTGTATCGTCGTTTGTTCTCTGAGATGCTGAGAGCGTAGTTATAGCCCGTCGAGGCGCTCGATGTAACGTCGGGCGGAAGAAGGCCGGCCGTTATCAATCCGTTAAGATCGGTAACAGTATTATCGTGCTGAATGCTGTAAGCGACCTGAGCTTTTGCTATGCGCTCAAGCATTATCTTCGCTTCTTCCTCGTGCGTCTCGATGCGAAGGTTGTAAAAATAATTCTTACCTTCTTTGCGTATCCGCTCTTCGGCGACAGCATCTGCGGTCTGGATGATCCAAACGCCGTCGATCTTCTTGAGCTCGATCTTCTGGAGTTTGAACTTCGCATCGTCGTCGGGGTCGGGAAGGTTCGCAGTGACCGTTGCGTTATCGCCCGAGACAATCTCGCCGTTAATCTCGATCTCGGTCGGTATAGAACCTGCGATCGCTTCAAAATCTAGTGAGAAATCCTTTAGCTCCATCTCATTCAGGCTTTCGATCGCCGGACGCAGATTCGTCAGGAAGAGAGCATCGCGGAACTTCTTTTCCCGCAAGAGCTTGTAGAAACTCCGCACTGTGTCGGCCGGGCCGCCGGCTTCGATCTCGATCGTTGCTCCGCGTGGAGCAGCAGGCTTTTCCGCCACGGAATTGGAAGCTGCCGCATTCGGAGCCGGAACAGCGTCCTTTGATTCCGCTGTCGAGCAAGAAAAAACAAGCAAAACACTGCCCGAAACCAGTGCGAGGGACGCGCGGTGGATCAGCGCAAAGATCGAGTTTTTGTTGAACTTAACCGACATCAGGATACGGGCGAAGCTTTCAGGGGTCTTGAGAGCCGCAAAGACAAAGCGACACGCTTACCTCGACAGTATAGCGTGTCGCTCAAAGCAAGTAAAACACTTTTTAATCGAGTGTTTTGCCTTTTAACCAAAGTTCGCGGCCGACGAGGTAAAGAATTACCGCAAGGCCGAGGAACGGCATAATGCCGAGAAGGTCGGCGGCTCCGCCCGCAAAGAACGGATTTCCGCCTTCGCTCCACTTCTCCATTCCTTCCTGGAAATGCTTTAGAGAAGGAACGACCGCAAAGACCGCGATCAGGATACCGGCGATCGCTCCGCCGGCAATATAGCCGGAGGCGAGCAGAACGCCATTCGACTTATCGGTTTCGGCGGTTATCTGATCTTCGGTCAGGTCCTTGCCGGCGAGCTTGCGTCGCAGGAAGATATCGACGAGATATCGAACGATGCCGCCGATAAAGATGGGCGACGACGTCGAGATCGGCAGATAGATGCCGACCGCGAAAGCTAGCGACGGGACGCCGCATAGCTCAAGTACGACGGCGAGCATCGCGCCAAGGATGACGAGACCCCAAGGCAGATTCTGCCCCAGAACGCCCTTGATGATGTAGCTCATCAAGGTCGCTTTCGGGGCATCATAACGCTCGAGCGGGCGGCCTTCATCATCGACCTTCAAGATGCCGTTGATGCCCGGATCGACAAAGTAAACGGGTTTTCCCTGGTCATTGACGAGGTACTTGCCGACCTGGCCTTCCTTCGGTTCGGTATTTTGCCAGACGCGATAGGTCGCCGTATCGGTCTCGGCGTACTTGCCGCCGACATGCTCCGATTGATACTTGCCGTCCTGCTTGAACAGCTTGTCTTCGGTAAGCGTTACATGTGCTTCAGGCGAATCGGCCGCGACCTTTTGATAATAGGTACGTGAGCTGTTCAGGAAGATGAGCAGCGAACCGAGAACGAGTGCAGATGCCAAGGCACCGACAAGGATCGCGATCTGCTGACGCCACGGCGTACCGCCGACCCAGAAACCCGTCTTGAGATCCTGCGATGTCGTGCCGCCATTTGACGAAGCGATACAGACGATGCCGCCGATCGATAGTGCCGTAACGAAATACGGATCGGGTTGCGTCCAACCGAGAGCGAGAAAGACGAGACAGGTGATCAAAAGCGTTGCGACCGTCATTCCCGATATCGGGTTTGATGACGAACCGATCTCGCCCGTCAGCCTCGATGACACGGTCACGAAAAGGAAGCCGAGCACGAGGATGAGCAGTGCACCGGAGATGGAAACGAACGGATGTACGAAGATGCTCAGGCCGAGCTGCGGGAACAAGAGTATTGCCGCCAGCAGGCCGATCATTCCGGCCGCGACCCATTTCATCGAGATATCTTTATCGGTCCGCGGTGTTTCTTCACCGTTGGCAGATGCTCCGCCGCGAAGGTCGGCAAGGCCCGCCTTAAGTCCGTGAATGATCGTCGGCAAACTGCGGGCGAGCGAGATGATGCCCGCCATCGCGACCGCACCCGCACCGATGTAGAGCACATACGCACTTCGAATACCTGATGGCGAGAGTTCAGCGATCGTCTTGCTGAGTTCCGGGGCGACCGGAGTCGGGACGGCCGCACCGAAAAGCTTGATCATCGGTATCAGAACGAGGTACGAGAGCACGCCGCCGCCCATCATCAAACCCGCGACGCGCGGGCCGATGATGTAGCCGACGCCGAGCAGCGTCGGGTCATTATCGGAATTGATCGTGCCGCCGTTATATCCCGCCTTTGAGAAATCGTAACCGGGCGATTCTTTCCAGAAGAAAAGAACCTTCATTATCGAGTTGAAAAGAAATCCGAAGATGAACCCGATGGTGATGATCTTGCCGCCTTGGAGTGCCGCGTTGTCGTCGCCGGCCTTATCCGCCTCGTGCGAGGCCTCACGGGATTCCTGGGACGCGCCGGCCTTCAAGACCTCTGCGCAGGCCGTGCCCTCCGGATATTTTAGATAGCCGTGCTGATCTTTGATGAGCGCGCGCCTGAGCGGGATCATCATTAGGATACCTAAGAGGCCGCCCATCACGGCGACGAGCATCACGCGCGTGAGTTCCAGGTCGAAGCCAAGGATCATTATCGCCGGCATCGTTACACCGATACCGAAGGCGATCGATTCACCCGCAGACCCTGCGGTCTGCATTATGTTGGCTTCGAGGATCGTCGCATCCCGCATGCCGATCTTTGACAGCAGCCGGAAGAGCGTGATCGCGATGACCGCGACAGGTATCGATGCCGAAACCGTCAAACCCGTCTTTAAGACGAGATAAAGCGAAGATGCGCCGAAAATGATGCCTAAGATCGAACCCACAAGCAGCGGCAGCGGAGTTAATTCACGCAATTTTGCTGAATCGGGAATATATGGACGGAAGTTTTTTAGGAACGGATTCTCCATTCTGAACGAGATCTCCTATTTTTCTTGCGTAACGGACAAAGGGGAAAGTGCTTCGGAAAATGTACATTGCATTTGCTCTCGAATCAAGTATTTAACGCAATAAAACTCGATTCTCAGACCGACCTGAAAGCCCGCTGCGCGGCTTTGAGCGGTAAATACCAATTCCTAATGACAAATTAGGTCCCCGCGATGGAGGCTTTCTGCCGATCAGATGCGGATCAATGTGCTCCGGCGACGGGGCGAGCATTCTTGATCTTTTTGAAAAGAAATACGGCCGGAATGCATAGCAAGCAAAGGACGGTGAGGATCCAAAAGTCATCGTTGTATGCGAGCACAGCGGCCTGACGGACTATTGTTTGATAGATGAGGCCGTAGGCCTGGTAGGTTCCCGTCAGCGGATCAAGTCCGACAGCGATCCCTTGCCGGATCTGTTCTACAGCTTGTTGAAAGGCCGGATTATATTGATTCGCATGGGCTGTAAGTACGGTTTGATGAACTTGCTGGTTCCGGACAAGGAGCGTCGTCATTATTGCGATGCCGATGCTGCCGCCGGTGTTTCGCATGAGGTTATAGACGCCTGTCGCATTTCCGATCTCACTCTGCGGCAAGGTCGCTACGGAAAGAGTTGTTAGCGGTACGAATACGAACCCCAGTGCGAAGCCGCTTACGATCATCGGATAAACGATGCTGCTCATCGTGATGTCCAGGCTCAGTCCGGTGAACAGGTAGATCGAATACGCAAGAATAGAAAATCCGAAAAATATCAGATATCGCGTATCGACTTTCGGGATCAGGCGTCCGACGACGACCATCGAGATGATCGCTCCGATACCTCTTGGACTGACCGCTTCGCCGCTTAGAACCGCCGGATAGCCCATAAGCGTCTGCAGAAAGAGCGGTAAAAGCGCAGTTGTGGCATAGAGCACGACACCGACCGTCGCGATCAATCCGCAGGCCACCGCAAAGTTGCGATTCAGGAAAACCCGCAAATTGACGATCGGTTCGGGCGTGTATATCTCCCAGATCACGAAGCTCAGGAGCGAAAGTGCCGACAACGCGGCCGTAAAACAGATCAGTCCCGATTCGAACCAATCACGCTGCTGACCGAGATCGAGTGTAAGTTCGAGTGCACCAAGGCCAAGCGCCATCAGCCCAAAGCCCGTATAGTCGATCTTGCCGGGTTTCTGGCCTCGCAGATACGGCGGATCTTCGACGAACGAATTTGCCATGAATGCTGCGAGCGCACCGATAGGCAGGTTGATGTAAAAGATCCAACGCCACGAGTAATTATCCGTGATCCAACCGCCCAAGGTCGGGCCGATGATCGGCGCAACCACGATGCCCATTCCGTAAAGTGCCATTGCCGCACCGCGCTTTTCAGGCGGAAAGCTTTCCAGCAGGACCGCCTGCGCTATCGGCTGCAGCGCGCCGCCGCCCATTCCCTGAAGGACCCGTGCGATGATCAGGATCGAAAGGCTCGGGGCGGCTCCGCAAAGGGCCGACGCCAATGTAAAGAGGCCGATACAAATGACCAGAAATCGTTTGCGGCCGATGTATTTGCTGATCCAGCTTGTGGCGGGAAGAATGATCGCGTTCGAAATGAGATAGCTCGTGAGTACCCAAGTGGCTTCTTCGGTCGTCGCGGAAAGATTGCCCGCGATGTGCGGCAGCGCCACGTTCGCGACCGACGTGTCGAGGATCTCCATCACGGTCGCAAGCATCACCGAGACCGCGACGAGCCACGGATTGAAACTCGGGACCCATTGTTGGTTAACGTCTTCGCCGGGCATCAGCGAACCTTCACCGTGGGCTCTACGCTCATTCCCGGCGCAAGCAGATGCACCTTGTCAGGCGGCGAATCAAACACGATCTTGACAGGAAGACGCTGGACGACCTTAACGAAATTGCCGCTAGCATTCTCCGGCGGCAGGAGGCTGAATCTCGAACCGGTGCCCGCCTGAAAACTCTCGACCTTTCCTCGAAAGGTCTCGTTCGGATAGGCATCAACCCTAATATCGACCGGCTGGCCGACGCGCATTAGCTCGAGCTGCGTCTCTTTGAAGTTTGCGACCACCCAAACTTCATTCGAACGCGATAGGGCCATCAGCGGTGTTCCAACCTGGACAAGTTGGCCGACGAGGACGTTCTTTTTCGTCACATAACCGTCTTCAGGAGCTGTGATCTTTGCATACGAAAGATCGAGCTCCGCCTGATGCACGGCCGCTTCGGCGGCGTTCTGTGCAGCGAGTGCCGTATCGACCTGCGATTCGCTTACGGCGACCTGCTGCGGCGCCGTATCGGCCTGCTGAAGTCTGCCTTGCGATTCGCCAAGCTGTGCACGGCTGACATCGACACCGGCCAATGCCTGACGATAGTTCTCATTCGCAGTCGCAACTCCCGCACGAGCCTCGTTGACACGCGAATTCGCACTATCGACCGCCTTTTGTGCGGCATCAAGACGAGAACGGGCATTTTGCAGCGCATTTCGCGCTTGATCGAGCGATTGCTGTGAAATATCGCCCTTCGCAAATAGAGCTTCTCTGCGATTGAATTCAAGTTGTGCGAGGCGAGTGTCCGCTTCGGGCTGCGCAACCTGTGCACGAGCCTTCGAAAGCTCGGCAAGTGCGGTCGTGACGGCGGCGTCTGCCTGCGCGATCTGGGAGCGCCGGCTGGCGGCGGCAAGGCGGCTTTGCTCGACGGCGCTTTTTGTCGTCGCAACATTCGAACTTGCCTGAGCATGCGTCGCCGTCGTCGAGCTTTTTGTCAGCGTCGAGCTCGCTACCGCTTTTTCATATTGGCTTTTTGCGTTCGCGAGGTCGGCCTGCGCCTTTTCGAGCTTTACTTCGAGGTCGGAAGTATTCAACTGCACGAGAAGGTCGCCCTTGTGGACAAGCTGATTGCTTTCGACAAAGACCTTCTCGACGTATGCCGAAACTTTCGGGCTGATCTGTACGACGTCGCCATCGATGAACGCATCGTCCGTCGATTCGAATTGGCGCGCATAGAGCCAATAAATGAGACCTGCTATTGCCAGGACCGCCACCACCGAGCCGCCGATCATGAAGATGCGGCGACGTTTACCGTTCGGTTTGCCGGTAGCGATCTCTTCAATGCCGTCTTCTCTTTCCGTGATCTCCGCCGCGGTTTCGACCTCGTCATTGCCGCCCATTTTGGTTTCTTCGCTCATCAGACCTTTGTAAGTAAGTAATCACTAACTTTGCAAAATATGGGTGATTTTGTCAATCCGATTCTTTCGGGGCGAGTGAGCGTTTCCGTGTCGCCCTTGTTATCATCAGGTATTTCGACGCGCGAGACTTATGAAAGAACATAACGCCTGCAGCATCAGGGAAACACGCTTTGAGAACGGCCTCACCGTGCTCACCGACCATATGGACGGCGTGCGTTCGGCTGCCGTCAGCTTTCTTTTTCGCGTCGGTGCAAGACACGAGGCCCTTGAATGGCATGGTATCAGCCATTTTATCGAGCACGCCGTATTCAAAGGCACTAAGCGGCGTTCGACGCTCGATATCGCCGTCGAACAGGACCGCTTGGGCGGGAATTTCGATGCTTTCACGACGCACGAGGAGACCGGATTCGTGATGAAGGTCGTTGACGAGAAGATCGAAAAGGCCTTCGATCTGATCGCTGACATGCTTTCTGAACCGCGGTTTCTCCGAAGCGATCTCGAGGCAGAGCAGAATGTCATCATCGAGGAAATGAAGATGACCGAGGACGTGCCTGAAGAGCAGCTTGGCGAGATATTCAATCAGGCGATGTTTCCTGAAAGCGGCCTTGGCCGCCCGATCACAGGGACGGCAGAATCCGTGAGAACCTTTAACGCGGAGCGCACACAGGACTATTTCGCGCGTGTCTTTACGCCGGAGAATCTAATCATCACGGCGGCGGGCAACGTTTCGCATGAGCAGATGGTCGCGCTTTCGGCACAGGCATTTGGCGAGCGTCCGCGCGGAGCACAGGCCGAAGCGTTCGCTAAGGCCGCACCTGCGACGCCATTCATCGTCAAAGACCGAGCCGATCTTGAACAGGCGCACTTTATCCTCGCAACGCCCTTTCCATCAGCCCTGGATGATCGTCGATATGCGGCCGATCTGCTTGCGAACATCATCGGCGGCGGGACGTCGAGCCGCATTTGGCAGTCGATCCGCGAAGAACGCGGCCTTGCGTACAGCGTCGGTGCGGCAGCAACGCTCTATCAGGACTGCGGGATCTTCGCCATCTTTGCGGGTACGTCGCCGGAACAGATCCGCGAGACGATCGACCTAAGCGTAGGCGAACTTCGTGCGGTTTTGTCGGGCGGCGTTACGGAAGATGAACTCGAACTCGCAAAGGACACGGCCCGTGCGTCCATTCTCCTCAGTCTGGAAGATTCGCTCTCGCGTGCAGCGGCGGCAACCGCACAGGAGTTGACCTTCGGGCGTCAGATATCGGTCGAAGAGACACTTGCGAATCTCGAACAAGTGACCGTCGGGCAGCTGCACGATCTTGCACACGAGTTTTTCCGTACGGAAAATTTCGCTTTCGCTGCGCTTGGCGGCCTGAGAAAGCAGAAACTCGATCGCGGCCTGCTGGCCCTTTGACCTTGCGTCAAGGCAAAGCGATGAAGTCCAGATTCGACTCGGCGTCCTTGAGTGTGATGACGCGGACCGAAGGCGTAAATTCGTATCGCTTGGAGCGGATCGCGATCGTATAGACCTCGCCGACCGCAAGAGCGCGAAAGCTGAAGCGGCCGAATTGATTCGAGACCGCATAACGCACTCGTCCGTCGGCCCCGACGATGGTCAGGAACGCATTTCCCACACCTCTTCCGTCTGCGGTCAGAACGCGTCCGGCGATCGTCGCCTCCGCCGAAGATGGAGCGAGCGGCACGCCGACCGCCCAACGCGAAAAGTTCGTAACTCCGGCCGCCGACGCAGTATTCGCCGCCGCATCGACACACCCGGCTCCGGTGCAGACGACGACTGGGACGGAATTGCCTTCCTTCTTTACCAGAGAAAAACTCGCCTCGGTCGCCGAGGTCGTAACGTCTGCCTCGCGATACGAAAAGGTAAGATTCGCCGTTACGTCGCCGTCTTCGATGATGTTCCAAAAGCGTGCGACGGAATTCGAGGGCTCAACGCCCGGACCAACTCCATTAAATGTAGCGACACTCAGTTTTGACAGGCCCTGAACCGACGTGACGTTCACATTCACCGGCGAATAGCCGCTGTCGGTCCCGACCGGGAAAGTGAAAATTCCGGCTGCGGTAACGTCTTTCGCAACGTACCCGGAGGCATAACTCGTTTCGCCCCCGCCCGTTACTGTTGCCGCACTTGCGAGCGACAACGTGAAATCTTCCGCATTGACGCGGCCGGAAGTCAGCGTCAATACCTTATCGACAGTTACATCACGATCAAGCACGACCCCGGAAGGGTTGTTCACCGTCAGATTCTCGAACGCTACCGGACTCGTCCCCGAAATATGCTGCTCCGCAGTGCCATTCAAATTGATCGTGAAAATTCCACTACTGCTTCCGTCATCCTGCTGAATCGCGCCGTTGTTCACCAGGTTGCCGCCAAGATTCAATGTCCCATGTCCGCTCGAGTTCGTCCCGCGCAAGGTGCCTTGAGATTGGATTTCAACGTTGCCACTCACGGTCGCCGTAGCGGTTCCACCAGAATTGTTCAGAACGAAAACACCATGCTTGATGACAATGCCGCCCAACATGTAAGCTAAACCGCTTTGGAGTCGCAATTCACTTTGGCCCTGGAAGTCAACGGTGAGATTGCCGACAACGGTCAAGGATGTAGCAATAAAGCCGCTGCTGGACCCCGTTGGCTTTATTGTTAAATTTCCGTATGTCGGATGCGTGTCCGTAAGACTCGAGTTGGGGCCGTTGAAAGTGTAGGTGCTGTTTGGCGCTAGCTGATAGGTGGAGATCGTTGTGCGTGGCGCCGTGCCGCCACGCTGGATCACTTCGCTGCCGTTTTCCGCGATCAGCTTACTGGCAGTTAGGAATGCGCCCCTAAGGTCAAGCACCGCGCCTGACTGTACTGTAACAATGCCGCCGCCAATATTATTGTCGGTCGGGGTTGCTATTGTCGTACCCGAAGCGATGACGACATTGTCACCCGCTGCGGGAACTGTACCTGAATCCCACATCGACGCGACCTGCCAATCGCCGGATGCGATGCTCGTCCGAGTTGCGGCTTGTGTTGAGTTGACGGCGAAAAGGAGCAGGAAAACAAAAACTGCGGCAGACGCCGCACGCGGGAGAATTCGCATTGTTGTGGATCAGTCGCGTCCCATCGGGCAAACGCCGAAATCTAATGTCTCAAAAGCTCCGTCATTATCAAGAAAATTCGCCCAACTTGTCAACCGTAACGACAGACGAAGCGGTATGCCGCTCAACACTCAAAACCAAAACGGGCACCATGTCGGTGCCCGTAATATGTTCTAAATATTGGCTCCGCAGGTAAGACTCGAACTTACAACCCTTCGGTTAACAGTCAGAAGGATACAGGTTTCTGCGATTTTCAGAATATTTCTAACTAATACAATTTATTGACACTTATGCCTTGACACCATTTCAGGCGATTTCATATGATTGCTCATCTCACCTAAATCTAACCTCGTTTTAGGTGAGAAATCGGGTGAGACAAGTTGAGGAGCGTATGGAGATCTCGGCAAAGGTTTTTAAACGGAAAAGCGGAAAGTCAAAGGGCAAGTGGACAGCTCGCGTCTCGTACCTGGATCATCTCACAGGAACGATGCGGACTGTCGAAAAGGCCAAGGACAAACGGGCAGACGCAATTGACGAGCGCGACCGGCTGGTAAACGAGATCACGAAGTCTCATGGGGGAATCCGCGAAGGCGAAAGAATGACCTTCGACCGGCTGACAGAAATTTCCTGCAAGCAGTTTTATAAACCGGCCGTAATTGAGAACGGAGTCAAGACGGAAGGCGTTCGCTCGTTTGCAAGCATTCAGAGTGCCCTGAAGAATCTGAACCGGTACTTCGGAAAAAGGCGGATAGGTGAGATCACGACCGAATCTCTTTTTGACTACAAGCAGCGACGAAGTAACCAAGGCGTGAAGATAGCAACCGTTAATCGCGAGCTTGAGGTGATGCGTCGAATGATGCGCTATGCGTTTTCGAAAGGCTGGATCGTGCGAGACGTCTTCTTCGGAGCTAAAGTGATCGTCAATTCCGCCGAAACCGTTAGGACTCGTATCCTATCTGAAAGTGAACAAAAGAGGCTTTTGGCCGCGTGCGAAGGCGAACGAGACGTTACTTATGAGCGGCATCATTTCGGCAGAACAGAGACCATCACCGCAAGATTGAAAGCCGATAACCCGCACTTGAAGGCGATCATCCTTCTTGCCGTAGATGCGGGAATGAGGCGCGGTGAAATTCTCAAGCTGACCTGGGATGACATCGACCTAGACGCCGGAATCGTAACTGTTAGGGCAAGCAATACGAAAACTGAAAAAATGCGACTTGTGCCCCTAACGGACAGAGCTAAGGCCGAACTTGGACGCGTCCGAACTTTCGCGCCAGAAGGCGAATCTCGGCCATTTCCGTTTGTTGATTTTAAGAATAGCTGGCGGACCGCAAAACGCATTGCGGGGATCGAAGACCTTCATTTCCACGATCTGCGGGCTTCCGCCATAACACGTTGGCAGAGGGACGGCGTTCCCCTGGCGATCGCCTCGAAGATAGCGGGACACTCGGACACTCGGACAACCGCGAAATATTACACCTCTGCCGATATTGAGATAGTCCAGGCTCTAGCAGAAACGATGAACCGGAGACACGCCGAAGCCTCCGCGAACGTTCCGGAACCTGCTTTCGTCAATTAGCAGCTTGCAGACAGGTTTGCGACTAATGACGATGATTTGCTTCCAAATTGGAAGCTGTTGATATTAGGTCACTTAGAGAATTGACCTAGGGCTAAACAGATTTGCTATCAAATAACGGCCGGGCACTTGCAAACCGGATTTGCTATAAAATTGGAAGTTGTTGATTTCACACTACTTATAGCTATAGGCCGTTCGAAAGGGGTTTTGTTATCAAATAAGAATTAGGCCCAATACGGGACATATCTTGCATATCTTTTTGACGTGCTTTCAGGGTCTTCCAGTTTTATCAACCCCTCGTCAACCGTATTCTTAATAATTCCGGAAATAATGTCAGCCTGAGAATCGGACAAATCAAATCTTTCCCGCAGCGACTGATTCGACATTTTTTCATTCATCTCGTATTTCAAGGCGCAATGTTGAAAGCAAGCCCGAATCTTGTCATTTTTGCTCATTTCGGAAAAGGGCACATGTGAAAATAGAACAGCTGAAAAGTGCTTCTCCCTATTGCGAAAATCAGGAGCCGGAAGCTGCCAAACCTCAACATTACCAATAACCTTATCAATGCCACTGCCCTGACGTTCACAAATACGCAATCGCCGCATTAGATCCGCAAGCCTCTCATTTCGAGACTGATAGCTATCCACAAGACGATCAGGTGAAACCGGAGACAATCCCGGATTGTTAATCTCCATTCGATTCGAGTAAATCTCGATGGACACAAGAACCCCGTCTTGCTGAAAATCCTGATGGACTAGCGCGTTTGCGACAAGCTCGCGAACCGCGATTGGGGGAAACATTTTTACGTCTTCCCTGAAGGCCTTTCCAATCACTTCATTCGAAGGCAACTGCGAGTGGATGTAATCGATCAAGCTTTCGAAACCGACAACGTAGCCCATTCTTCCGAAAATATCCGAGCGAATTTGATTCAGTTTGTTATTACCTTCAAAGACGATAACGCGCGGGGCTTTGTCCTTGACCGTTTCAAAATTCCTAAGATCCTTAGCAAAAAGCAAAGCACCAAGGTTTGTAATGCTATAGTGTGAGTCTTCCTTAATGATCAAGTATTCACTTTCGAATCGATCGAGGACGGTGCCACGCTCGGCCGGATACGGAACCTTTAGAAGATCAAAATAGATCTGAGTGTCGAGAAGCCTGACAATATCTTCCGCCGACTGATCGGCGACGGCGACTCGTGAAAGAAAATCGGGCTTCCCTTCGTCGAAAATCTTTCGCAACTGATCGGGTGACATCGAGACCAGATCTTCGCCGACGCGCATTAAGTATTCGCCATCACAGTGCAGAGGGGTACCGATGGGACGTGATGGAATGTGAAACACGAGGACCCGACCATCAGGATGTGTTATTTCTTCCGCGTCAACTCGAATATGCAGCTTGTCGAAGACTTTGGATTTGGCATCATTCAAGTTTCTAAACGCATTGCTACCGACGACCTTACGGGGCTTAGCATCACTGACACCTAGGATCAATTTGCCGCCAAGCTCGTTCGCTAGGGCGGCACAATAGCGATTCAGTTTTGTCTGATTCCACTCCGACCTCGCGGCCTTGAACTCAAGCCGCTCGCCTTCGTCGGCCGTCATCCAATTCTCGAGTTGTTCAATCGTAACCGTCAACTTACCTTTCTCCGTTTCTAAAATCGTCTTTCCTTTTACACGTCGAACTCGCTCAGATCGAATGTTCAAGCAAATTTCGCGGCCCAACGTTTTGTTTCGGTCTAGAGCTTTCTTTTTACATTATCATCGATTCGATCCCCGAACTTGTGATCCGTTTCCTAAGTACCTTTCGAGCCCCTTTTTCAGCTTAGTTGGGTTCTTCAATTCGCATTCCCATACGACTCGAACTCGCCACCCAAGCTTCTTCAAGTCTGCAATGTGTTTTATATCGCGATCAGCATTCCGTTGCAGCTTTGGAATCCAATATGCTGGATTAGTTTTCGGCGTCGAGCATCGCTTGCATCCCGAATGGCGGTGCCAAAAGCAGCCGTGCACAAAGATCACAGCGCGATGTTTCCTTAGAACGATATCAGGTTTTCCTGGCAGCCCTTTTCTATGGAGGCGGAAACGAAAGCCTGATCTATGAAGAATAGATCGCACGATCATCTCCGGGGTTGTGTCACGGCTGCGAATCTGCGACATGTTCCAGCTGCGTTGTTCGGATGTAATACTGTCTGCCATCGGCCATGATTACTCGCTGATAACCAATCCTTCGATACTCGCTTTCTGTGCAAGTTCGTATAAGATCTTGGACTGTTTTTCAGTTGGAAACTGAATCGAGCCCTGCGATTTTTTCCTTAGAATATCCATCTGCGTAGCGGACACAGCCGACCCCGCGCCGCTTCTCATAAAATAGTCGTAGATTTGCTTCCAAGTTGAACTCGGTGTTGAATAGACGAACGTTTCAATCTGGACACTTGCTTCCAGTGCCTTCTCGGCCTTCTCCGTCTTTACCTCGTACTTTTGCTCTTCACGACTGATCAGCAAGCCTTTAGGAATCACAGTAGTTAGGCGAAGTTCTTTTACGCTGTCCCAGCAAGCTTCCCGTTTACACCACTGCGAAATGTTGGCTGTTCCCTCGGGAGGGTCTGTTATGGCCTCATAAACACGTTCTGAGATTGTTTCAAGAACTTTAATAAGATCGGAAGGCAAGGCTTGCAATTCCCAGATCAAGCCAAAGTTCAGGAACTGCTTCATCTGTTTCACACAATAGGAAAGGTAGGCGATGGTATAGGTGACGGTTTGAGCGCGAAATCCGCCGTCATACCAGCTGGATCGGGAAACGAGCTTCTCTACGCCGCGGAAAAGAATAACGCGAGAAACAGCATCCTTGAAATAGAGTTCGTTGATCGACAAATTGTCATCTTCTAACTGCTTCGTGATATTTTCAGCGAAATACCTGAAGCTCTCCTGCGCTCCCTTTGAGACGATATTGGGTTTTTGAAGCCAGGAAACTTCGCTCTTCGCAAGGAAGGTCTTGTCGAGATATTGCTCCTTAGGATTTTCAAGCAGAAAGGCCTTCTTCTTTGCCGGCGTCATGAAGCGTTGTTCATTCAGGTATTCACCGCGCGCACGCTCATAAAACCAGTGCGTCCGCCTCTGAGCCCCTGAAGCAGCCGGCGCCCAAACTCGGGTTGAGTAGTCTTTCATTTCCTTATGAAAAGGACTGTTCGAGAAGAAATCAGACGCATTAACTTTGTTTTGCGTATTGGCATATCTGGATACATCCGAGACAAAGGTATGTTCCTGCTCTTTCTCCTTGACGACGGATAACTTCATTTGAACCGCCACCTTAGAAATGTCGAGCTTCTTACTTGCAGCGTAAATCGATGACGTGGTTTGCCCGCCATTCACAATTTGAAAGTTCTTGATCGTTTTGATGTTTCCTTTCGCATCAAACTCCAAGTCCGAAGCAGTAGCGGTAATGCCATTGTTGTATGCAAAGAACATTTCCGGCTTGAACTCGATTGTATTTCTGAGACCGATGTTTGTGTTGCCGCGAGCTCCGAGAAAAGTTCTTACATTCTGCTCAAAAATCTTCTGACCGTAGTTCTCGTAAATAGATGCCAAAACTTGCGCGGGTACGACTGATAGGTATGACTGATACTGGTCCGTCTCTGTGGTTACCTTCAAGGCGGGAAGATTAACACTCACCTCAAAGTTTTGATCCGCGAACTCGGATAAATAGATCCTGTATATATAGTCGATGTCAATAACACGATAGTCGAGGGGTATACCAGCAATCGTTTCGGACGGAAGATCAGTAAGTGTTTTTGTCATGCGTCCGTCGGTTAGTACAATCAATCGGACGCGCTCGATCTGTTTCCCGGTAAGATACTGAGCGACGTTGTACGCCATCGAATAGCCGTCTGATGTTTGTTCCATGTCGTGGAAGTCATTTTGAGCGACCATCCTAAAGAAGGCCTTCAGACGTGAGAACTTCGTCTCAATATCCTTTTTTAAGAGCGTTTGTATCTCTTCTTCCTGAAAAAAATGGTGAGCAATGAGCGAAAGAAGCTTACGATTCTCGTCCAGATCGTATCCGTGAACCTCAACGCCTTTTTTGACATACTCGGCCGCAGCGTAGTTTGTTGTTAGGTCGCCGCTGGATACCAGTTCCTCACACACGTTTTCAAAGAAGGCCTGCGGCTTCATTAGGCCCCGACTTTCTGTATCTGAAAGAATGGATTGTAGGAAGTCTTGATGAAATTCTTGTAAGGAGATCATGGCTATAGTGTAACCTCTTCGAGAGGGACCGAAAAGCGGTCACATCGCGAGAGGTCGATTGAGTAATTTAGTGAGACAATCTCGCCGGACACAGTGGCCGGATTAATTCGTGGAAATCCATCGAGCACTCTGTAGATGTTGAGTCGGTCATTTGCGAATTGTATAAGGTGATCGGCATGTATTCGTCTCACATATCCGTATTCGGCGAGCTTTAGATCTAACGACTCCAACACAGCAACGTCATCCATGAGGCTGTCGCGAAGCGAAACATACAGGTCATCTATGGTTTTTCCATTCTCCGAAATCGAAATGGCATAGGCAGCCAAATACAAATTCGGCTTCTCAGACCAAAGCTGATTAGCGGACGAAATCCGGATCGTCGGGCCTTTTGAAGTTACATAGGATTTGACTTCGATTGTCGCCATATCAAAGCAGAAGTCTTGCTTATCCCGCTCTGGACCACGCCACCCGAGGACGGCTGAGTTGAGCCCCACTCGCGAAGCCAGTACATCTGCCATGAAACATAGTTCTGCAAAAAGCCCCATTTGCATTTCGACGGACAGTACGCTGGACACATCATGCGCTAATAGGCGTTGCCATTTACGTAGTCTCATCTCCATCCGTCCGATGAGATGTCGACTACTTAGCCTTTGTTGCGCGACTCCGACGAGGTCTTGGCAAAGGAGGGCAAAGATTTCCCAATTCTCATTCTCGCGAAGCAATAGCGTATAGCGTCCGCCACCAGAACTAGAGGGAGCCCGAATCACGTCTATACCCCGCAATGAGAGTCTCCAAGATCGTTCGGAGAAAAACTCGTCCGTCGAAACATACAATCCGACTCTCCCACTTGCGTCCATAATCCAAAAGAGATCATGAATGGTTTCGCCTTCAACCCGTCGTTGAGTTTCAGGCGGCATGTTAGCCCAGGGGTTAATCGCTGAGTCATTACTCGTCATCGGCTTCCTCAGAAAGCAAGTCATCCAATCCCGTTTCAAAAACGGTATTTACCTTATATGACACTGTCTGGCTAGTGCCCAGGCCATTATCCGGGAAACAAACCCCGAACGCAGCAAGTTGGCTATCAAAGTTCTGGGCGTTCATTATGTGAAGCATCAGTAGAGGACGTTTAAGACGGGAACGCATGAATCGCGTGCGATCACCGCGTTTTTCAAAAGTCTTCGTTTCCAAGTCTTTTCTATCAAGTTCGGTTAGAACCAGCGCTTCAGGGCTACCCGACGAAAGCTTTCGCTGAGCAAACTGAATATATTCACCTTCGTCTGTGAAGGTATTTCTCAACTGGGCCTTTATGGGCAACTGAGGAAATGGCCAATCTTCAATCGGTTGCGTCCCGCTGTAGAGTCCAACATCCCATTGTGTTTCTACCGATTTCGCATATTCCTGGATGTGCCGAATCGGCATTAGATTCTTTGCGCCGAGGGAGTCTGTCTGATAGGTCTGGAACTGCTCCAAAAAGCCCAACACTTTCAATCTGTCGATGCCCTTCCAAAGGAACCCGCTATCAACTTCCTGAGCATTTTGAGCCAACAGCACATTTATTAAGCCGTGAATAGCGGTGAGATTTCTTGTGCGGATGATCGGGTCCTTAAACAATCGAACCGTTTCTTTGAGGTGCCCATTCAGGTTCATTGAAGAGACAAAAGTTTGAGTATTCTTTTGTTTATTGCGGGCTGTAATCTGTAGCAAGCTATCGGGATGTTCTCGCACGACAAGTCCAAAATCATTTGGAGTTCGTTTGGCGGATTCCATCTTTCTGAGGTTAACGAAGAGTTCGTCGGTTGCGTCGATGATGTGCGCAAAATTCTCTGCCATGTCCTGCGTCAGAAAGATCCGACAGAGATCTTCATAACCTGGTCGATATCCAAACCATCGGCCCATCTGCATTAAGGTGTCGTAGAATACCGTGGTTCTGAGAAAATAGCTGACGCTAAGACCAACCAACGTGAAACCGCGGGAAAGACTTGCTCCACCGATGACGATTGCATTTGTAACAGCATCACTGCGGTAAACTAACGGAATTTTTGTATCCTTGTGAACCTCCCGGATGACGACGGAGTCAATTATGTCCGCAACGGTAGCCAATACGGACTGCCAGCTTTCGCCTTCAATCGCAGAAGCCAGACGTCGTTCAAACGTGATCCTAAAATCAGTTACGACATCGCTTTGCCCTTCCGGGTTGTTCAGTTTTGCGAATGCTTTTATTGGCCTGCTTACTTGGTCCAAATAGGTGCCTATTAATCTGCCACATTGTTGGTGGAGATTAGTAAAACGAGAAACATGGACGAGCATGCTGTTATGCTCATGACCTTGATTCCGCAATCGGCGAATAGCCACATTGAGAATGAACAGGCGGATCGCCTCCTTTAAAGAATCAGGCAGCTCAGTAAGCCGGAAATCTATCTTGTGGTTAAGCGGAAGGGCCTCCCGGAAATCATCGATCGTCACTAAATGACGACCATCAGTTTCGATGAAGATCCTGCGTGCGCTGAAATAGTCGGAGGGAGGCTCTAACGCAAAGATAAAATCGCTCGGGAAAAGGTCTTCTCCGTACTGTTCAGTTACTGCTTGGTGGTCGATAAAAATGTTTGCGTAAGGAGTGGCCGTATACGCGACGTATGACCGCATGGCGAAAAGTCCCAGTAGCTCGCGAATCCGCCGATTGATTGTGTTTGGGTCGTCAACGTCTTTATAGTTGATCGAAGCGAAATCCGATTCATCATCAATCAGCAGCATCGCGTGGTTGATTTCATTCTTATACTGGTTGCGTAGCCAGGTTATGACATTGCGCAAAGAACTCGGATTTTTCTTGATAACGACTACGATTGGTGAATTAGTATTTCCGAAGTTGAAAGCCTGCGATATCGTATCCGCGTCCCGCTTGTTAAAATCTCTATCCTCGGTTGTCAAGCAAATCGGCAATAACTCAGGTATCGAATTTCCAACCCCTGCTCCGACTTGTCGACCTTTATTCTCTCCTACAAACGCCTCAACAATTCTCTCTTGCGTTTGATTTCGAAGAGTATCTGTCCACCCCGCGATGACGACGATAAACCTATACCCCGCATCGGCCGCCTTACACACGAGTGCCGAATAGTTAGCGGTTTTGCCCGATTGAACATGACCGACAACCATCCCTTTGTAGGCGAAGTTTCCCCACTCAGGGTTGCCAATGTTATCCATCACCCTATCAGTATCGTCATCGGTGGTCGCAACAACTTCTGGTGAAAAAGAACCTTGTATATAGTCCCTATATCGGTCCCAGTAGTATGTTGCCCGGGCAGTTTTCTGTTTGCTGCTCCACCAAGTCGTGTCTCGTAGCTTCTGCTCATCACCCTGGATCAGAATGCCCCGTTCCATCTTTACATCGAAATGCTGCTCAATTTCCCGATTCATTTGCTGCCAGGCCGACGATGATAGGCTCTGCACCGGAGATTTCTCCGGGAGAAATTGTGCGAAAAGATCGGGACCAGCGGATGAAAGCAGTCTCATCGTATTGGTTACCTCCGCCGCTATTTGCTCTTGCGACAGTGGTCCTTGCATTTTCTTCAGATTCGTTACGACAAAATCCTTCAGACGTTGATAATCGGTTGTTACCGTAGCCATCTATTCCTCGCGATTCTTAAAAATTTCCGTTTTCTTTAGTCTTTCCAAAAACTCTCGGTCAATGCCTTCAGATTGCAGGCGGGCAAATAGTGCTGATTTGTCTTCCTGAGTAAAAAGTGAAACTTGATCAACAAGGTGTGGGGTCTGTTGCAGCTGCGCCTGAATAGCCTCGAGCGGCAGATATGCCTGGACACCAGCAAGATACGCGTTTAGAAGATCGACGTCGGACTGCAACTCGCTAAGCCGAGTTAGCAAAGGATGGTCTTGGTTAAGCGAAAACTGCTTCGTCTCAGTACCGGCATTCAGTTGCCAGAAACGAATGACAGTTTTATCGTCGATCTTCCGTCCACGGTGGGAATAAGTCCGAGACCCTCTTTCCGTAACCTGGCCTATGATGCGGCGCAAGTCGTCTCGAATCTCTGGAATCGGTGCCGCGGTCGACTTTTTAATATCTATTCCCCAAAGCCGATCCTGATCGTTCGAGATATCGATCTTTATACGCGACAGCTTGTGTGCGTCTACTGCTCGATGGAGTCCCCACCAAGTTCCGTAAATCAACAGGCGATTAGCGCGGTACAAGTAAAAGCCTTGCGACTTTGTATAGCCTTCCTCTGTTGCATAGCGCTCGTATTCCTGCTGTGAAAGTTTCGAGTGATGAGGGAGCACAAAGGGTTGGACGACGATTTTTGAGTTGCGAACCTTGATCGTTTCTTCAGCAAACTGCTGCGTAGCTTTATGGTCAGGATTAAAAGGGTTAAAGGCTTTAATATCGTAATTATTGACGCTAATCTTTAGCCGTTTTGTCGGCGTGAGACCTTCGAGGAATCTGTGAAAGACGAGGGCTAAATGCCGCCGGAGCCTATCTATCTCATGTACGAAGTTAGATTTCCGATAGCGATCCAAGCCTTCCCAAACAACAAGGGTGCCATGTTCGGATTCGTTCAGCTCGTCTAACTGCGGAAGGGCTTTCAAGTCTGACTTTTCGGGCGTTACCAGCCACCATTCATTCTCTTTCGCCAGCAACTGGAGATCCCACTGCCGAACCGAGATTTTGCCGTCCTTCTTTGAAGCGACTGTGAGCTTCTGACACTGGGAGAAAGAAGCGGTCTTAAGTCCTAATCCAAAGCGGCCTAAATCCTCTTTTCTTCGCTTCTCATCCGGGTTTCGGGTTGCGAGACGCATCGCCTCAACAAGCTCATTCTCAGTCATGCCCGAGCCGTCGTCGAGCATGGAAAATGCTGGTTCCGGGTCTGACAACGCAATAATCTTGACGTTCTTTGCACCCGCCGCAACGGAGTTATCCAGAACATCGGCGACCGCGATCTCAAACGTATAGCCCACATCGCGCAAAGAGGAAATGAAGTTACCGAGAACGGGTTTAACGACTTCTTTTTTCATTCAGTACTCTGACAATCTCACGAGCAATTTTCTCGACCAAGGGAACCACGACACTATTCCCACACTGGCGATAGAGATGCACTTTCGATACGTCAGCGGGAATCTTGAAGTCCTTAAAGCCCTGCAGATTGAAGCACTCCTTCGGAGATAGCCTGCGCGGGAAGGGTTTATCGAGAACGATCGGAATATTGTGTCCGCCCAAACCCATGTTCGCAGTAAGCGTCGGACAAACATTTGACTTGTTCTCGCGAACAAACCATCGCCGGTATTGGTAAACAATGCCTGGCTTCGTTACCGCATCTCGTACCCGTTGGTGAACTTTGCTATTCGTATCACCGTAGAAGTCAGACGGCTCTGCCGTTTCGGGCTCAAGAAAGTCGACGACAGGACGGGGGGCTTTGCCAAGCGGCGGCGGTATAGTGAAATTCGATGACAGGGGTGCTCGATCCAAATCTCTCAGGTCGTTGATCTTAATTGGGGCTTGGTAGCGGAAAGACTTCTCGCCCCGAAATCCAACGATAAAAATCCGCTCTCGGCCCTGTGGAATGTCGGAATACTCGCTCGCCCTCAATATGAACGGGATGAACGAGTATCCGGCTTTTTCAATTTCTGTAGCGACTACGCTGAACGACTCGCCATTATGGTGAGTCGCCAAGGTTTTAACATTCTCAAGAAAATAGGCTCGCGGTGCGAGCTCGCCCATAAGCCGAACTACATCGAAAAACAGATGCCCTCGCGGATCGTCAAATCCTTTTGCGCGTCCAGCCTGTGAAAAGGGCTGGCACGGAAAGCCCGCGGTCAGAATATCAACTGAGCCAGTATTGTCCCTCGTGATCTGTTGTACGTCGTGGTTCGACGTGAACGTTATGTCTGGATGATTGGCGAGATAGGTGCGACGTGAATTGTCATCTAGCTCATTTGCCCAGGCTATCTTGCACGCTGCATTCCTGAACGCCTGACATATGCCGCCGACGCCAGCAAACAAACTTCCGACTGTGTATGATGTGCCATTTGATGCCATTTATTGTGGATAAAATAAATAACCACATATGTTACCCTATTTTCGACGCGGATGCGAGGTTCTCAAATGTGTTATTCCTGACACCTCGTAGATGCACTCACGTCGCACTTCACTTAGCGAACGATAGCGAGGCGCTTTCGTCAGACCTTCCGCTATTATTCCTACGACATTCTTCACTGAAAGTATCTAGATCGCTTCGACGGTAGAGGACTTTTCTTGCGATGCGATAAAAGGGGATCGATCCGCTTCGGCGCAAGCGCCAGAGGGTAAGAGTTGAAGTTCTCAGGTAATCCGCGGCCTCTTTGTTTGTCATGAATTCGGTTGGCATAAACAGACTCCGATGAGGGCACTACACTCGCTGTCGGTCTCAAACAAGCAAAGACCGTGCCGTTGGAGTTTGCAAAAGCAAGTTGTTTTGCTTTCCGCATGTTTCGCCGTTTCCAGGCCACATTTCACCGACGGCAAACAGAGTCTGGTACGTCGTTGCTCAAAATGAGCATTTCTAATACGCAAGCTCCGCCGTCTGTTCGCTACGGAAGCCTCCGCGAACGTCGCTGCCGTCGTCCGATAACTCTTTTTATGTCCTTCGGCACAAAGCCGCCTGCGGACATAAAAAGATCATTATCGTACGCCGTCCGCTCCTGCTCTCTCGCTACGCGGCGGCTCGTTCCTCGCACGCCGACTTCGCTCGTTCGCGACGGCTATCTTATCGAAATCCAGACAATCAAGTAGCGGCGTTGAATTGCATCAATTGCGACTCAGATCAAGACCGAGCATCCCTCGCCGATCCAATTCGTGAGAAGGAGGGCTTTTGAATGGCACCCCACAAATTCCGCTGCCCTTCTATGCCGCTCACCTCCCAAAGAAGGAACGTATTTTTCAGTTCATCTCGGACCGCATTCGATTCCGATAAGCACGCCGAATAAAGCATCTTTGCGGCTGTTTTTGAGGACTGTCGCCTACAAGAATGGTGATCGACAAACTGCAAAATTTGCGGCTGTCAGGAGGTGATATCGGTGTTTTTTTCCTCGGCTTTTAGAATGCCGAAAATTACAATCAAATCGGTACGACAGGATAGACCAAAATCTAGACTCCGTCAGAAGGTTAAATAATGTAATTAAAAGAGTTCCGGCTTGTAATTGATGATTACAAGCCGGTGTTTACCATCCTCTCTACGCTTTCGGCATGTATTTTGCTTGGTTTCGCGATAGTTGATTTCTGACCATTTCGGGAATTTGTCACCGTGGGGAGTGCAGAATATGAGGAAGCGCGAAGCGGATTCTGTTATCGGCAAGCTGGGCGAGATCGAGTATGAAAAATGCGGCGGGTCGTTGTATCTCAGACTGCTCGAATCGGACGAGAAAAAGATCGAAGATCTTGCCAAGCTGTCGGGCGAGAAACGGTCGATTATTGCGCAGAAGTTGATCCATGCCGCGCTGTCCAGCGATAAGATCAATCTGGGCACGGGAAAGCTCGAAAGTAAGGTCGATGGGCTGATTAGGAACGAGAGCGAATCGCGGTTCGCTTTAGAGACAATTCTGGACAGGCTTTATAGGCTGGATGACCGTGTCGTAAGTGTCGAAGAGAAGCTCGAAACTAGCCAGGAAGATAGGCAACAGTCAACCGCGATCTTGCGTGAACTTTACTGCATGATGAGCGTCGCGGTTGCTTCTCTCGATCTAACCTTTTCGAAGCTGCTTGAGTATACATCGCCGAACGACCGCGAACGAGCCAACAGCGAGCTGGTCGCCGATACCGTTATGGCCAAGCTGCTAGCGCGTTCGATACGAGATCTTGCTCGCTGCTGCACTTTTCACAACATCGATTTCGATGAAGATTCAGCGAAGGAATTGTACATCACCACGAAGATCAAAGCCTGAAGGTGGATGATAAATGCACCAACGCTGGCGAAAAAATGTTCCACACGACCATCAGCAGGCCGACAACGATCAAGGCAATCCTTCCCAGAGGGACCGCATCGACACCGAACCCCTCAAGAAAGGAAGAAAAATAAGCGGAGGGCAGGTAGATAAGGGAAGATAGATAAGTCTTAGAGCCAATAGATCTTTGCAACGGAGGACAGTTTGGTGAACGGATGGGTTCGAAGGCGTTCCTACTTTAGTCACGGTGACTGGTAGGTTCAAAACTGGAGCAATGGGATTTCTTTGGTGAGATTATAGGTGAGACAAGTAAAAAGGGCGTCTCACAATTTCGTGAAATGCCCTATTTTATTGGCTCCGCAGGTAGGACTCGAACCTACAACCCTTCGGTTAACAGCCGNNGGTCCGGGTGATTCGGATATAATCATCGAACTATGGCGGGAGCGGAACTCAAGACGAAGCAGACTGACGCAAGCGTTGAGGATTTTTTGAACAGCGTAGAGAACGCCGAGCGGCGAACAGATGGCTTTCGGGTGCTCGAAATGTTCAAGCGGATAACCGGCGAAGAGCCAAGAATGTGGGGGCCGTCGATCATCGGTTTCGGCAACAGGAAATTTAAATATCCGGACGGCCGGGAGATCGACTGGATGGCCGTGGCATTTTCGCCTCGAAAGACGAACCTGACACTCTATGTGATCTGTGATTCGCCGAAGCAGCCGGAGCTGCTTGCAAAACTCGGAAAGCACTCGACGAGTGTCAGCTGTCTTTACATAAAGCGTCTTTCGGACGTGGACGAAAAGGTTCTTGAAAAGATCGTCAAGGACGCGGTCGAACACGTTCTAAAAGCCGGTTAGGTTCCGGGATACCGTTCTTCAACGATGGCGTGGATGCGGAACCGTCTTACGAACTGATTCAGACATCCTTGGAAGTCGTTCCATTGCCANNGACTGACAGAGGCTTGTTGAGTCAAGCTACGGAGGAATAGTGATATGAAGATATTTGTGTTCGGGATGTTTACAAGCATCTTGCTATGTTGGGGAGCAAATTGCATTGCTCAAGAGACACAACTCTTTCCGGTGAAGAAGGAGCACTTGGCTGCTCAAGATCAAAATACGACTGGCTACATCAACAAGAACGGGCGGCTCAAGATCGGCTTCAAATTCTACTATGCGAGCAAATTCAGCGACGGGATGGCCGTTGTCTTGGTGACCAAAAATGGGAAATGGGGTTATGTGGACAAGACCGGCTGCATGGTGATCGCCCCGCAGTTTGATGAGGCGTCATCGTTCGCAGACGGACGGGCACGCGTCACCAAAGACGGTCGAACCTATTATATTTCTAAAACAGGAAGCAAAGTGCTGGAAACTCCGCTGCTTTTGATGGGGTTTCGCGAGGGCCTTTCTCCGGCGGAGATGAACGGTAAGTGGGGATTCGCGAATGCGGAAGGGCAGATCGTTATACCATTCCGGTTTCAACATGCAAACCCTTTTAGCGAAGGTCTTGCGTCAGTTGTCCAAAACGGAAAGATCGGATATGTCAACAGATCGGGAGAACTGATAATAACTCCGCATTTTGAAGCGATGATCGGCTTTTCGGATCCGCTCTTTCTTCCAAATTTTTCAGGAGGCCTTGCCGTTTATCGTGCAGGTGCATTTTACGGTTATATCGGTCGAACGGGGGAGATCGCGATTCCTGCCGCTTTTCAGCGGGCTCGGCCATTCGCAGAAGGTGTCGCCGCGGTTTCTTCCAGTGGAAGGTGGGGTTATATTGACCGAAATGGTAAGTTCGTCATCCCTCCCAAGTTCGGGCAGGCAAATAGTTTCTCCGGAGGGCTTGCCTCCGTGCGGGTCAGAGGAAAATGGGGATATATCGATCCAACGGGCAAGGTTGTGATCTCCGCAAAATACGACTCTGCGGAAGCATTTGACGACGGCCTCGCAGAAGTTACTATCTACAACGACACAAAGCGCACAATTCAGCGAGGCTACATTAACCAAAACGGAAAGTTTGTTTACTCGTGGCGTCAATGAATTTAGACTGCGCACCGATCACCTCGGCAGTCCGCGTGTGATCACGAACGCCCTCGGCCAAGTCACCTCCCGCCGCGACTATATGCCGTTCGGTGAAGAGGTCACGCAGAACGTCGGCGGACGCACCGCCTCTATTTAAGAAACAAGAGGAGGAAAAAAAGGAGCTATGCACAAAAGAATTCTCAGGAACCAATCCTCCAAGCTGGTAACCGGAACATTAGTGTTCTCAACGCTGCTTATCGCTGCTGTAGGTTCTGGGCTCGCTCAGGATAAATCACCGGTCGAGAAGGATGCAGTCGTGGTCCGTTCTTGGAAGAGCGGAAATTCGCGAATCAGTGAGCAAACGCTATCAGTTCTCCTTGATGACCCACACAATGAATTCGTATTCGACGTGAAGTCCGCCGCCAACATTCTTAAATACAGAATGCGTTTTCGGCCCGTCCGGTTGTCAACATTTGGACGCGACCGCATGCAGTGCTGGGCTACTGAGCTGAACGAACTATCAAGCAGTGAGGGTCTCAACGGGCATCTCCTTGGGTGGAATCTCTTAAGCGACGAAGGCGCGGGGGAAGGTGATAATCTTCCTAGTACGGCAAACTTCTTCTGTCCTATTGAAACCCAACAAAAATGGAGGGATGGCGGCTATTTGGGCATATCCCGGCTGAGAATATTCGAGATCGAGGGTTTCACGGTCAAGATTTTCGTCCCGACCTACTCCTACGATGAGAAAACAAAGACTATGAACTCGATCCAATTCGAAATTTTTATTAGAAACGCCCCAACGAAGAGTGGTCGGATGGACTGACTGCGGTTTGCTTCACTAGCTCAGCGATCATATTCGGCGTTGGTTCGATGGGAGACGGAGACGGTCGTTTTTTGTTTACTCAAAAGGGAAGCTTGCGGCTGAGTATTCGACCGCAACGCCGCCGCGAAGCTTACATTGGAAGCGTTTCAGAAAGCGGGAAAATGACAGAGATTAGGGGAATGACAGAGTTTTGGGGGTACACAATGATGACAGCTTTCAAGTCATTCACGTTTTTCCTTATTCTTTTGGTATATTCGGCCTTCATCGGAGCGTATGGGCAAGAGTGCACACACAAACTAAAGGACAGCAGCATGCAAAATAGCCACGCAACTGTTGAGCGCGATGATTCTTGCCTATCGGTCGGCGATGAATCGGTCAAGAAAGACATAGCTGTCCTTGTCCCAACTATTGAATTGACCGTTACGAACTGTGGCATTCGACAGATCAGCCTTGACGATCTGGAAGGCCCGGTATTCAACTTGTACTCAGAAGGCTACGAACGAGTTCGCGGGATCAACCTCGGAGGAACCGCATATGTGGCCTTCACGGATATTTCCAAATTCGCCAAAGACAAACGTCGTGTTCTCAACAAGGGAGAGAGTGTCGTGTCATCGATCGTGCTGGATAAGCTGAATTGGTCAGAGATGATGGTTTCATATCATTCGGTGGTTTCATATGCGGAGATCAAGAGCGGAACCTATTCCCTTCTTGTCGAAATAGGGCCTAAGCCCCGGTCGGATGCCGCCTATACACCAGCATTCAAATCGAACGAATTGCATATCTCTGTTCCGTGATGCTTTCTACCCGTAACTATCTCGACTGGGGCCACGGTGCGTCCCGCAATGCAGTACGACCTTTTCGCCGAGACTGAGCAGCGAGAGATCGCACTTGCACGGATGGACGCGATGCAGAATGCTGTGAAGGTGGCTCCGGAGTAAGCTGAGGATTATCTGGATATGAGGAAAATATTGGAAAGTATTTTTAGGCGTTATGTGGAAGCAGGAGTTCTCTCACTAGCATTCGTGACATCAATAATATTGTGTGGCTGTTCGGGCGGGATCTCGCATATGAAGCTTGATAATGGGCGCTGGGAAACTGCAAAGTTCAAGTTCCGTTAGGAGCGACAGAGGTTTGTCGGCGGCCGAACCGCCTCCGNNTCGGCGGCCGAACCGCCTCCGGGAATGATGTGGACTACTCACCCCACGTTCCGCAAAGCTCCACGTAGGGCTACATTCTGCCGCCAGCTACGCCGGCTCAAGAGAATTTCGGCGGCCGAACCGCCTCCGGGCATGTGTTTATAGCGGTGTGCTGCAAACATTCGGCTCCTCCGGAGCCAAGAAAAGGCAAGTCTGTCGGCGAAACTGACCGCACTGCGATAGGGCATAGCCCGAAGAAGAGCGAATCTAAAGAGAGTTTCTTTCCTCGTGCGGCTTTGCCGCTCTATTTGCGGAATCGTTTCGCTGTTGGCGAAACACTGGCAGGCTCTGATGCCAGAACCTCCGCTTTTCCGATACCCGGCCCAAGGATGGCTGCGGCTTTACCGCCGTTGTTCGGAGGCTGAGCCTCCGAGGATCGAGGAGCCTGAGCGCCGGTGAAGCAAGCTTCACCGCAAATAGACAGGCGGAGCCCGATGGCGGAGTTCGATTCGTGCATTCGTGGCGACTCCAAAGTTCCAGATTCCAGGTTCGGGGTTAAGCAGCTATCGGCCGCAGGCAGTTCGGACAAATCGAACGGCGTCTCGTATAATCATCGTTTAGCTTATTCAGGGAGCCGACAGGTTTTGAATCACGAACTCATACTGATACTTGATTTTGGTTCGCAGTACACGCAGTTGATCGCGAGACGTGTGCGCGAACAGGGCGTCTATTGCGAGATATTGCCGTTCAATACGCCGGTCGAGAGGATCGCTGAACGAAAGCCGAAAGGCGTGATCTTATCGGGCGGGCCTTCGAGCGTGACGGAAAACGACGCGCCGCGAGTGCCGGGCGGCTTCTATGAGAAGCTCGACGTTCCGATCCTCGGCATTTGCTACGGAATGCAGCTCATCGCGGTCGATCTTGGCGGCAAGAGCGAGCCCGCGGATCGTCGCGAATACGGCCACGCAAAGCTTAAGGTTTTGAGCGGCGGAACACGCCTCTTTAACGGATTGCCCTTCGAGCTTGATGTCTGGATGAGCCACGGCGACCACGTGACGCAGCTGCCCGACGGGTTCGTTTCGACGGCGACGACCGGCGACGTTATCACCGCGATCGAGAACGAAGAGCGGCGGATGTTCGCGGTGCAGTTCCACCCGGAGGTCGCGCACACGCCGGCGGGAAGCGAGATCCTGCGGAATTTCGTCTTCGATGTCTGCGGCTGCACGGGCGATTGGACGGCGTCGAGTTTTATCGCGGACGAGATCGCGAAGATCCGCGAGACGGTCGGCGAAACCGGCCGCGTGATCTGCGGACTTTCGGGCGGCGTGGATTCGACCGTAGCGGCGATGCTCGTACACGAAGCGATCGGCGAGCGGCAACGCTGCATCTTCGTCAACAACGGCCTTCTCCGAGCGGATGAATTCGAGGACACGCTGAAGGTCTATCGCGACACGATGAAGCTGAACGTGACGGGCGTCGATGCTTCCGCAGAATTTTACGCGGACCTTGCGGGCGTTACCGACCCGGAAGCGAAACGCAAGGCGATCGGCGCTCGATTCATCAAGGTCTTTGAAGAAGAGGCGAACAAAGGCGAAAAGGCGAATTGGCTCGTGCAGGGAACGCTCTATCCGGACGTGATCGAATCCGTCAGCCTTCGCGGCGCGTCCGTAACGATCAAGACGCATCACAACGTCGGCGGCCTGCCCGAGAAGATGAACCTTAAGCTCATCGAACCGCTACGCGAACTTTTTAAGGACGAGGTTCGGCTGATCGGACGCGATCTGCGGGTTCCGAACGAGATACTCGGGCGGCATCCTTTTCCGGGGCCGGGATTGGCAGTGCGGATACTCGGCGAAGTTACGCCGGAGAAGGCCGCAGTGCTGCAGCAGGCTGACCGCATCTTTATCGAAGAGCTGAAAACGTCAGGCCTTTACGACGAAGTTTGGCAGGCGTTCGCCGTGCTGCTTCCGGTGCAGTCGGTCGGCGTGATGGGCGATTTTCGAACGTATGAGCGGACCGCCGCCCTGCGTGCCGTTACGAGCACGGACGGAATGACCGCCGATTGGGCACGCCTGCCGCACGAATTTCTCGCACGCGTCTCGTCACGCATTACGAGCGAGGTACGCGGCATCAACCGCGTCGTTTACGACATCTCCTCAAAACCGCCGAGCACGATCGAGTGGGAGTAGAGGGCTGACGTTGCGGAAGGCCGCACGAAGTAAGGCCACCTGTGGTCATCGACGATAATTTCACCGCCCGCGAGTTTCGTTAACCGCATCGGGACATAGGACAAGAATCTCCGAAATAAGTGATAGGGGATAAGGCAGAAGTTCAGCTTTCCGGTTCTGTTGACTTATCTGCAGCGGCCCAACGTCGTGCAGCTACCGGCACGGTCACTTTACCCGCGAGACCGGGAATGTCGTACCGTCGGCGCGATAGAAGGTGCCGGTGTTGTAATTCTCGTCGTCGAATGAAAAGCTGTTGACTCCGCCGTCCTTTGTGTCTGCATTGAATGCGAGCGCGTCCAGCGTCGGTTTGAATATCTCGACGCCCTTGCCTTTTGCCCAACGGATCGCGTAGTTCTGGCCGACCTTCTTCACGGTACACGATGTCGTCCCAACGTAGTATTTGCCTTCGAATTCGCCGGTAACATTAGTAGGCGTATCGGCCGGCTTGTCCGCTTCCTTAAGCCACTTGAGCAGGCTGCCGCTTTGGCCATAGACGATATTGTCGATCTTCCACGATTCCGTGCCCGCGGACATTTCGAATCTCAGGGTCTTCGGCTCGCCGAAATTCGTGAAGGTTACATTGACGGTCGCCTTTTTTTCGTCCTTCTCGTCGATCTGAGCCTTGCCGATCTTGAAGTCCTTGATCTCGACGTCCTGCGCATCATAAAGCGGGTCGGCGTCGATCGCACCAACATCGCTCGTGTGCGTGGTGGCGTCTTTCCAGATCAGGTCGGCAAGCTGCTTACTGAAGAATTTATCGACGAGGGCCCGATCCTTCGACTGGAAGAATGGGCTCTTTTGGGCGTCATGCGCTTTATAGAGAGCCTGGACGACCGTTTCAGGTGCCGGAAGATCGATCTTGCCAACGCCGGACAGCGGCGTAGAACTTGGGGTCGGCGTTTCGTTTGACGTGTTCGCGGCGGCGTTCGTATTGGCCGCGGGCTTGAACAATCCGCAGCCTCCGACAACAAGGATAAGCAGCAAAAGTGGGGTCAATGGTCTTGTCATTCTCATAAGTATTGCAAGAGAGCGGGCACGCCAACAAAGTCAGATCGTGCAATAATTGAAACATATCTGCACATTTTTGAGTAAAAGACAGAAAATCATGAGGTGAAATTATGTTTAGATCCAGGGCGCGTCTTATCGTCCCCTTACTATTTGTTCTGCTTTCGTCCGCTGTTTATGGGCAGAAAGGGCTAAAGCTTGACTACACGGTCTCCCTGTCGGACCCTTCAACTCGACAGTTCCATATTACGACGGATATCGCTAATATCGACCAGCCGGAACTGCGTCTGAGTCTTCCTACGTGGGCTCCGGGCTGGTACACGGTAGAGAACTACTTCAAGAATGTGCTGCGTTTTCGTATCACGGATGCCAACGGCAAGGTCTTGCCGATGCGGATGGTTAAGAAGCAGACCTGGTCCGTTAATACAAAGGGTATAAAGCAGATCCGCGTCGATTATGACTATCGCGCGACCGTGCTTGCGCTGAATCAAGCGAAGATCGCAGACGATTATGCCTTCTTTACGGGCATCGAACTTTTCCTCGAAGCAGAAGGCCACCGCAACACGCCTGCGAACGTTCATTTCAAAGTGCCTTCGGGTTGGAATCTGATCTCCGCTCTGCGGGAAACATCGGATCCGATGACGTATGTTGCCGACAATTACGACGTTCTGGTCGATGCACCGGCCGAGATGGGCAAATTCGACCTTTTAAAGTATGAGGTCGAGGGAAAACCACATTATTTCGTGGCAAATCCGGCGGGAACCTTCAGCCATGAGAAAGCTGTCAAATTCACCGAGATGCTTTCGAAGGTCGTCCAGGCTGACAGCAAGATGTTCGGCGGACTGCCGTATGAGAAATACATTTCGTTCTATTTCTTTACGCCGCCGGAAAGCAATGCGGGCGGTGCTCTCGAACACCTGAATTCATTCGTCGCATTTGCTCCGAACGGCGATATTGCAACGCCGGAAATGATCATCGGAACGGCCGCTCACGAATATTTTCACCTGTGGAACGTGAAGCGCATCCGCCCGGCAGAGATGTGGCCCTATAACTATGCTATTGAAAACGAGACGCCGCTCCTTTGGGTCTCCGAAGGCTTTACGAATTATTACGGCGTGGTTTCGCGTTACCGCGGCGGCCTTTCGACCGTGGAGAGCTTTTTGAATTCTGCGGCATCCGCCGCTGCGGGCGTCGAGGGCAATGAGGTGCGTAACTACGTTTCGCCCGCTAATGCCTCGGTCTCGACCTGGGCGGGCTACGACACGCCGGTCGCGTTCGGCATCTCCTATTACACACAAGGCCAGAACCTCGGTGCGCTTCTCGATCTTTCGATCCGAAACGACTCGGACGGGAAATACAGCCTGGACGATGTGATGCGGACGCTCTATAACGATTTCTATAAGAAGGGTCGGGGATTCACGACCGAGGATATGATCTCGATCGTCAATAAACTCACCAAGAAGGACTATCATCCTTTCTACGAAAAGTACGTCTGGGGAACCGATATTCCGAATTACGACGAGATCTTCGGATATGCGGGCTATCGCCTTAACAAGACGATGCAAAAGGCTCCCGATCTGGGCTTTAGCGGTAGATTCAGGGACGGCGGCATCCTCATCAGCCGGCTGGAGGAAGGCAGTGCGGCGCAGGCCGCAGGCTTCCAAAAAGGCGACATCGTTGAAAAGATCAACGGCAAACCGATCTCTTTCGGCTCACTGCAGGATCTTGGCGGGAAAGAGGTTGAGTTCACGATCAAACGCGACGGCTCTGAGCAGACGATAAAGATGGTCGTGCCCACCCGAGATGTCGAACGATACGAGATAGTAAGTTTGCCGACACCGACCGCGAAGCAGCGAAAGATTCGCGACGGCTGGCTGGCACGATAGCCTAAACGGTCTTTGGATCGAAAAAAGCCCTCTCAGGCGGCCTATTGCCGGCTTGAGGGGGCTTTTTTGGGGCGGAATGAAGAATTGTGCCGTAAGTTGGCTTTCGTGCCGTCGCAGAGGGCCTTGCTTCCTTGACCCTTAAAATAGGCGCGTGCTAGTCTTAATCCTTTTGAGTATGCGGCCTTTTTCGACCGTGGTCGGGCCGTATCAAGGGTAAGTTCTTATGCACCTATTAGCCGCTATCCAACTTTTCCCGGACGGGACGATGTTCGTACACATCGCGATCATTCTCGTCATGATATGGGTGCTCAATAAAACGCTTTTCAAGCCGATATACGCGGTGCTTGAGGCCCGCGAGAAGAACAGGAGCCATCAGGGCGGCGAGGCCGGTGCGATCCTCGAAGATGTTGAGGCAAAGGAAGCGGTATATACGAGCGAGATCCGTGACGCCAGAAATAAGGGATACGAGATCATCGAACAGCGTCATAACGCGGCGGTCGCCGTGCGAAATCAAGCACTTGGAAAGGCGAAAGAAGAAGCAGTCGCGATGCTTGATTCAGGCCGCGGGGACATTGAACGCCAGGCCGCGGAAGCGCGTAAGGAGATCGAGTCCGGCGCGGAGAAGATGGCCGATCACATTGCGGCAACAATTTTGAAGGGCTAGAGAGATATGATGATCGCCGTGATCAACACCATTTTGCTGTCGGCCGCCCCGCACGGTGCGGGCGAACCCAGCTTTTACGACAAGTGGTTCAACATTCCGGGTTTTGAGGCGTGGAAGTTTGTCAATCTCGCGATCTTTGTCGTTGCGATGACATTCATCCTAAAAAAGCATTTGAGCGCGAGCTTCAAGCAGAAGCGGGAAGAGATACGCGCTGACCTGATCCGTGCCGAGAACGAAAAGAAGGCGGCTCTCGAACGTCTGACGGACATCGAGGGCAAACTCGCACAAAGAGAAACCGAGAAGGCCGAGATCCTTGCCCGTGCTAAATCCGAGGCCGAGTCCGACGAAAAGGAACTCAGCGAACTGACAGCGTCGGATGTTGCCCGTTTGCAGGGGCAGACAAAGGCGGAACTGAACCGGCTTGCAAATCAATCGCGAAGTGCCCTCCGACGGCTTTCTGCCGAAGAGAGCATTCGGCTTGCGGAGCAGCGTCTTCGCTCCCAGATCGATGGTTCGGTCGATTCAAGGCTGATCAAGAACGGTATTGCCGAGATCGGAGGTTTGAACCAATGAGCACCGAGACGATCGCACGACGATACGCCATCGCCCTCGCGGATGTCGTAACAAATGGCGGCGACCCCGAAACCGTAAAGAATGAGCTTGCGGCCTGGAACGAGATGATCGGCGCAAGTGCCGATCTGCAGTCTGTATTCGCGAGTCCGGCGATCCAGCACGCAGCAAAAGAAAAGGTTCTCGAAACGCTGATCGCTAAGGCTTCGCCATCGAAAACGACATCGAATTTCCTTCGGATCCTGGTCAAGAACGGCCGCATCGGCGAGCTTTCGCAGATACAAGAGCGGTTTGAAGATGAGTTGGCGGAACGCAGCGGCGTCGTCGTCGCTTCGGTCGTGTCTGCGCGCGATCTGCCGGACAGCGAGAAGGGAGCATTTCAGGCGAACCTCGAAAAGTTGACGGGCAGGACCGTTGAGATCGAATATGGCGTCGATCCGGAGATCATTGGCGGCGTCGTTACACGCATCGGTTCGACCGTTTACGATTCGTCGGTGCGGACGAAGCTCGAAAATCTACGGGAAGAATTGGCAGCGGCGTAAGGTAAGAATTGAAAGTTTTTTTCAGCAGTTATTCTGAATATCTGAATTTTAGCAGCCGATAGAAGGCAAAAGCAGAAAAAATGGAAAGCATTAAAGCTAACGAGATCAACGAGATCATACGTGCACAGATCGAGAATTTTGACGCATCGATGACGGTGGCCGAGGTCGGCACGGTCATCAAGGTCGGCGACGGTATCGCCGAGATCTTCGGCCTTGAAAAGGTAATGGCCGGCGAGTTGCTGGAGTTTCCGCACGGTGTGCGCGGCCTCGCACTCAACCTTGAAGAAGATAAGGTCGGCTGCGTTCTTTTCGGCGACTTTCAAAAGATCAAAGAAGGCGACGAAGTAAAACGTACACGCCGCATCATGAGCGTGCCGGTCGGCGACGCAATGATCGGCCGCGTTGTTGACGCACTCGGCAACCCGATCGACGGCAAGGGCGAGATCGTTACGGACACGTATTTTCCGGTCGAGCGTATCGCTCCCGGCATCATCGACCGTCAACCTGTTAAAGAACCGCTTCAGACGGGCTTGAAGGCCATTGACGCAATGGTCCCGATCGGCCGCGGCCAACGCGAACTTATCATCGGCGACCGCCAGACCGGAAAGACGGCCGTTGCGATCGATACGATCATCAACCAGAAAGGCAAGGACGTCATCTGCGTTTATGTCGCGATCGGCCAGAAGGCCTCGACCGTTGCACAGGTTCGCCAAAAGCTCGAAGAGCACGGCGCGATGGATTACACGATCATCGTGAACGCATCGGCTTCCGACCCGGCGGCCATGCAGTTCCTTGCTCCGTATTCCGGCTGCGCGATGGGCGAATACTTCCGCGATAACGGGCGTCACGCCTTGACGATCTACGACGATCTTTCGAAGCAGGCCGCCGCATACCGCGAGATCTCGCTGCTGCTTCGACGTCCTCCGGGCCGCGAGGCATATCCGGGCGACGTTTTCTATCTACACTCACGCCTTCTCGAACGTGCGGCAAAGATGTCAGATGCACGCGGCGGCGGTTCGTTGACGAGCCTGCCGATCATCGAGACCCAGGCCGGCGATATTTCGGCTTATATCCCGACGAACGTGATCTCGATCACGGACGGGCAGATCTTCCTTGAGTCCGACCTGTTCAACTCAGGCGTACGTCCTGCGATCAACGTGGGCAACTCGGTTTCGCGCGTGGGCGGTTCGGCTCAGATCAAGGCGATGAAGTCTGTCGCGGGTACGCTCCGCATCGACCTCGCACAGTTCCGCGAACTCGCTGCGTTCGCTCAGTTCGGTTCGGATCTTGATAAAGCCACTCAAGCACAGCTCGAACGCGGACGCCGGCTTACTGAGATCCTAAAACAGGGCCAGTATCAGCCGATGCCCGTCGAAGAACAGGTGTTCATCATCTGGACGGTCACAAAAGGCCACGCCGATGACATCGCGGTCGAAGATCTTCGCCGTTTTGAAGAGGAGATCGTTTCGTTCATTAAGGCGTCGCATCCGTCGGTGCTTTCGTCGATACGGGACAAGAAGAAACTTGACGACGAGATCGAGGCCTCGCTTCTCGAAGCGGTCGAAGATTTCAAGGCAAAACGCTGGGAAACCGCGAACGCGGCAACTGCCAAATAAGGATCGGTTCAGATGAGAGCGCACAACTTCACCGCTATTGTGGAAAGATGCAACGAAACGGGTCTGTTTGTCGGTTATGTTCCCGGGTTTCCCGGAGCTCATTCACAAGGCGAATCGCTCGATGAACTTAATGAGAATATGAAGGCCGTCATCGAAATGCTTCTTGAGGACGGTGAGCCATTGCTTAGCGCAGAATTTGTTGGCACCCAACTCATCGCATTGGACTGATATGGGCGGCAAGATTCCTGTTCTTCGGCCTCGCGAGGTTATAAAGATCCTTGAAGCCATGGGTTTTACCGAAGTTCGGCAACGTGGGTCACATAAGCATCCGCCTTTCGGTCGAGGAATTTTTGAAGTTTAGATAGATATGGCAAGTCTTTTGGACATGCGCCGACGCATCAAGTCGGTCAAGAACACACAGCAGATCACGAAGGCGATGAAGATGGTCGCCGCTGCGAAACTAAAACGCGCACAGGACCGCGTTACGGCATCGCGTCCGTTCGCGGGCAAGATGACCGAGGTTCTCGGCGGATTGAGCGCAAAGGTTGCTGATGATTTTTCGCATCCGCTGCTCGACGCTCGCGGTGACGAAAAATACCTCATCGTTCTGATTTCTGCCGACAAGGGCCTTGCCGGTGCCTTCAACGCCAACGTTATCAAGGCTACGCAGGCGTTCCTGAGGGAGAATTCTGCAAAGCAGGCCGAAATGGTCGCCGTCGGACGAAAAGGACGCGACTTCTTCAAGCGCCGCGAGATCGAATTGACAGACGAATATATCGGCCTTACCGGGAGCGGCCAAGTGAATTATACTGACGCCGTCGAGATCGCTGAAAAACTTATCCGGCAGTTCACGGACGATACGTCGATCGACAAAGTGTTCGTCGTCTTTACGGAGTTCAAGACCGTCCTTTCGCAGAAGCCCGTCATCCAGCAGCTGCTTCCGATCCCGCGGGCGGAAGAAGCCGACGCGGAAGAGGGTTCGGCGGCGGCCGATGCCGAATATATCTACGAACAGCCTGCACCCGAGATCTTTGGGCAGTTGCTTCCCAAGTACGTCATTACACAGATCTATCGCGGAATGCTTGAGTCGGTCGCGTCCGAACAAGGTTCGCGGATGACGGCGATGGATTCGGCGTCGAAGAATGCGGGTGAGCTTATCGACACGCTGACGCTCAATATGAACCGCATCCGTCAGGCCGCCATCACGAAGGAGATCATCGAGGTCGTCTCCGGTGCGGCAGCGGCATAATAGAGGCTCGCTAACCAATACAGCAAGCGCAGGATAGGTTGAATTTCCTTTGAAATTACACTATTCTGTGCTTGCTTTTTCAGCCTTACAAGGCAAATCAAAAAAACTAGGGAGAAATACTAATGCTTGCAATGCTCGGTTGGTTGTTGATCGTGGTTGGTGCGATTTGGCTCGTGGTTGTTTCGATTCAGACCGGTAAGACGACCGGCGAGAAGGTGATCTGGGCTTTGGTGAATTTTTTCTGTCAGCCGCTGGGCGGGATCGTCTTCTATTTTGTTCAAAAGCAGGGGATGGTTCCTCTCTTGATGGTCATTGCCGGATGGATCTTAATGATCTTTGGCGGCGGTATGGCGATGTTCTCCGCATACCGGCCGTAATTGCGGCCCGTAAACAATGCTTGATTTTCTTTCGCGGCGCGGAACGCTTTGGCCATACGCGCCGCTCTTCATTTGGACGGCCGTCGTGCTTGCCCTCGGCACGGGCCTTGGCGCAATGGACGAGACCTCACGGTTCATCGGCCCATTCCTCAAATGGCTGCTTCCGAATGCACCGACGGAAACGATCAGGTTCATCCACGCCATGATCCGCAAATTCGCGCATTTCGCTGAGTATGCCGTCCTCGCACTTCTCGCATGGAACGCTTTCAGATACTTCTCACGCCCGATTCTGCTCGCCTTTCTACTGGCGGCCGCGGTCGCGATCATCGATGAGTTCGACCAAAGCTTCAATGCAGCCCGCACCTCATCCATCTACGACATTCTGCTCGACTGCACAGGAGCCCTTGCCGCCTGCATCGTGATCTATCTAATTACGCGTTTCCGGCCCTCTCGCTCAAGGAGTTAGCCCGACCGGAGCGTTCCTCCCGCTGTCTCAAACGTTGAAAACTTCCTTTTCGGCGAACTTTATGGCATATTCTTCGTTAATATCGACGGTAAGGAGACGCCATTAATGAGTATTTTCGACAAAGTAAAAGAAGCGGCACTAAATCAGTTCATCGAGGTCATCGAGTGGCTCGATGACACGGGCGATACGTTGGTGTATCGATTTCCGGTCGCGGGACAGGAGATAAAGAACGGCGCTCAGCTCATCGTTCGAGAGTCTCAGGCCGCGGTTTTCGTTCACGAAGGCCAGGTCGCTGACGTCTTTACCGCGGGCAAATACGAGATAGACGGCGGCAACACACCGATCTTGACCAAGCTCGGTGCCTGGAAATACGGATTCAACTCGCCGTTCAAGTCCGAAGTTTACTTCGTCAATACGAAGCAGTTCTCGGATATGAAGTGGGGTACGTCGAACCCGATAATGCTCCGCGACGCGGATTTCGGGATCGTGCGTCTCCGAGCATTCGGCGGATACAGCCTTCGCGTTTCGGATCCTGCGGCCTTCATACGCGAGATCGCCGGCACGAACGCACAGTTCCAGACCGAGGATATCGAAGGCCAGTTGAAACGCTCGGTCGTCACGGAATTTTCAGACGCTTTGGGCGAACTCAAGATCCCGGCGCTCGACCTCGCTTCGCAGTACAAGGAACTCGGTGAGAAGATCCGCGGCGTTATAAACGAGGATTTCTCGTCCTGGGGCCTTGAGGTCGTCAAATTCTACGTCGAGAACATCTCGCTTCCCGAAGAGGTCGAAGCGGCGATGGACAAACGTGCATCTATGGGCGCCCTTGGCGACGCTCAGAAATATATGCAGTTCCAGGCGGCCGACGCCCTTCGCGACGCCGCGCAGAACGAAGGCGGCGGTGCAGGGCTTGGCGCCGGCCTCGGGGCGGGCTTTGCGGTCGGCGGCCAGATGGCGAACGCCTTTGGCGTCGGCGGACCGGGGCAGGCAGCTCCTGGTGGCGCAGCACCCGTCGCGGCGACAGTTGCGTGTCCCGATTGCGGCAAGCCGAACGCCGCGGCTGCGAAATTCTGTGCCGAATGCGGCTCGAAGATCGAGGTCGCAAAGGTCCCGTGCATCAAGTGCGGAGCGCAGCTTCGCGAAGGTGCAAAGTTCTGCTCCGAATGCGGCTCTTCGCAGGAAAAGCAGAAGTGCACGGGCTGCCAACAAGAACTCGCTCCGGGAGCGAAATTCTGCCCCGAGTGCGGCGCAAAGGTCGAGGCCGCGGCCTAACTTATTTCTGAGCAGGGGCGTTCATCGGATCCGTTGACGCCCTAAAAAAGTAGATAAAGGCCGTTGGGTCGGTATCTTTCTTATTCTTGTCTGAATTCGGGACGTAAAGGATTATTAGGCCCTGTTGCTTGCCGTTATCGAGCTTTTGAAAAATGCAGGCATGGCCCATCGCGCCTTCTGCTCCGCCGTCAAGACAAGGCTTATCCATACCCTCTTTTAGATCCCAGTTTCCGGCCGCCTTCATTCTTTCCGCAGTGTAGAATTTATCGATATCGATATCAGTCCCCTTATAGTTGAAAAAGATGAAGTCAACAGTGACGGGGTTGTGTTCCTGCTTGCCGTCCTTGTTCTTGTCATCCGCGTTCATACCCGCGAACACGAGGTTCACGAAGCCGCGTAGAATGACATTCACCGTAAGAGGCAGTTGATCGTTAAGAGATTCGCCGAGCCCGTCCATTTTCGGCACGTCCTGCCATAGTGAATCGACCTTGTTCGTTTTCATTCCTTTATCCAACTGCTTCTCCACCTGTTTCTCGGCCAAACGCCCAATTGAGCTGCATGACAGCACTGCAAAGATCAGGACGATCGCACCAAGTGCCTTTGATATAACTTTCATATTTGCCTCCCGACATTCCGACTTTACTCCTCTACGGGTTAAAATCGTAGAAAAATATTCGTGTCGGGAGAAAAAGATCAAAATATGGCAGTCAGTCCTGAGTTAGTGGAGATCCTCCGCTGTCCGAAGTGCAAGTCGAAGGTCGAGCTTCGCGGCAACGACGCCTTGAAGTGCGTGAACCCCGAGTGTTCGCTCGTTTATCCCGTACGGGACGACATTCCCGTAATGCTCGTCGAAGAAGCAGCGGTCGAGAAATAGCCTCGTATATGCCTGAAGTTCGCAGACAGGCGACGCTCTTCCTTTCCGGTGTTCCGGTCATCGAGAATTTGCGGCGAACGTTCGATCCAAGGCAATCGGAGCTGATCGCGGCACACGTAACGCTTTGCCGTGAGGATGAGGTTAGCGACTGGGGTGGCGTCCGTGAAAGGTTGGCGTGCATCCCTTCCGCAGTTACTCTGAGCTTCGGGTCGCCCGTTCGTGACGGCGATCTCGTCCTGCTGCCGGGGAGCGATGACGACGGATCGTTTCGGGCACTTCGCCAACATTTGCTCGAAACGGTCGAGCCGCGTGACCACAAGCCTCATATCACGATCGTCCACCCACGAAATGCCAGGTGCAGCGATGCGGCATGGGCAACCATCTGCGCCGATACTGAGCCGTTCACTTACACCTTTCGCGAGGCGTCCCTTATACTTCAGCAAGATGGCGGCGTGTGGCGAACGCTCGAAAATTTCCCGTTGAAATAACAGATCATTGAGGTCAGGCCCAAACATCATTCCATGGCACGACGTCCGTCGCATTCTCGTCATTCGGCTGCGGTCGATCGGCGACACCGTGCTCGCGACGCCCGTGCTTACGACCTTGAGGCGGGAACTGCCGCAGGCCGAGATCGACATCGCGCTCGAGGAATGGGTCGCGCCGCTTCTCGAAGGCTTTGAAGGCGTCGGCATACAAAGCATCGGAGCTGACGCCGCTGCACGTCTGCGGGCCGCCGCGAGGCTCAAAAAGCGCCGTTACGACGCGGTCATCAACCTGCACGGCGGCTCGACCAGCTCGACATTGACGGCCGCGACGCTTGCCAAATATCGCCTCGGGTTCTCGCATTATCGTTTCCCGCGGACATACACGCATCTTTACGGTTCGCCCGCCGATCTCTGGGGCACCGCCGAACTGCATTCGGTCGAGCAGCAGCTTGCTCTCATCGGCCTCGCGGGCATCGAGGTCGATCGGGCCGAGCCGACGACGCTGCCCGTGAATGCCGAAGCGGAAGCTTCCATCGCCACGCGTATCGGCTCGAAGGAGCGTCTCGCACTGCTGCATCCGGCGGCGGCGTATGAGACGAAGCAGTGGCCGGCGGCGAATTTCGCACGCGTCGCCGAACATCTCGCCTCGCTCGGATTCCGTGTCGCGGCGGTCGCCGCACGGAACGAGGCCGAGACGCTCGCGTCGGTGCAGCAGGCGGCAAACTGCGTGATCCAGGCGTTCGATGACCTCACCTTGCCGGAGGTTACCGCCCTCGCACGCCGTGCGGACGTTTTCGTCGGCAACGATTCGGGGATCGCGCACATCGCGGCCGCTGTCGGGACGCCGTCGGTCGTCATCTTCGGCTCTTCGAACCGCGTGCACTGGCGGCCCTGGACGCAGGCCCCAAACGAGATCGTCTTCGAAGAATTCGCCTGTCAGCCGTGTCCCGGCGATCGCTGCCGCGAATACGGCGAACCACGCTGCATCCTCACGATCCCTGTCCATCGCGTCCTCAGCGCCATCGACCGCATCACCGCCGCCGGAGAGGCGGACGCCCCCGTCCGCATCAATATAGCTCGTTGATTTCGCCGCGTTAGCGGCCATTTGAATGTAGCCGTGGGTGAAACCCACGGAAAGGGTGCAACCCACGGAAACGGCGTACCACACATCCCGTCGCGTCAGCGTCCGTCTCGCCCGTGGATTTCGCCGCGTCAGCGGCCGCGTCAATGTAGCCGTGGGTGCAACCCACGGAAAGGGTGCAACCGACGGAAAGGCGACGGCCAACACGACCCGTCGCGTCAGCGTCCGTCTCGCCCGTGGATTTCGCCGCGTCAGCGGCCGTCTCAATGTAGCCGTGGGTGAAACCCACGGAAAGGGTGCAACCGACGGAAAGGCGACGGCCAACACGACCCGTCGCGTCAGCGACGGTTGAGATCATCCAAGCAGAAATCGTTCAAATGCGCGTCAATCGTCGCTCACGCGACGGAAATCATTTTGCGACATTACCGTGGGTTTCACCCACGGCTACATTCAGGCGATCGCTACGCGATGCCCATTCACCATTCACGATTCACAATTAACCATTTACCATTTACCATTAACCAGACATGTACCTTCGCGACAAACGCTCACCGCGGCCAAAGAGCGAGACGGTCTCGCGTGTGATGAGCGCGAACCGCGCAAAAGACACGCGGCCGGAGATCGTTTTACGCAAAATGCTTTGGCGGGCGGGTGCGCGCGGCTATCGTCTGCATTACAAACGTGTGCCGGGCCGCCCGGACATCGCGTTCGTCTCAAAACGCGTCGCGATCTTTGTCAACGGCTGCTACTGGCACCGCTGCCCGAAATGTAACTATCCGCTCCCAAAGACCAACACCGCCTTCTGGCAGGCGAAATTCGACCTGAACGCCTCCCGCGACGCCCGCAACGATTCACAATTCCCAATTAACGATTAACTATTATCTATTCCCGCTTCCCGAGTATTCGATTTTGGACTATCCGGCGGGCCTCGTTAGGATTTTGAGAATATGAGACGTGAATATTCCGACGTGGTCAAAACGATCCTTGTCCGCCCGCGAAACGGTGCGGGCGGCGGCATCCCACTCACTCGCGGCGAAGCCGCTATGCTCTTTTTCGACGGCTACGCCGGTGACGGCCCCGACCTCCTCGATGTCCGCTCTCTCGGCTACGCCCATGACGAAATGTGGCACGGCCTCACCCACAGCGACATCTTCAGCACCGACCACGCCTCCGACGCCGCCTTCATCTGGTCAAAATGGCCACCACTCGAACTCTGGCCGGATTAAATTTGCTTGATTTCGCCGCGTGAGCGCCGCGTCATTATAGTCCGCGGATTTCGCCTCGTCAGCGGCCGTCTCAATGTAGCCGTGGGTATCTAGTGCCGATTCAAATTGAGGAAGGGTAAGGCATTGGAAGCCTGAGGAGAACCAAATAGCCGATCGTCTCCGTCCCAGACTAAAAACACACCGCGATCATTTTCAAGATAGTCGTTCATCCATTGATTGGGGGCGTCTATCGGACGTTCAACAACCAAAACAAGATTTGCCTCCGGTTTATTCTGTAAATATCTATATTCGTATAACTGACTAATTCCTTTGCGCACTTGACTGCGGACGTTCGCATCCGTTGTGGACTTCATCTCAAATATAAAATCACTATCCAGATTAACAGCTAGGTCAATCAGGTCATTGCTTTTGGGAATACCTCCAGCTGCACTTATTCTTTCCGCAGTCAAGTTTATAAGATGTCGGTGTGAAACTCTTGCTCTTTCATGCAAAGCGTCGTTTCTATACATGATGACGTCTTCGTGCGCTTCTCTTGTGCGTTCTTGAACTATTTGATATTCGTCTAACGCTCCTGATGTCGGAAGAATTGGTTGTTCGATATTATCAATTTCTAATACGGGTAGATTCGCTGTAAATAAATTTACTGATCGAAATCGGTGGTCAACTTCGGTTATGACCTTTATGGTCTTGAGCCAAGACAGAATCGTTTTGACGCGGCGTCCTATCATGGATTCCCCAATATCACGCGCGACAATGGATTTAAGATATTCCTCAATATCTTCCCGGGCTAACCCATCAGGAAAGAGTTCAATATAAGGCAACAAGCGTTGGTTTACTTCGAGGCCCAAAACGGCGGCGATGAATACAGGATTATTTAACGTCGGGTTTTGAACAAATTGCTCACCATTGGCTGTCAATTGAGCATTATTTGATCGATTTGTAATGAAACCAAGAAGCTCAGCGGCCAAACGATAATAACGTCCTTGGCGAGTCGTGTTAAGGTCTCCGATATTATGGATTATTTCGGCATCAGTCCGCGAACCATTTGCAACATTAATTATTACCTGGACAACACTTTCAAGCCGGTCGGCTTGTGGGACCTCAAAACTTTGGATTCTCATAGCTATCTGCCGATAAATAAATACTCTTGAACACGATTATTCACGTTACCTATTTTGTGGTTCTGATTGCCAAAGGAGTATGTGTGATCTATCTCGTGACAAACAACGTCACTTTTGTATTTACCTAGTAACTTGGTTAATTCTTTTTTTGTCGGAAAGCTATTTGAAGAATACGAGACGACAATTATCGAACTCTTGTGTTTAGCAAAAAGATTTTCGAAAGCTATGTAAGCCGTGTCACGTTTTGCAAAAGGGGAAGAATAACTTTTGAATTTTCTTACAGCAGTATGCTCTTGTATTTCAATTCCTTTCCATTTGCGCACAAGTCCTTCAACAAAATGGTATCGACGAACATAGTCGTTGTCGGATTTTGGCGAAAAATATGGAGGATCGAAATAAACCAAATCAGCCGAAACATCTAGCTTTTCCGTTCGCTCATTGTGCGAAAGATTTTTCTTACCATTGTCAAAGACGGCAGCATTGAGGATTTCAATACCCTCAATGAAATGCTTCTCAAGGGATTTTTGCATATCCGCCCGCCCGTCGTTATACCGTTCGCCAACAAATGTAAATATTCCTCGCGACCGTTTTTTCAGGCAGGCTCGAACAAGCGCTGAATGAGCCAAACCTCTGTCATAATCGTTTTCTAGCAGGCTGATATTGTGCCGAACCTTATCTAAGAAACTGTTCTCAATGTCGTCGAAAAAGATGTCTTTGAAAGTCGATTGAATAAAACCATTGTTTTTGTTCGGAGAAAGCAAAAAACGGACATCGCTGTCATCGAGTCGATCTGTTGAGTTCTCGATTATTGCCTTTGACGCAACGAAACTAAACTTCAGGAAATCGTTAGTAAAAACCTGCTTTCCCATACATTTCATGAAGTACGAAACAACATTACTACCTGCAAAGGCGTCGTAAATGGAATTGAATTCTAGATCGCGCAGATGCTCCCAGATGACAGGCAAAATCTTATTCTTGCTACCCATGTAACGAGTACCGGGAAAACGCTGAAACTGATCAATTGCTACTTCTGTTGTGTGTTGCGTAATTAAAATCCTCCGAGAACAATCAAGTCCTCTCCAACCCTTGTGTTTGCGTCGCTACTTATCAACCGTTTCGACTTAACGATTTTTCTATCATAGTTTTTGAAAAGTTCCAGAATAGATTCATGGGCTGAATTTGTGAGAATAACCTTACAACCGAGATTAACTAATCTTGCGAATTCATTGGCAAGCTCTTCTTGGTCTTTTAGGTAGAATCTCTCTTTCGTGTAACGCTTAAAATCAGAGTACTTCCCAACTGGTAAATATGGTGGATCTAGGAAAATGAAGTCATTCTTAGCGGCGTGAGTTCTCAAAATATTTTTGTAATCACCAGCGACAATAGTTGTTCCTTTCAATGCGGCACTCGCTTTTCGAAGGACATCGGGCTGAAGAAAACTTGAACCAGTGGCTCCATTGTACGGCGTGTTGAATTCGCCCTTTTGATTTACTCGATATAGCCCGTTGAAACAAGTCTTGTTCAAATAAACAAGCCGTACGGAGCGATCAAGATCGGTTAGTTGTGAAGTATCCAAGGAGCGAATCTGATAAAATGTTTCCTCGTCATTCACAAGATGGCTTAATCTGTCGATTAAGTTTTCAACGTCATCGCGGACCGTCGCGTAAGTGATCGCCAATTCTTCATTCGAATCCGCAAGAACTGCATTTGAACTTGCTAAGGCAAAAAACAGTGCTCCGCCACCGACGAACGGTTCGATATATTTGTTGAATTGTTTAGGGGCCAATTCGAGCAAGTGCGGCAAAAGTTGAGACTTGCCGCCCGCCCATTTCAGAAATGGACGTGTTCGGACCAAAGAATTCTCAAGTGTGGCTTGTACCGCTATTGTCATGATCTCTATACAAGAATATAAGGGATCCGGGATTTAGATCCTAGATGCGAGAGGCCCAATCATGTACTTTGTGGAAAGGTTCCTTTCGCCGCGTTCGATCATGCCGATGTAGGTGCGGTGGAAGCCGGAGAGTTCGGCGAGTTTTTCTTGTGAGAGGTTTCGGGCGGTGCGTAAAGTTCGGATCCTTCGCCCGAAAGCCTCGATGAGAGGGCGGTTGAGCATCGAGATCAAAACTATACGCATTGTATGCGGCGATCAACATACAAAAAGTATCAGTTAATGGTGAATGGTGAATGGTGAATGGTGAATGGTGAATTGTGAATGGTGAATTGTGAATTGGGAACGATGAATTGCGCGTGCGGCGTGCGTTTCCGCTGCGCAACGTGTGATCCACGATTCGCGATCGACGCGATCGGGTTCTATTTACCGGGTTTACCGAGCGTCTTTGCGTCGCCGAGGTCGAGGATGAGGACGCCATGTCTGTCGAGCTGGCAGCGGTCAAAGACGCGCGTTGCGCCGACCTGAATGCCGAATTCGCGCAGCATCTTGTGCCCGCGGATCCGCACGCCGCCATGTTTGCCTCGCGGCCGCGCCGGGAACGCGTTTTTCTCGATGCCGAGCCTGGCCCGCCTTAAGCCGATGACGTCGCGCTCGCGGTCGTACAAAAGTTGATAACTATCGGGGCTTACCATCGCTTCGTGCGTTACTCGGCTCAAGATTATGTCGCCGTAACGGTTTATCGACGCGTACATCGACGTCCAACGCGACTCAGCCGCACCCCTCGGACATACTTCCCAATTCCGCCGTACATTGATCGTCTCGATATAGACCATAACAAAACAAATGATACATTAAATGTATCATATATGCAACACTGTATCATCGTTGTTGATCTATTATTTACGATTCACGCTCTCTCCGCCCTGACCACTGACGCAGGCGGTTCTGACTCGGCGTCTCTGCGTCTCGGCGGCGAGGGCGACGTGGATGACCACGGGTGCCCTTATTGCGTGCGGGCTTCCGCAACACTGTCCATGGTCAATTGGATGGGAGAATGGAGACGGCGATGGGGATGATGGCCTATCAGCGAATGGGCGGCAGGCGGAGCGGTCGGTTGACGGGGGAAAAGTGGTGTCAAGTGCCGTTTTCGGCGCCGTGCTGACCGGGTATTTTGGGGGAGTGTATCGAGAGCACACCGGCAGCGTACCACGGCCGAACGGCGAAACGTCCTATCTGCCCGTCGTCGATCCATGGCAGTGTGCCATTTCTCGACAGTACGTGGCGCCGACCAGGCGCCGCGTGGCGGTATAGACTGAATTCAAAAGTCAAAAGTCAATATTCAAGATCGGAACGCTGCCAGTCCGCTCACGCAGACGGTACTGACACGGCCCGTCCGCTCACGCAGACGATACTGACACGGTAGGACGGCAAAAGGCCCGCCTTTCTTGACTCTTTACGCGGTAAACATTAGTATTTATGGTTTCGACTCTTGTAGCCGAAGTGTGTCTGTATGTTCGAATCGCTGTCGGATAAGCTGAAGAATACGCTGCGAAATCTTCGTGGAGCGGGCAAATTGACGCCCGAGCACGTCGACGCTGCGCTTCGCGAGATCCGGATGGCGTTGCTCGAAGCGGACGTCAACTACAAGGTTGCGAAGGATTTTGTCGAGTCCGTCCGCGTAAAGGCCGAGGGCGAAGAGGTCTGGAACGGCCTAAAACCGCACGAACAGGTCGTAAAGATCGTTTACGACGAGCTTTCCGCTCTTATGGGCGGAACGTCGTCGCGGCTCGTTTTTACGCGGCAAACGCCGAACGTCGTTATGATCGTCGGCCTGCAGGGTTCCGGCAAGACGACATCGACCGGCAAGATCTCGCGTTGGCTTCGCGATAATCAGGAGCGAAAGCCGCTGCTCGTCTCGGTTGACGTATATCGTCCCGCCGCACGCGCTCAGTTGAAGGTCGTCGGCGACGCCGTCGGCATTCCGGTCTATGAGGCCTCGGAGACGAACGATCCGCTGGAACTCGTTCGCGGTGCAGTAAAACACGCGAACGAACTAGGTTTTGACACTCTTTTGATCGACACGGCCGGCCGTCTGCATATCGACGACGAGCTGATGGTCGAGCTCGAACAGATAAAGGCCGAAACAAGGCCGATCGAAGTTCTTTTCGTCGCCGATGCGATGACCGGACAGGACGCCGTGCGTTCCGCCGAGGTCTTTCACGAACGCGTCGGCATCACGGGCGTCGTCCTCACAAAAATGGACGGAGATGCCCGCGGCGGTGCGGCATTGTCGATCCGACAGGTTATCGGCCAGCCGGTGAAATTCGTCGGAGTCGGCGAAAAATACGACGCGATCGAGCCTTTTTACCCGGACCGAATCGCTCAGCGCATCCTCGGAATGGGCGACGTTCTCTCGCTCATCGAAGAGGTCAAGGGCAAGATCGACGAGGATGAGGCCCAGGCGCAGCTTCTGAAAATGACCAAGAACCAGTTCACGCTGGAGGATTTTCAGAGGCAGCTCGGACAGTTCAAGAAACTCGGCTCGATGTCGAAATTGATGAAAATGCTGCCCGATCAGATGACCGGCGGCCTCGAGATGAGCGACGAGCAGTCCGAAATGGTCGATCATCAGATGAAACGCACCGAGGCGATCATCGGTTCGATGACGCGTGCGGAAAAGAACGACCATCGCATCATCGACGCAAGCCGAAGGACCCGCATTGCGGGTGGCTCCGGTTCGTCGATCAGCGAGGTCAACCAGCTTTTGAGGCAGTACGAGCAAATGCGGAAGATGATGGCCCAAATGAACCGAGGCGGGCTTTTCGCCGGGATGGCAAAAAAAATGGCTGGAGGCCTCGCCGGCGGACTTGGAAATATGCTTGGCGGAGGCCTCGGCAATATGCTGGGCAGCGGCTCGGCGATAGATCATTCGGATGACGACGCGGGCGACGCACCGTCAAGGAGTATCAGGAAGAAGAAACGACACAAGAAGAGGAGATAGTTCATTGTTGATGGTTAATGGTTGATGGCAAAGACCAGTTTTGAAAATTTAGAGGTCTATCAACTGGCCGAGCGACTATCCGATGCGATTTGGAGGGTCGCAACGAATTGGGAACATTTTGCAAAGAGCACTCTAGGTATGCAGATGGTGAGGGCCGCTGACAGTATCTCAGCTAATATTGCCGAAGGGTGCGGGAGATATAACTACAAAGACAACGCAAAGTTCGTTCGAATAGCGAGAGGGTCTTTGTACGAAACGAAAAATTGGCTTAGACGGGCGTTTCAGCGAGAACTATTGACGGATGCCCAGATAGAGGAGCTTAAACCGATAATTGACGAACTTCTCCCAAGGCTTAATGCCTATTTGGCGTCGATCAAAAGAACAGGCGAGACTATCAACAATTAACTATCAACAATGAACGGTTCACGAATTTTATGCTAGCAATTAGTTTAATGAGAATTGGCGCGAAGAAGCACCCGTTTTATCGCGTCGTGGTAAAGGAAAAGCGTTCAAAGCGCGACGGCAAATATCTTGAGAATCTCGGAACGTACGATCCGATGCAGGAGCCTGCTGATGTGAAGCTCAACCATGAGCGCATTCAGTACTGGATCGGCGTCGGTGCGCAGCCGACCGAGACGGTCAAGAGCCTGATCAAGCACAATCCCGTGATGACGGAAGAAGAACGTGCTGCCGCAGATGCTGCTCGTGCCGAAAAGAAAGCTGCTGCCGAGAAGGCAAAGGCCGACGCTCGTGCAGAAGCAGACCGCATCGCGGCCGAGAAGGCTGAGGCCGAAAAGGCCGCTGCTGAAGCTGAGAAAGCTGCTGCTGAAGCCGCTGCTGCCGAAGAGGCTGCCGCCGCGGAAGTTCCTGCTGAGGAAGCTCCTGCTGCTGAAGCGGAAGCTGCACCGGCTGCGGAAGAAGCTCCGGCTGCTGAATAGTTTGCGGGCTTCGCCGCACGCTTTAGGGAAGACAAGATGAAAGAGGCAGTCGAAAGGATGATCACGGCTCTCGTCGGTGAACCCGGCGCGGTCGAGATCACAGAGATCGAGGACGGCAAGAACGTCCGGCTTGAGGTTCGAGTTGCGCCGCACGATATGGGACGCATCATCGGCCGCGAAGGCCGCACCGTGAAGGCGATCCGCAATATCCTTTTTGCCGCCGGGCAAAAGCACGGAAAGCGCTTTCATCTGGACCTGATCGAGGACTAAGGTGGCCGAGGACGTCGAGCTTGTCGCGATCGCACGCATTGCGCGTCCGCGTGGGCTGAAAGGTGAGGTCGTTGCCGATCTTTTGACGGATTTTCCGGAGCGTTTCGACGGACTCGAGGAAGTTGCTCTCGTACTCGAGAATGGTGAAAGGAAGGCCGCAAAGATCGAGGATCATTGGCCGCAGAACGAACGCATCGTGCTGAAGTTTGCTGATGTGGATTCGGTCGATGATGCAGAAGCACTTCGAAATGCCGAGGTTTGCGTCGGCGAGGATGACGCGGTCGATCTTGAAGCGGATGACTTTTACGACTGGCAGCTTGAGGGCTGCAAGGTCGAGACGATCCACGGAGAGTTTCTTGGCGAGGTTCGCGAAGTGATGCGGACAGGCGGCACGGACGTTCTGATTGTTGCGGGTGAGAAGAAGGATTATCTGATACCGTTTGCTGCCTCGATATGCGTTGAGGTTCTGCCGCAGAACAGGTACATTCGGGTCGATCCGCCCGAAGGTTTGTTGGAGTTCTAGGTGAAAATTGATGTACTGACAATTTTCCCTGAGTATTTTGATTCGATCTTTGAATTCGGCATCATACGCCGAGCAAAACTGGCAGAGATCGTGGAGATCAATGTCCACGACATTCGCGAATTTGCCGCCGATAAGCACAAGATGGTCGATGATCGGCCGTTTGGCGGCGGCGATGGAATGGTCTTGAAGCCTGAACCGCTCTTTGCGGCGATCGAGCACCTGACCGGAGCGTCAGGCCGCGAGAATTATGCGGCGGGCTTGCGCGTCGTGCTCCTGACGCCGCAGGGAATGCCTTTCAAGCAAAAGGCCGCGGTCGAGCTTGCCGCGGATGTCGAGCACCTGGTGTTAATTTGCGGGCGTTACGAGGGCGTTGACGAACGGGTCAACGAACGGCTTGTAACGGACGAGATCTCGATCGGCGATTATGTGCTTTCGGGCGGCGAGCCGGCCGCATCCGTCGTCGTAGATGCGATCGTAAGGCTGCTTCCCGGTGCTTTGGGAAGCGAGACCTCTGCCGAAAATGACTCTTTTTCTGACGGGCTGCTTGATTGCCCGCATTACACAAGACCTGCGGAATTTCGCGGGATGAAAGTCCCCGAGGTTCTGCTGAACGGCCATCATGCCGAGATAGAGAAATGGCGCCGCAAAATGGCGCTTGAAAAAACAAAAAAGGTCCGCGAGGACCTCATTATGGGAGAAAATGGTGAAAGTGAATAGGCTAACTTAGTTACAGAGTTACAGAGTTACAGAGAGACGAGAGAAGAAAGCTGTCTCAGGTGCTCTGAAACTCAGGTACTCTGAAACTCTGAAACTTCCTATTGACCTCTGGCCGACGAATAAAATGAATAGACTGGATATTGTCGAAAAGACACAGATCAAAGAAAATATTCCCGCGTTCCAACCCGGCGACACGCTGCGCGTTCACGTGCGGATCAAGGAAGGCAACAAAGAACGCCTTCAGGCATTCGAGGGCGTTTGCATTGCCCGCAAACATGGCGGAGTTCGCGAGACCGTTACGGTCAGAAAGGTGAGCTTCGGCGTCGGTGTCGAGCGTATTTTCCCGCTGCACGCGACCGTTGTCGATCACATCGACGTAGTTCGTCGCGGTAAGGTTCGCCGTGCTAAGCTTTATTATCTTCGCGATCTTCGCGGCAAGGCTGCCCGCATCAAGGAACGCGATACGCGCACAAAGAAAAAGTCCTAACTTTTAACCAAGACAGGTGAAAGAAATGAACGTGAGGAAACGGGAGCGAGACACTAAACTTGCTCCTGATTCTCGCGTTTCTCTTTTTGAGAACGCTTTCGTTCATATGCTTGGCTCCGATTTCGAGCGGATGGCACATGGCGAAGGCTTCCTTTTTGTCGCAGGTGTCGATGAGGTCGGGCGCGGTTGTCTCGCAGGCCCGGTGGTTGCGGGAGCCTGTATTCTCGATCTTTCAAAGCCGCTGCCGGAAGGGCTCGATGATTCAAAGAAAGTAACGCCGGAGAAACGTGAATTGATCGCCGAGGAATTAAAGGAAACGGCGGTCGCATATTCGATCGGCCGCGTCGAGGCGGAAGAGATCGACCGCATAAACATTCTCGAAGCGACAAAAAAGGCAATGCTCGCCGCTATTGAAGCTCTTTCGCCTTCTGCCGATTACTTGCTCATCGATGCCTTGCAGCTAAAAGGGACGCGTCTTCCGCAGAAGGCGATCATCAAGGGTGATTCTATTTCAGTTTCGATCGCCGCCGCGTCGATCATTGCAAAGACGTATCGCGACAACCTTATGCGCGAACTGCACAATGAATTTCCGCAATACGGCTTTGACGGCCACAAAGGCTACGGCTGCGCGTCGCATTTTGCAGCGATCCGGGAGCACGGCCCGTGCCGTCTTCACCGAATGACCTTCCGCGGTGTCGTGGTTTAGTTTCGTTTTCGATAGACCGCCCAGAAAAGATCTTCCGCGGGGTAAGGCATCATCAGATCTGCGGGTATCAGGTCGAAAATGCGCTTGTTCCCAAGCTTATATCTGAGAAGTGAGGCCGCATGTCCGCCGCTGATCCATTTGGCGGGCCGCCCGCCGGTCAGACGCTCAAATCCTATATGCGAAAGAAATTCACTCAAGCTTTTTGCGGAGAACCATTGGACTACGCTCGGTGGTGAATATTCATGCCAACGCTTCCCAAAGATACGTGCTGAGATCGAAGATCTGTCCCAAGTCTCGATCAGCAAAAGGCCGTCATCATTTAGAAGCTCATAAGCACGTGTAAAGGCCTTTGCTGGATCGTATAAATGGCCAACGACCTGGATCATCGAGATCAGGTCGAAACGCTCGTCAAACTGTGCTTTCTCCAACGTGCCGGGGAGAACGGTCATGCCGACTTCCGAACGTGCCATTTCCGTCATTGCCCGGTTTGGTTCGAGCCCGACTCCGTTCCAACCGGAGTCAACAAATCCTTTTAGAAGGAATCCGCACGCCGCACCGACATCGAGAATGCGGCCGGGATGCGTAAGACCTTCAAGCTTCTTCGCATACATTCGCCCACGTTCGATAAGCATTTCTTTTTCTGAAGTGTAGTCAGAATAGCCGGCACCGCCGCCCGTAAAGTAGCTATCGTCAAAGATCTGGGTGACAGTGTTGTCGCAATGCGTTCCTTTATAGAAGCGATGGCTGCATGCTGAACAATCCACGATCGGAGCGTGCTGGATCGAGAACACAGTTTGAGCGGACGAGCCGCATAGTGGGCAAGACATATTATTTCTGACAGAACGGACAAAAGCAGAAAGACGCAATCGACCGGATTTTCCCGATCGGTTGCGTCCCTGGTTTGGCATTTTGGTTCTAGAAGTACCGGACGGTATAGCTTACTTTTATTCCACGCCCCATTTCAGGAGAGATGTCCTTGATGAACGAAACGTGGTTGAAATAGAGCTTATTGTTCAGATTAAAGGCATTTACGCTGAATAGGTGAGCAAGATGTTTCTTTACGATGACATAACTCGCGGTCAGATTTACAATGCCGTGGCCAGCCGTCGAAGTTTCGCCGGTGAAAGTTCGATCTTGTCGCGCGACTGCGACGAATTCCGGCTTTAGACTGAACGCATTGTAATGAACGTCAAGCGCGATGCGTCCGCGAAGCGGCGGGATACGCGGCAAAGGCGTTCCGTTCGAAAGTTCCGCGTTCACATAATCCGCACCGGCAAGGAGATCGACGAAATTTGTGAGCTTTACCTGGCCTTGCAGTTCCAGGCCCCAGAAGCGGCTAGTGCCCTGAAGGTATCTCGCGATCGGGAAGCCGCTGTCCGCGTCGATGTCGCCTGTTGGAGCAAGAAAAACATAGTCCTGCAGACGATAGTAGTAGAATGACGCGTCTCCGCGGACGCGTTCCGTGGTTTGAGAGAACGAAACGTCGATGCCGTCACCGATCTCCGGCTTCAGGGCATTGTTGCCGATCTCAAATGCGAGCGTTCCGTCGTGCGGGCCGTGATTGTAAAGTTCATCGAGAGCCGGCGGGCGATAAGAATGTTTGTAGCTTGCGACAAGCCGGCCGCCCTTCCACGCATAATATTTTGCGCTGACAGCCCCTGAAAATCCTGAGAATCTGCGGTCAGGCAGAAACTCGTTCCGTGGGTCATATCGCCTGTGCTCTAAGCGGCCCGCGAACTCAAGGCCGAAGCGCCCGAACTTAAGCTCCTCGAACGCGAATCCGGCAAAAGAACCTTCCTTGACCGGGCCATCAATCAGCATCTCTTCGCCGACGGTCGAGAAATCGCGGCCCGAGAATTCAAAACCGAACTTTCCATTCAGCATCTTATACGGCTTTTGTTCAAAGATCCCGCGGACGGAATTTGTATCGTTCCGGAATGTCGTCCCGACGTTCGTGTCCGCTATCTCTTGGTGACGATAGCGTGAAAGATCGACGGTGAACCGGATCTTTGAGAATGGAAGCTCACCGTCGTTGTAGCCGAAACTGAATCGCGTGTCGTTCCGGTGCATACGCAGGGAACGCGATTCAGGGTCGTCCTCGCGTATGTCCAGTGGGATGCCGTAGCGATTCTGGATGTAAGAGAACGAAGCGTTGATGAAAGCCTTTTCGCCATAATAGCCGAGGCCGACCGTGCCGCCCGCAGAACGCGTAAAGGTGTTGAACACTTTGCCCCAGCGGCCGCCTGCCGAATAGGCGTCTGATCGCTGGCCGTTCGCATTTCCCCAGACGAGCCAGTTCTTGTAGCCGTATTGAATACCGCCCGCAGCTGTCGCAGAAGAGCCGGGCGCACCTCCTGAGGTGGAGAAATAGCCACGCAATCCCGGATGCCCTTCTTCTTCGCGGCCTGAGACGGCGTTGACCACACCGCCGATCGCACCGCTCGAATAGAGGAGCGTTTCGGGGCCTTAGATGACCTCAATCCGTTCCACCGAGAGCGTATCGACAGGTTCGGCATGATCACCGGATTGAGCTCCGAGCGAACCGACGCCTACACCATCGGTCGTAACCTTTACGCGGTCACCGTCAAACCCGCGTATCACGGGCCTTGATGCACCGGGCCCGGCCGAACGTTTTGCAACACCGGCCTCGCCCGCAAGAACGTCGCCAAGGCCGGTGGTCGGCCGTGCGGTTATTTGTACGGAATCGAGTGTGTTGACGTTCGAGAAGGCAACTTGCGGCGTTGCGTCGTCCGCAGAGACGCTCACATCGGCCGCGACGCCGGCGAGCTGAATGTCAAAATCGACCGTCGCAGTTTCACCCGGACGGACGATCACCGTCTTTGCGACGTCCTTGAAACCCTCGATGTGGGTCGTCAGGTTATATGTACCGGCGGCAAGGCCAGTAAAACTATATGTGCCTACGTCGTCGGTCGCGGTAGAGCGCTCGAGTTCCTTGATGCGAATGGAGACGTTGTGGACAACCGCCTTGTCCGGGCCGTAGGTGACAGTGCCGCCGATCGAACCGTCCGTCTGTTGGGCAAATACTGGGACCGCGAACAGTATGATCGCGAATATAAGAAATACTAGATCTTTCATTTCAAAACTTACCTGATCTCTAACGGAACAGATGGGCGAAATGCATCAATGCATCTCACCGATCCGGGGAGGCCGAGGCAGATTCCTTTGCGCTCTTAGGCGCAGCGAAACCTTCCGGCCGGAAAATCTGCTATCAAGATCAGGTAAGTTTTGGGGGGCGGAATAAAATATCAGGCGGGCGAAACCGCGCGCTTACGCCGGGAAACAGGAAGACGGTAGAACTCGTCTGCGAGGCCTTTGCGATTGGTAGTTGATAGCTTCCAAAGAGTCCGTTATGCGGTACTTTATCGTGGGCAAACGAGGCGGTCTGACGCTCCTTCTCGCGAGTGTTCGAACAAAGTACAAGGGCTTGGCACGGATCTTCGCCGTTTTGGTCAGAAGCCGACATCGCCGGCGGTTCATCATGGCCGACCACCGCGCAAATCGCACCGTGGGATGCGAACTCGGCAAGCAGAATAACGAGAAAGAAGCCCGAAATGAGCCTGATCCACCTTGTCCTGTGGGCAGCCGAACGCATAAGAAGGATTATACGGCATAGGAGCCGTTAAGGTTGCATGCGGTGAAAGGCCGTATTGCCCGACAAATTGGCGGCAGATAGAATGTTTCTGTCGGGTGTTCGACCCCCGGCAAGGTTCACATAGATTTAACATCCGTTCTTTAGATTTGAGTTAGATGCAGGGAATACTGCACTTTTTATGAAGCAGAGCATTCTTGTTGTGGAAGACGACGCAGACATCGCGGAGAGTCTCGAATATAATCTCCAGCGTGCGGGATTTCGTCCGGTCATTGCCGAGTCAGGCGAAAAAGGCCTGCACTTGGCTCTTGATAAAAAGAATCGGCCGAAGCTGATCATTCTCGATCTGATGCTTCCGGGAATGAGCGGAATGGAGCTTTGCCGCCGGATAAGGCGCGAACCGGCGGTGGCTGATACGCCGATCATTATGCTTACGGCGCGATCTGCCGAGGCCGACCGCATTGGCGGGCTGAACACCGGTGCGGACGACTATATTGTAAAGCCCTTCTCTATCAAGGAGTTGATCGCACGCGTGAACGCGGTCCTTCGGCGAAGCGAAAAGGACGAGAGCCGCACCTATCAGGACAAAAAGCTGTTTGTCGATCTCGAAGCTGTCCGAGTCGAATGTGATGCCCAGCCGGTCAAGCTCACGCGAAAAGAGTTCTCGCTGCTCGAACATCTGATAAACAACGCAGGCCGCGTCGCCTCGCGACAGCAGCTTCTGGATGCCGTTTGGGGGTACAGCTACTTCGGCGATTCCCGAACCCTTGATGTGCACATTCGGCGACTGCGGCAGAAGCTTGGAAGTTGCGGTACGTCGATCGAGACGGTCATCGGCGTAGGATATCGTTTCGTTGGGTGCAAATAGATAGGACGATGGACGAGAACGAACGCCGCGAGATCCTTACCGCGATCCTCGACACGACGCGTGAATGCGTGCTCGTCGTGGACAAAGAGTCACGTATCTCGGGCTGGAACGAGGCCGCCAAGAGTGCTTTTTTGCCGAACGTTTCGCCAAAGGGGCGAAGGCTCAGCGAGGTTCTGCGCGATCTGGAACTTCACGATGCTTTCAAGCGAGCTCTTCACGAAGGCCTTGAGTCCGAGATCAGACTCGAGATCGCGGCCGGCGAGCGAAAATTTGATGTCCACGTATCGCCGCTCGATCTGGGCGACAGTCGCGAAGCGATCGCATTTTTCTACGAAACAACACGTTTGGATCGGCTCGAGGTCGTAAGACAGGAGTTTCTCTCGAATATCTCGCACGAGCTCCGTACTCCGCTAACCTCGATCCTCGCTTTCGTTGAGACGCTCGAAGACGGCGGAATCGACGATGAATCGAACAATCGGCGTTTTCTAGGCGTCATCCGGCGAAATGCCGAGCGTATGAACAGCCTTATCGCGGACATCCTCGAACTCTCACAGATCGAGGCCGGCCGCGTCGCCGTCGAGCCCGCCACGGCTGATCTCGGCTCGATCGTCAACGAGATCTTTACGGCGCTCGGCGCAAAGGCAAGGTCGCGTGAGATAAAACTGATCTCGAAGATCGATCCGGCAGTTCGGGTCTTTGCGGACGTTCAACGCCTCGAGCAGATGCTTGTGAATCTGGTCGATAACGCGATCAAGTTCGACCGGACGGGCGGCGTCGTTACAGTATCGTATGAGACTAGGGGAAGCGTTGACGTTATCAGCGTGTCGGATACAGGCGAAGGGATCTTGCCGGAGCATCTCGGCCGGATCTTTGAACGGTTCTATCGCATCGATCGTGCCCGCTCCCGCGAAATGGGCGGCACGGGCCTGGGGCTTGCGATCGTAAAGCACCTCGCCCGCCTGCACAAAGGCGATGCGGGCGTAGAATCGGTCTTAGGCCAAGGCTCGACGTTTCGGATCGAACTTCCCGCCTTTTTACAATGACACTCGCAAACTTGCGAAGAGTGTGATAAGCTTACCTTACTTTCTAAATTTATCGTTTGCCCGCCGAAGCTTGTAAATACAAGGTTTGACAGCATTTTGTCACGCATCGCCCGATATGGGACGACGCGGAATAAGCGGCAATGAAACTCGAAATTGGTCAAAAAGTTTGTTACCCGGGACAGGGCGTATGCTCTGTCGAATCTCGTACCGAACGGAAGATCGGGGAAACAAGGATAAGCGGCTTTTATCTTCGCGTGGTCAGCGACAAGTCGTCGATCTTCGTGCCGGAGTCGAATATCGATTCGGTCGGCATTCGTCCCGTGATTAGCGGTTCGCAATGCAAACGTTTGATCACGCGCCTTGCGGAGGATTTTGAGTCCGCATCATCGGATTGGAAATCAAGATCACGCGAATTTATGCTGAAACTTCAGTCCGGCGATATTTTCGCGGCGGCTGACGTCTTGAAAAAACTCACTTACCTTAGCCGTGAAAAGCGGCTCTCCTTTCGCGAGCAAACGCTGCTCGAAAAGGCAAAGTTCCTCATCGTCTCAGAGATCACCAATTCATCTTCTCAGGACCTTGCTACCTGTGAGAGTCAGGTCGTCGCACGTGTTGAGAGAGCGTGTGCGAAGCATTCCGCAGCGCAGCCGCATGCTGCCGCCGCGGGCTGATACCTCCTCGTCGAAATACCAAGATATTGAGCAAACCGGGTTGGCCTAATCGTCGTCGCGCTTGTAGCTCGTCTTGACGACGGTCTTTATGTTGCCGCGCACGTTGAAATCGCCCTCGATCTCAAGTTTTAGTGGGTCGCAGGCGGCGACAAAATCATCGCGGATGAGGTTGATGACATGCTCGTGAAAGATCTTTACGTCGCGGAACGAGTTTATATACAGTTTGAGGCTCTTTAGCTCGACGCAAAGTTCGAACGGAACATAACGCAAGCGGATCGTCGCAAAATCAGGAAAATCCGAGAATGGACAGATCGCGGTAAATTCCGGTATCTCGAACTCTACCCAGATCTTCTTGCCCACGTATTCGTAGGGAAATGAATCGAGCGGCGTCAAATTCATCTCTTCCCGCGGCGTCGGCCGTATATCGAGCCCTTGTGTGTTGCTGCCCTCAGGCTGCCTTTCGTCTAGCATATTTTCCTCGTCTTGAAGCAAGATGCTGCACGGTCGCAAGATCCGTTACACCATTGCTTCGCAACTGTTCAAGTAAGTTTACAAATACGTGAGCGGTCGCGAAGGCGTCCGCCCCGGCCCTGTGATGGTTCAATAGATCGATCGCGTAATATTCGGCGACGGTCTTGAGCTTGTGATTCTCGATATCCGGAAGCAAGCGCCGTGATAACTGCACGGTACAGAGACATTGGTTCGCGAGACGATAGTCCGGGAAGACGAGTCCGATCTCGTGATTAATGAATCGCATATCGAACCCGGAGTTATGCGCAACAAGAACCGCATCGCCGATAAATTCGAGAAAATCGTTCGCGATATCTGCAAAACGCGGCGCATCAGCGACCATTTGGTCATCAATGCCTGTAAGGGCGGAGATGAACGGCGGGATTCCTACTTCCGGATTTACGAGCGTCTGAAAGGTGTCGAGAACCTGAAAACCCTTAACTCGGAACGCGCCGATCTCGGTCACGCGGTGCGGTTCCTTTGCTCCGGTGGTCTCGAGATCGAACACTACGAATTCCGTATCCGCGATGTCACCTGCCAACAGATCGTCGGCGAGCAGCACGACCGTGTCATCAAGCAGTTCGAGACGCGGATCGCGTTCGATCAGGTCGGCGACCAGAAGCTTTGCCATCAACGGGTCGGGCCGCCGGATCTTCATTACGAAATCCACAACGCTGACGGCCGAAGCTCGGCCGTCAAAGGAGCGCAGCAGCGAGATCGTCTCGTTTATTAGCAAAGAGTTGGAAATTAGGTTAGGATACCGTTTCACTTTCTGCTTTGAGTTTACCAAAACTTTTGCGAGCAGTTTAGCTATGGACGCAGAAAAGAGAATTCTTGATATGTTTCGTGACCGCGGGGCGTTGCTCGAAGGGCACTTCATTCTTTCGAGTGGACGGCACAGTCGGGAATATCTCCAATGCGCAAAGGCCCTCGAATTTCCGTCGGACGCAAACACCCTTGGCCGTGAGATCGCCGAACTTTTTATCGATCAAGATATCGAGACGGTCGCGTCGCCCGCTATCGGCGGACTTATCATCGGCTACGCTGTGGCCTCCGCAATGAACGTGCGTTTTCTATGGACAGAACGACAGAATGGTGAGATGACGCTTCGACGCGGTTTCGAACTGCGGCCGAAAGAACGCATTCTTGTCGTTGAAGATGTCATAACGACGGGCGGTTCGACCCGCGAATGTATCGCTGAACTTGAAAGGAACGGAGCCAATATCGCGGCTGCGGCATCGATAATCGACCGCTCGAATGGCAGGGCCGATGTTGGTGTCCGGCGTAAGGCACTCGTAAAGATGGATGTCGAGAGTTTCCTGCCTGAAGACTGCCCGATGTGCGCAGAAGGCTTGCCCGCCGTTAAGCCCGGCAGCCGAACGACCCCCGCGTGAGAAAAGTATGCTTCCTTTCGATGGACGACCTAACGGGCTACGTATCTGATGACGAGCTCGCTATTGGGCCGTTGGCGGAACGAGGTATAGCGGTTGAAACGCTTTCATGGCGGCAAAGGACGCAGGAATGGAGCGGCTTCGATGCGGTCGTCATAAGGACGACGTGGGATTATCAGCGTTTTCCGAAGGATTTTCTAGCGGTTCTTGATGAGATCGAGCGGTCCACGCGGCTTCTGAATCCTGCAAGCGTTGTCCGATGGAATTTTGACAAGATATACCTGAAGGAATTGTCGGAAAACGGCGTGAAGATCGTCCCAACGCTCTTTGAGACGCATTTTTCCGCAGAGAATTTCGCGGCATGGCTGGAGGAGTTTGCAACGCAGGAGTTGATAATCAAACCGCGTGTGAGCGCAACGGCGGAGCACACTTACAGGCTTCGCAAGTTCGATACGGCGTTAGCTGAAAGTTTCGAGGCACGGCCGTTCCTTGTGCAGCCATTCCTGGAAACTATTGTAAGCGAGGGCGAGTATTCGCTTTTTTATTTTAATGGGGAATTCAGCCACGCGATCCTGAAGGAACCGAAACCTATGGATTTTCGTGTTCAGGAAGAACACGGCGGGATCATCACGGCCATCGCGCCGACAGACGAGATGAGGTCGGCCGCATCAAAGGCACTTGCGGCCGTAACCGAACCGCTTCTGTATGCACGCGTCGATCTTGTACGGGATGCGTTGGGCGGTTTTCAGCTCATGGAACTCGAGTTGATCGAGCCTGCCCTTTACCTTCGAATGGATATAGAGGCGCCGACGCGTTTTGCAGATGCTGTTGCGGCTCGGATCTGAACCTAAACTTGCCAATGACGAATTACAAGCTCCTTATCCAATACGACGGCACCGACTTTCACGGCTGGCAGGTGCAAGAGAACGCTCGCACGATCCAGGGTGAACTGGAGCGCGTCTGCCGGATGCTCGAGGATGCTGACGTCAAGGTGATCGGTTCGGGGCGAACGGATGCGGGCGTACATGCCGAAGGACAGGTCGCCAACGTCGTAATGCACAAGCCTTTCACTCCGGATGGGCTTAGAGCCGCGATCAACGGCAATCTCTGGCGCGATATCCGTGTGATGTCGGTCGAGAAGGCACCGGACGATTTTCATGCGAGATTCTCCGCAAAACAAAAGACATACGTCTATCGCATCATCAACGCTCCGGTGATGTCGCCCATTTGGCGGCGTTTTGCCCACCACGAACCAAAACCGCTCGCACTTGAAAGTATGGTCGAAGCAGGTAGATTGTTTCTCGGCGAACACGATTGGTCGGCCTTTGCGTCCGCAAGCACCGAGAGCGAGAACAAGGTGCGGCTTGTAACGGATGTAAGCCTTCGGTCGATGTGGGATGCTCGTGCGAACGCCTTGCTGATCGAGTTTCGCATCACGGCGACGGGCTTCTTGCGCTACATGGTCCGCTCGATAGTTGGTACGCTGCTCGATGTCGGACAAGGCACAAAGAACGGTGATACAATTCAGACGGCGATCGTTACGGGAGACCGGCAATTGTGCGGGCGCACGGCACCGGCTCACGGATTGACGCTCGAAAGGGTTGAATACGACTAAGCGGAGACTTTAGATTTCATCGGATGCTTATCTACCATATCGTCGAAAAAGAGGTATGGGACGCGCTTGATTCCGAGCTCTATAGCCCCGTCGGGCTTGAACGCGAAGGCTTTATTCATTGCAGTTTCAAGGAACAGCTTTCGGGCGTGATAGAGCGGTATTACGCAAGCGGTTCCGAACTTGCGGTGCTCGAGATCGATCCGCAATATCTTATGTCACGCGTCGTTAACGAACCATCTACGAACGAAGAGATATATCCGCACATCTATGGGCAGATAAATCTCTCAGCGGTCGTAGCCGTCGAATACCGTATAGCATGATCGAAGCATTTGACGGCATCGTCAAACGAAATTCCAACGAAGCGAAACTGCTCGCCGAGATCGACCATTCGCGCTTGCCGAAGCATATTGCCGTGATAATGGACGGCAACGGACGCTGGGCAAAGCTTCGCGGACGGCCGCGTATTTTCGGGCATCGCGAAGGCGCCGAATCGGTACGATCGATCTTGGATACGTCGGCTCGTTTGGGCATCGAGGCCCTTACGCTCTACGCCTTTTCGACGGAGAATTGGAAGCGTCCGAAGACCGAGGTCTCAGCCCTGATGTCGATGCTCAAGCGTGTGCTAAAACGCGAGCTGAGCGAGGTACACGGCAACAACATTCGGTTTCGGACGATCGGCGACGTAACAGCCTTGAGTGACGACGTTCGTCAACAGTTGGCGGCAGCCGAGAAACTCACAGCGGCGAACACCGGCACAGTGATGAACGTCGCGTTGAATTACGGTTCGCGGGCGGAGATCGTGCGTGCGGCGAACTTGGCGGCAAAGAGCGGTGAGATCACGGAAGAAAGCATCGAGGCAAATCTCTACACGAGCGGAATGCCGCAGGTCGATCTTCTAATTCGCACGAGCGGCGAATTTCGTATCTCGAATTTTCTCCTGTGGCAGATCGCGTACAGCGAGATCCACGTAACGCCGACCCTCTTTCCGGACTTCCGCCGACAACAGCTTTTTGAGGCGATCGTCGATTTTCAAAAACGGGACAGGCGATACGGCGGCCTCGGCAAAGGATCAAAATGAAAACTCGCCTTCTGACAGCGGCCGTTGCCATTCCAATTCTCATTGCGGCGATCATCCTGCCTATTTGGCTGCCGTGGACGGTTTGGCTGTTCGTCGCGATCGCGGTTTTTGGCCTCGGTGCCGGATTATTCGAATTCTTCACACTTACGAAGAAACTCGAGCTAAAAGCCGATGCAGGCATCGCGTATCTCGGTGCTGCGCCTTTCACCGTCTCGTTCATTTTTGATGCACCGTCGAAAGCACCGGAAGTGATGTTCTGCGTGATGGCCGCGTTCATCATCACGGTCTTTATTTCGCAGGCATTCCGTTTTCAGAAGGATTTTACAAAGCTCTTGGCGGGTCTCGGGGTAACGATCGCCGGTGTTTTCTACTTGGCGTTCATCGGCGGTTTCCTGATCGGCGTGCGTCTGGGATTTGATGCCGTGCTGTCATCAAAACTGCTCTTGTTCTTTTTCGCAGTAGTTTTTGGTTCGGATGCTGGAGCCTACTTTGCAGGCCGAGCATTCGGCAAACACAAACTCGCACCGGCGATCTCGCCCGGAAAGACCGTGGAAGGACTGATCGGCGGCATCCTGGCCGCGGCAGGGTTCGCATCGCTCGCGATTTGGATTTTCTTCCACGAACTCGGCTTCTTGCCCGGGATCATCGTCGCGATCGCGATCGCGATCTTGGGCGTATTAGGCGACTTGGCGGAAAGCGCGATAAAACGCGGCTCCGGTGCGAAGGATGCGGCATCGATCCTGCCCGGCCACGGCGGTTTTCTCGATCGTCTGGATAGTTTGCTCTTCGGCGCCCCAGTGCTGTATTATTTCGCTAGGTTTTATTTCGGATGAAAGCCGTTCGGTTCGATGACAATAATACGTAAGGCCGGATGCGGAAACTTCTCTCGCGTCGCGGCCCTTCGTTGTCATAGACTCGAAGGGCTTTTGTTTTGCCCGCGAGAGGCATATTGGCGGGCTGAGATTATCAGGTAAGAGTAACGAAAGACGGCTATAGAGAAGATTCTTTATTTACGAGCATTCGCATTATTTGCGGGCGGAAATTCTTATGTTAGACACTCTTGGAAGTTTAGAGCGCACCCATACGTGCGGTGAATTACGAACGGAGAACGTCGGAAACGCCGTTATCCTGATGGGTTGGGTCGCGAAGAAACGTGATTTTGGTCCGCTAACGTTCATTGACCTTCGCGACCGCGATGGTGTCACGCAGGTTGTCCTGAACGAGGAGACCTCGCCCGACGCCCATGCAAAAGCGAAAGATATCCGCGGCGAATTCGTTCTCGGTATCAAGGGTGTGGTCGTCGAACGCGAAGGCACCCATAACGCAAAACTTGCGACGGGCGATATCGAGGTCCACGCGACAGAGCTTCTGATCTTTAACACTGCAAAAGTTCCGCCGTTCGAGCTCGAAAAGGCAGGGTCTCAGAACCTTGCCTCGGAAGACCTGCGGCTCAAGTATCGATATATGGATCTGCGTCGGCCGCAGCTTCAGCACAACATCCGTATGCGTGCGAAGGCCGTGAGGGCGATACGCGAGTATTTTGATAACCGTGGATTTATCGAGATCGAGACGCCTATCCTGCTCAAATCGACTCCCGAAGGCGCGAGGGATTTTATCGTTCCGTCGCGCATCCACACCGGAAAGTTCTTTGCGTTGCCGCAGTCGCCGCAGATATTGAAGCAGATTACGATGATCGCGGGCTTTGATAAGTATTTCCAGATCGCGCGATGCTTTCGCGACGAAGATCTACGCGCCGATCGGCAGCCCGAGTTCACGCAGCTCGACATGGAGATGTCTTTCGTCAACCGCGAACAGGTCTATCGCGAGATGGAGGGGATGTTCAACTACGTGATGAAGCTGATCGGGGTTGAATTTCCGGCCGAGTGGCCAAGGATGCCCCATGCCGAGGCGATGCGTCGATACGGTTCGGACAAGCCGGATCTTCGCTTCGAAATGGAGCTAAAGGATCTTTCGGAAAATTTACGAGATACGGATTTTGGTCCGTTCCGGGACACGCTCGAAAAAGGCGGCGAGGTGAAATGCATCGTCGTGAAGGGCCGCGGCGACTATTCGCGTAAGCAAACGGACGAACTGCAGGAATATGTAAAACGCTATGGTGCGGGAGCTCTTGCGTGGATCAAGCTCGCAAACGACGGCGCGACGACATCTTCTTTGGCGAAAGTGCTTGGTGACGAAAAGGTCGCTGAACTCGCATCTCTCGCAGGGGCCGGGAAAGGCGACGCCGTTCTTATCGTCGCGGGCCGAAAGTCGGTGGTCGCGGCATCGCTCGGAGCACTGCGGCTAGAGGTCGCACGGCGTGAGGGTCTGATTGACCGTTCGGCCTACAAGCCATTGATCGTGACAGAATTCCCGATGTTCGAGCACGACGAAGAGACCGATACGTACGTTGCGGCCCACCATCCTTTCACATCGCCGATGGACGAGGACATCGAGCTTTTCAAGACGGCAGTGAATGACGCGTCGCAGCATCATCTTCTGGGTCAGGTGCGGGCGAAAGCTTACGATGCGGTCATAAACGGCTACGAGTGTGCGGGTGGCTCGATCCGTATCCATCAGAAGGAAATTCAGGACCTGAACTTCAAAGCCCTCGGGATGACGCCGGAAAAGGCACGCGAGCGTTTCGGCTTCTTTCTCGACGCACTCGAATACGGAACGCCACCGCACGGAGGTTTTGCCGCCGGCATCGAGCGCACCTGTATGATCCTGTGCGGCACCGAAAATATCCGCGATGTGATGGCATTCCCAAAAACCGCATCAGCCCAAGATCTGATGATGGATTCACCTGGCGAAGTCGATGCTTCGCAGCTCGATGAACTGGGTATAAGCGTTGAATGATCCGCCCGCTTCTAGCTTCGATATTTCTCGCCATGCTTGCCATTGGACTATGGTCGTGTGCACGTTATTTGATGGGTGACTTTGTGGACAGTACCAATACCGATCTTTTCTCCTTTACAATTAAGTGTGCGGACGAATCGCTGATACGCCTGGTTGACACCCTTAAGCTGGGGTCTGTTGCTCTCGGGCTATCGAGCGTATTTCTTTTAATTCTTTTCTGGCGGCGACGATCGAAACATCTGCACGATGAAGGGAAGGTCGCGCTATAATCACAATTAATATGACTCAGCAACAAGCTACAGCAGAAGTTTTTTGGACGGCGTTTCAGGCATTGAAACGCAGCGAACGCGAAGCTTTTCTATCTCGGTTAATGCAGGATGAAAAGCTCGCCGAGGATCTGCGCTATGCGGCGGTAGTGAAAAAACGCAGGAATGAGCCAACGGTCTCGCTCGACGACTATTTGGCGACCAGAACGACGAAGAACTAATGCCGTATCGCATCGTACTCTCCCGCACTGCGACTAAAGAACTTGCACGTCTCCCGAACAAGATGCACGACAGGGTTCTCACCCAGTTGCGCAAGCTTGAAGTTGACCCGCGTGGGCAGGGTTGTGAGAAGTTGACCGGTTGTGATGCCTATAAACGGCGGGTCGGTGACCTGAGGATCGTATTCGAGATCAACGATTCTTCTCGCGAAGTTCGAGTTGTGATGGTCGATGATCGAAAGCAAGTTTACAAGAAGATTCGCCGAAAGGACTGAGATTCGCTTTCGGAAAAAAGATATTGATCGAAAGATGTCAGCTACGTTTCAATAGGTGAGCCAAATCGGGCGGTAAAGTGTTCACGAGCTAGAATTTTCGAACCATTTCGGTCAGAATATCGTTAAGATACGTTGTAATGCCGTCAAAATACGACACAAATCAACTTGATCCTGACTTTCCCGAAAAGGCGAAGGCGGCCGCGGCGGCGCAAGCTTCCGCTGAGACAGGCGGTGAAACGAGGCCGTTCGCGAATACGGAGAATTACGAGCAGGAGACTCGTGAATTCGGTCCGCAGGATTTTGGTGCGTATCAGGCGCCGCAAGGTGCGTATGCACCTGCATTTTACGCATCGCCGGCACCGGCTGCGGTCGAGGATGTGCGAAATCGACGCGTTGACAAGGTTGGGTTGAAAGAGAATATAGTGACGGCCATTCCATATATCCCGTGGTATTTTGGCCTTGTTGCGGGCATCATCCTTCTTGTTCTGCTGCCGAAGAGCGAGGCAAAATCACGCTTTCATGCGGCTCAGGGACTTGCCGCGCATCTTGGTATCCTACTTGTTACAACGCTACTCGGTATCGTTGGATCGATCACGAACGCCGCTCGACCCGCGGTCGGAATCTTTTCGGCGATCACGACCGTGATCCTTTTCGTTTTTGTCTATAAAGCCTGGCGTGGCCGGCCGATCCATCTAGAGTTTCTTGAGGGTCTGACGGATTGGCTCGAAGAAAAGCTTACGCCCGATACCTTCAACAAGAAATAATGTCCGATCTCTCAGTACAGCAAGAATATTCACCGAACAGCATCTGCTTCGGCTGCGGCCCCGCGAACGAAAAAGGCCTGCGGATAAACAGTTTTCCAGAGGGCGAAGAGCTCGTGATGGAGTTTCACGCAAAGCCCGAGCACCAAGCTTTCCCGGGAATGCTCAATGGCGGCATTATCGGAACGTTGCTCGATTGCCATTCGAACTGGACAGCGGCGTATTTTATGATGAAGCGCGACGGGAAAGACCGGCCGGACTGCACGGTAACGGCGGACTTCCACGTCAAACTTCTCAGGCCGACCCCGTCCGATGCAACGATCTATCTGCGTGCAAGAGTTGTCGAGTCAAAAGAAGATCGGGCGACGATCGAAGCAGAACTGACCGCAAATGAGAAGGTCTGCGCGACCTGCCGCGGCACCTTCGTCGCGGTTAAAGAAGGCCATCCGGCCTATCATCGGTGGTAAACCCGCAAAAAATCGTCGGACGTTTCTTCGGATCTGCCAATGGGGGTTCAAGCGAGTCAATATACGTCGTGAGCCGAATCATCCCGGGCGGCGCGTTGAAGTTGACGAATATGTGCTCTTCCATCCGCGTCGTTTCTACGTTCAACGGATATACATTCCCAAAATCGTCATTAATATGCTGGCCCGAAACAGGTAGAGAAAAGCCTCACACACGCGCAGGGTTAAATAAATCAAAGAGCGCAATAAAGGTTATGATGGGTTCATATCTTTGTTCCCGAAGGTGAAAGCTTCTTTTCCCGCCTCTTCGCCATGTCCAGCGGCAGATTCTTCGAGATAACGCACCGCCTGATCGTACTGAGGAAGTTGGCGATAGGCCGGGAGAAGCGGTGCAATACGCTCAAGCAGCGTCGCGTGAAGGCGCTGATCCGTCATGCCTTTTTGTTTTAGTTCTTCGTTACATCGAGATTGAAAGTCGGTTACTATCTCGGCCCCATGTTCTATCAGTTTCTCTCCATAGAGTGACCGATATTTCTCGATCGCAGCAGCAAGGGCTTGTGCAGCATTGACCTGCTCACCCTTGATCGCGGAGATCAGGTAACCAAACTCGCTTCCCATTCGAGCGCGGATCGTAGCCGCTACGAACCCTTCCTGCGGATTGGAACTGTGGACCGAAATGCCATAAGTCATTCGCTCGCCATTTAGTTTCTCGTAGGTAAAAAGAAAACGATGCTCTGCCTTGCGTAGAAACTTGGGAGGTATCATCTGATACTCGAAGTCGACGAGTTGGACATACGGCAAATAGACAGCTCCCTTTGTTTTGAGAGCCTCGACGATCTCTTTGAGTTGTGTTGCCGCATGTTCGCGTTCAGGGAAGAGGACGTGTTCAATGCCCGTGTGAAAGCCTGCCTTCAAGTACAGTGGCAGTTCGCCCAGTATTGATTCTGCGCCAGCTCCCAATATAGACGTCGCTCCCATCTTTGCCATTCCCTTGCTGAAATTCAGCCATTGATCTGACTCGGAAGCAAATTTTGGTACATAGAGCGCCGCGTCGTTATACCAGTAAAAAATGCCCTCAACCAGTCGTGCTGACCTAGGGAAGGTTATGTCGTTTCCGCGAAATAGCGCCAGCTCATCTCCAAGAGGGTTCCCCGCTTCATCGCGAAATTTCGGGCCAGCAAGAAGAATATCCTCAAAACTCGGATCAGGAACCAAGCTATTACGCGGTATGATGTATTTCATTCTACGTATTCCTCGAACTTCCTTCTCGCGGCTGCTTCGACAAATTATGTCAAGACCTGAATTGAGCTGTCGTTTCAGTTAGTCTTCGTCAAGTCTACCATTGACAGAGCAATTATCGGGATCAGGAAAAGGGGGACTCCATAGTCTGCGCGACCTCCCGCGGAACATTCGTCGCGGTTAAAGAAGGCCATCCCGCCAATCATCGGTGGTAATTAGAACGTGAGGTTGTTCGAGACGGCTCCGGTTTGTCCGCGAACCTGTATGGTCGAACCTCCAACGCGGCCGACCCTTCCCGCCGGGAGCGAAGCTTGAAGTTCGCTTGAACTGATAAAATTGGTCTCTGTCTCGACGCCGTTTACGAGGACGCGAGAGCCGCTATCAAATCCATTGCCCACAACCTGAATTCGGTAGTATTTCGTTGAGATCCCGACCGGCGGCCGTCCGACAGGCTGTGTCGCACGCAGGAACTGTATCGCGCTCAAGCTCAAGGGCGAAACGGTATTCGAAAGCAAATACTCCCAGACGGGCTTATAGACGGGAACGCCGTTTTCGTAAACTAGGCCGGAATCTACTGCAATGCAGCCGTGGAAACTCGGGCATCCGTCGAGGTTGCTCGTCAGAGAGTGTGTGTTGCCGTACGGCGGGCTGATGCCGTCAACATTCACCACGTCGCCGTACTGCGGCATGCCGTATGCGGGGTATATTCTGGTCGTCAAGAGCGTGAAGTTAACGGCCTCGTCCCGCATATGAGAGAAGCCCCAGAATTTGTCAGCCGATGAGGCGTTCGGTGTCATTTCCGGATGGGCGATCCAGTTCGCAGGCGAACGGGCAGGCCCGTTGTAATCCATCGCAGCGAACATCACTACGCGGACAACAGGATGATAACGGCCGAGGATACCGGCGTGGCCGCCGCCCTGAGAATGTCCTGAAACAATTATCTTCGACCAATTAATCGTCGAGTCGTCGATTAGGAACTGACCCCAATTGTCGTTCGGGTATTGGTTGCGGAGGTAGATCAGTAGCTTTATGATCCGATTTTCCGCTGAGTTCGCACGGTTTACACTGACGAGAGGCGTTCGGTCGGTGCCGTCAAGGATCTCAAGTCTCACATTTGCGTAGCAGTCGAGATCGGTATTCTGTCCGCCGCAAAGAGAATTGACCGCCTCATCGTTCGGATAGGTCAGGTTTATCGCGTGAAAACCCATCTCGGCCACGACATTGTTCAGCACTTCATAGTTCGCGGCAATGCCGTGCGTACCCGGGAAAAAGACGAAAAGCTGGTTCTTCGGCGGAACACTGCGGTCTATCGATACGTAGTGGCCGCTCAAATTGGTCGTGATCGCAGGATCGGTGTCATGCGGGGCCACAAAGAAACTCTGTCGCTGTGCGCGGATGTTCTGTACGAGAAAAACGAGCGAGATCATCGTGACAATGAAAGCGTGCCGTTTGGTGATATTGATGGCCATCACCTACTTAGACGCTCGACGCATAGGATTCGGCCGATTGATCATCGAGCGAACTCGGACATCTTGTCACGATATTCATCCAGCAAACCGAGCTTTTCGAGCCATTCGATCTGCTCCTGCATCAGACGCGGCAGGTGGCAGACATCTGAGAGGGCGTAATCGACAAGTTCCTCGGTCCAGATGCCGTCCCAACGCGAATTGAATTTCTTCCGCTGAGATTTATCAAGATCGACAGCAAAGTATCTGTAGAGCGTGTCAGCAAGCGAAGCGGATTGGTGTGCGCCGCGAGTCAGAACTTTTTCGGCGATCATCGTGTCGAAGATATTCTGCGTCACGAAACCGGCCGCGGTAAGAAAATCCAGGTCGAATCTCGCGTTATGAAAGATCTTGACGACCTCCGTGTTGGCGAGAATGTCCGCGAAGGACCCGATCGCGATCCCTTCGCTTAGCGGCAGTAGGATCGACAGATCGCCGTCAGAGAACTGTATCGAAAAGATCTTGCCCGTGCGCGAATTCAGCCCCGATGTTTCGGTGTCGCAGCCAAGATGCTTCGCTGTCGAGATACGGGCAAATGCGGCCTCGATCTCGTTCTCTGTGCGCGGGATTAGTATTTCCATCCAGATAGATTGTAAATTAGGGAAAGCGAAAGTTACATGCTCGAAACACTCAACGAAATAGAAGCGAGGGTCGTCGGAGCTCTTGTCGAAAAGCAACTCACCACTCCCGAATACTATCCCTTGACGCTGAACGCCTTGGTCAGCGCATGCAATCAAAAGAATAATCGTGAACCCGTAATGACGCTCGATGCCGACACGGTCTCGGCAGCCGTCGAACATTTGCGGGATCGGAATTTGGTATATGTTTTTTACGGAAGCACGAGCCGTGTACCGAAGTATAAGCATATGCTGCCGAGCTACTATACGCTCGAACCGGACGAAACGGCATTGCTTGCCGTTCTAATGCTCCGCGGGCCGCAGACAATTGGCGAACTTCGCGAGCGCACGGGGCGAATGCACACATTCGACGGCCTCGGCGAGGTTCAGGAGGCCCTTGATCGATTGACTCGTCGCGAGGAACCGCTCGTGACGAAACTCGACCGCCTTCCCGGACGCAAAGAAGCACGGTTTGCTCACCTTCTGTCGGGAGAGATCACTCAAGAGGCATTTGCGGCCGCCGATCAAACGGTAACGTCCAGAGTTGGGACCAATGGCTTTGGCGACCTGAAGGGCGAGATCGAATCGTTAAAGTCAGAGCTTGCTGCGTTGCAAGCAGAATTTGCGGAGTTTCGAAAGCAGTTCGAATGACGGAGGGAATATGAATTGGCAAAAGGCACGTCGTATCTTTGGTATTTGTACTCTTCTCAATTATGGGGTCCTTATCGTCTGGTTTGCCTTATTCTCTCTCGGTTATGATTGGATCTATCGTCTCCACTCTTCGTGGTTCCCGATGTCGAAAGAGAATTATGACGTAGCGAACTACCTTGCGATGGCAACCTACAAGATCCTTGTCTTGGTCTTCAATTTGATCCCGTACATTGCTTTGCGCCTGACGGCGTCAGAAGAAAAATAGAAAAAGCTGACAGCCTTTGGCCATCAGCTTTTTGCATAAGAAGGGAAGAAGGGTCTAAAGCTCGTCCCGCATAAAACCCCTGCCGAGTCCGATCTTCATTTTTACGATATCCTCGATCGAAGCATTCGGGTCTTTGGCTCTAGCGTTGCGAACGTATTCCGCATCGATATTGAAAATGCGGCACTTGACGATGTCCGCTGCGGAGATATTCGAAAGACCGGCCGAGCGGAGTTCGTTGAGAAATTCGGGCGTGACCTTGAAGATACGGAATTTTACGAGCGATTCAAAATTGCCCTTGTCATAGCCCATCGAACGGATCTGGCTCACATAATTTGCATCGATCTTGAAGATTCGGGCCTTGACCAGATCTTCCATCGAGAGATTCGGGTACCCTGTAGCCTTCATTTCAGACATGAATTTGCCGTCTATTTTGAAGATCGTCGCTTTGAAAAGGTCGTCTATGCCGAGGTCGCCAAAATTTGCCGAAAGAAGATCGTCGGCGCGTTCAGCGGTTACGTTCAGGAAAAATGCGGTCAGTGCACGGTCCTCAAAGTTCGATCGCCTGACGTTCTTCTCCTCCGGCTCGTCTTTGTAAAAATCAAACCCTCGCTGCTGCATACGATCAAAGAAGCCTCGGTCAGGTGCAAAAGTGAACGTCCCTGAGCCCTGTCCATTGGAAAAGCTGCCCGTGAACGATACTTGCCCGGCCTCGCGGGCGATCGTGAAGTTTACGGGGCCGTTCTGTGTTTGAGCCTCTGTCAGGCCTGAGATCTCGTCGAACCGATAACTTTGACCGCTCGACCAGTTCTCGCCCCGCCGTTCGCGTTGCAAGTTTAAGTGGAGCCTGGGCCCGCCTTTATCTGCCTTGGGGTCAAAGCGATCGAGGTCGTCATCGTCGTCATCGTCATCGTCAGCTTTACTTGTTCGGTGTTTCTCGGCGGAATCGCGTATTTTGGCCGTCCAAGTGCCGGTTACATCGCCCTTTTGGGCAACGATCACAATATTTCCGAAGACGATTATTATTACCAATAGGCTTGATAGAATTGCGGCTGAAGTAATGAGTTTATGTCGCATATTTTGGGGGCTGCTTTTGTTCTCCTTTGTGTTAGTAACTAAAGAACACCGGTGCGGGCGAATTTGTGACATTTAGGCGCAAAAAAGGCTGTCCGAGCATTGGGTCGGACAGCCTGAAGTCTTGTTGGTCGACCGACCAAACGTTAGTTCTTGATCTTTTGCGGAGTGATCTTCTCACCTTTCAGCGTCGTAAGAATGCCTTCCGCGTCCTTCTTCAGCCGATGCGAATCCGGCGCAACCGAGACGAAGCGGCCAAGATAGTTCGCAGCTTCCTGGAGTTGGGCTTTATCTCCGGTCGCATAGCCTGAATTTACAAGGCTGAGGCCTACGCCCGCTAGAGCATCGACGTTATTAGCGTCTGCGGCAAGGGCTTCGCGGTAGGTCTTGACGGCTTTCTCAACATCACCTGAGGCGAGAAACATATCGCCAAGGTTGACGAGGGCCGCATTCTTCTTCGCGACGTCAGTTTCCGACGCAATATATTTCGGAACGAACTCCTCGGCGATGACCGGCAGCCGCGGATCGATCTGACCTGTCATTCCTCCGATGCGGACCAACTCCTTGATCTGGAAGAGTGAAAAGGTCGTGAGGGCTTTTGCATTCTCCGGCGTTATGTCCTTTGCCGGTGCGGACGCGACCATGTCCAGGGCCTTCTTGTAATTTTCTGCGGCGTCGCCCATATCTTTGCGAGCGGCGGCGAACATCTCGAGTTTTACACTGCGCTCAGCCTTGGTGCCTTTGTTGTAAGTGTCGATACCGCGTCGGCGCTGAACATCGGCCTTCTTGGCTAAGAAAGTTGGTGCGGTTCCGGCAAATTCCGGGTCGCTGTTGAAGCCTTCATCGTATTTCGCGATCGCGAGATCGTAATTATTTGCATCAAGAGCGGCGTCACCTTCCTTTACAAGCTTTTGAGCGTTCGCGAAATTGGCTTCACTCTTGGCCTTCGCCTCGTCGTAAGCTTTCTTCTTCGCTTCGTATTCGGCTTGTGCCTTCTTGGCTTCTTCCTCTGTCTTGGGATCGACAGTGTTGCCGCCCGATTTTGCCTTTTCCAGAGCATCGCGTACTTCGGCCTCGGTATAATGCTTACCGTCGCCCGCCTTCACCTCGATCTCCATGCGGGTCGTCCCGCCGGAAACGCCCGGCTGGATCTCCGGCCCGATACCTTCGCCGCTGACGACGAGCGTATATTTGTAGCCCCACATCAGCCCGGCAAAGCTAAAATAGCCTTTTTTGTCGGTCTTAGTGGGAGTCATCGCATTGCTCTGGCCATAGGCCTCAATAAGAGCGCCTTCGACGGGCACCTTCTTGCCGTCCTTCAGCATAAAGACCGTGCCGCTTGTTGGGGCGGTCTGAGCCGAGACGGAAATCGCTAGCCCTGTCGCGAGAGCGAGCAGTGCGGCAACGGAAAATAATCTTTTACGAAACATTACTTTTTTGATCCTCCGAAATTCGATAGAAACTATCAGCAGTTTGATGCTAAGGCTCCTTACTGAGTTTGATATGAACAGAAAATTCTATCTCAACCGCGATGGAAAGGCGAACCCCGCAAGCCTTAAAACGAAGGCTCGCTGTGGTATCGTCAGAAGTAGCGATGAGCGACCATATTTACAACTTTTCGGCCGGGCCGGCGATGATGCCGCCCGAAGTGCTGGAGCAGGCCGCCGCCGAGCTTAGAGATGTCCGCGGTTCGGGTATGAGCGTGATGGAGATCAGCCACCGTTCGTCCCTTTTTGGCGAGATCCTTGCTGATGCCGAAAGCGGGATTCGGCGGCTGTTGGGCCTGCCGAAGAACTATCGCGTGCTGTTTCTGCAAGGCGGTGCGACCCTGCAATTCTCGATGGTACCGATGAATCTGCTCGCTCCGGTCGATACGGCCGAATACATCGTTACAGGCTATTGGGGCAAGAAGGCCGCGAAATGCGCGGTTCAGTACGGTGATGTGCGAACCGTTTATTCGGGCGAGAACAGCGGTTTTACGACCGTGCCGCAGCAAGGCGAAGTCCGTGTGTCGCCGAACGCCGCGTATCTGCACTACACCTCCAACGAGACGATCGACGGTGTCGAATTCGGCTACGATCTTGATGCCGGTTCGGTGCCCGTGGTTTGTGATATGTCGTCCGACATTCTTTCACGCCCGATCGATGTCGAAAAATACGGCTTGATCTATGCCGGCGCCCAAAAAAACCTTGGTCCGAGCGGCCTCGTACTTGTCGTGATCCGCGAAGATCTGCTTGACCGCAGTCCGCACGAACTGCCTGATCTGCTCACCTACAAGGTGCTGGCCGACAACGATTCGATGGCGAACACGCCGAATACTTGGGCAATTTACCTGCTTGGGCTGGTTTGCGGCTGGCTTGAGAAACAAGGCGGCGCGGCCGCGATCGAGAAGGTGAACCGCGAAAAGGCCCGCCTTCTTTACGAGGCGATCGACAAGAGCGACGGATTTTATTCCGGGCGTGCCGCGGCAGATGCTCGTTCGCAGATGAATGTGACCTTCTCCCTTCCTAACGCAGAACTCGACGCGAAATTCGTTAAGGAGGCCGAAGCCAACGGGATGAGCGGGCTAAAGGGCCATCGTGCCGTCGGCGGAATTCGCGCATCGATCTATAACGCGTTTCCGCTTGCGGGAGTTGAGCACCTCGTCGATCTTATGTCGGAATTTGCTCGTCGGAACGGCTAGTTTTTGCCTGAGATCGTGTCAAGAAGGCCGGAAATGAGGCGTTCGGCATCCTCGACGGTGCGAAGATCGAGGCATACCGCGTCGTTCTCGATCCGAGAGATCACGGGGATTTCACCCGATCGGAGTTTTGCCGCTATCGAATCCGGCGAATTCTCCGGATGAGTGATCTCGATCAAACAGGTTTCGAGCTTTGCTAGCGGTGCGGTGCCGCCGCCTGTGGTAGAAAAACCTTCTCTCAATCCGATCTTAAAACCAGCCTGCTCGAAGTCCTGACGGATTTTCTCCGCGACCGCAGCCGCTCGATCTCGGACCGAATCGACGGTCTCAGCGATCATTCTGAGGACGGGAATTTCATCGACCGCAGTTTCGCGTGAATAAGCGAGCAGCGTTGCTTCGAGCGCGGCGGAAATGAGTTTGTCGGGACGCAATGCCCGATAAAGCGGATGTTTGCGGAGGCTTTCGACCAATTCGCGTTTGCCGACGACGATCCCGGCCTGCGGCCCGCCAAGCAATTTGTCGCCGCTAAAGGCAACCAGATGAGCTCCCGCGTTGATCGAATCGCGAACGGTCGGCTCGTCGTTTACTCCAAGCTGTGAGAGATCGAGCAAGGCTCCGGATCCAAGATCCTCGAAAAGGATGATGCCGTGTTTTTCTGCGAGGGAAGCGAGATCGGCAAGCGACGCCTGTTCGGTAAAGCCGACTACGCGATAGTTCGACGGATGAACGCGCAAGATCATGCCTGTGGTTGGGCCGACGGCCGCATTGTAGTCTTCAAGGCTTGTGCGGTTGGTCGTTCCGACCTCACGCATCGCCACGCCGGATTCCGCAAGTATCTCGGGCACGCGAAAATCACCGCCGATCTCGACAAGCTCGCCGCGTGAAACTATCACTTCCTTGCCCGCAGCGAACGCCTTCAAGACGAGATAAGCCGCTGCGGCACAGTTATTTACGACGACGGCATCTTCGGCACCGGTGAGATCAGCGAGCAGCCGTTCGGCAAGCGGCGCGCGGATGCCACGTCCGCCTGTGTTCAAGTCGTATTCGAGCGTGCAGTAACCCGAGGCAGCGATGATCGCGTTTCTCGCATCGGTAGAAAGCGGTGCGCGCCCGAGATTCGTATGGAGAATGACGCCCGTCGCATTGACCACCTTCTGCAGGCGGCGATCGAGGCTTTTGGAGGCGAATTCGGAAACCAGTGCGTCAATTGTTTGGTTGATATCTGCGAACTCCTCGCCCGCAAGCAGGCTGCGGCGCGTATCAGCGATCGCCTGACGAACGATGTCGGTCAAACGGCGTTTGCCGAGCCTTTGTGAAAGCTCGCTATCAGCGAAGTTTTGCAGACACTCGTCAACGGACGGCAATGAGCGCAGGGCAGCATTTTTCTCCATTGCGGCTATTTTATCTCAAACATAGGAAACTTTGCGTCAATCGCAGTTTCTTAAATGTAGATGCCCGAGTCACGGCATCTCGCTCACCCCCGCAATTCCTTTTGCAGCTCGGCAGGAAAAATATATGGCAATGATCGGAAACAGGCTTTATCGCGGTACTCAGGCAAAGAACGAGGAGGCTCTTGAGATCGATCAGCAGCTTGCACGGCTCGAAGAGGACATTCGCCGCCTGAAGATCGAATTCGACATCTACTTCAACGGCGCGACAAAGCGTCCGCCGCTCGAAACGCGTGCCCGCCTCGACGCCGTCATTCGCCGCATCTCCGATAATCGGAGCCTGAATTACGCTCAGCGATACCAATTCAACACGCTGGTCGCTCGGTTCACGTCATATCGCGAACTCTGGCGTCGCGGAATGAAGGCAAAAGGCGAAGATTTCATCTGATCTCGATCCAGCGTGTGCCAATGCACACTCAGCTTCCCATTCTCAGTTCTCAGCTCTCATCTTTTTCTGAGGCCGGTCGCTGTCGCTTCCGGTTCTGACAGATCGTCCAAATCGTGCAAATCGTGTATATCGTGCGGTTTGATACATTTTGTGCGGTTTGCGCTTCAACGAGGCGCGTCAGTTCGCTATGATGACAAGACGGTCGGCAGTGCGGTCGGGCTCGCCCAGAAGATGTTCTCAGTCTTGTCGGCGGCAATGCCTTAGTCCCCGTAGGGGACGCGAGATAGTAGCCCAGGGTAAGGCCGCCTCGGCCGCAACCCTGGGGTTACGTGGGCAAAAGAACCTCGGAGCGTGCGAAGCACGCGACAGAGACTTGTCGGCGGCCAAGCCGCCTCCGGGAATTCATTTGCCGTCGTCACCCACGGCGTAAACGACGTGGCTATGCGAGGCCATTGTCGGCGGCGAGCCGCCTCCAAGAGAACTGAAAACAGGGAATTGAGAATGGAAAATGCGGTTTGATGTTTTTTTTACGAAATTCTGGGACAGATCGCGTAAGCCATTGATAACACGTCACTTATTTGTCCCAAGAGGCTGTCCCATAGTTGTCCCACGAGCATCTGGCTGGGACAAATAGTCGGCCATGTCGGCGGCAAGTCGCCTCCGAGACTTTGGCCTTCTGCCCTGATCCACGGCATAAATGGCGTGGCAATTCGGGGGGAAGTTGCGTTGAGTGTTACGCCCTTACTGACTGCGGGCTTCTGCAATGCTGA
>JRYI01000878.1_pt1 | contig 95954 bp, 82 predicted proteins | sample 235361 | NCBI WGS metagenome assembly JRYI01 (sample SAMN03074212, study PRJNA261471) | activated sludge metagenome | biome: Common Effluent Treatment Plant; feature: Wastewater; material: Activated sludge; isolation source: activated biomass in a lab-scale reactor treating industrial wastewater at...
GCGCTCGGCGGCATCGTCGGCTACGCTTACGGGATGATCCAAGGAAATGCCAGCTTTACGGCCTTGATCCCGGCCGCCTTCGGGCTCGTCTTGATGATCCTCGGCTACCTGGGCCAGCGAAGTGAAGGGGCCCGCAAGCATTTTATGCACGTGGCGATGCTTATCGGATTGATCGGATTTGTTGTACCGGCGTGGCGCCTGATCTCAAAATTCGATGGCTTTTCGGCATCCGCCGCCCACCTTTCACAACTGGTGATGGCGGTGCTCTGTCTCCTTTTTGTGATATTCGGGATCCGTTCCTTCGTGAACGCTCGACGGGGCTAGCTAAGCCGCTAACGATGCCGCGGCCCGGTTTCTAATGGGCCGCCGCATCGCCGTTGTTCTTGGGCTCGTCATTACCGTCCAGATTCAGGGCGATCTCGACCTCCAATCCGCCGCTTACATTGCGGGCGCTTATCGCTCCCTTATGGGCGACGACCGCCCGTCTTGCGATCGCAAGTCCGAGTCCCGTACCGCCGGTCTTTCTATCCCGAGCCTCACCCAAACGATAGAATGGAATGAACAGGTTCTTGAGCTCAGCTTCAGGAACGCCGCCGCCGCGGTCTCCAATGTGGATCTTGGCGGTTCCGTCCTGTGCGATCAAAGATACGCGTACCTTTGTGCCGTCATCCGTGTATTTCACGGCGTTGCGAACGACATTCTCGATCGCACTTCGCAATAGGTTCTCGTTGCCGACAACCCTGCAATTGTCCGACCAAACAAGCTCGACCGATTTGCCTTTCGGCTTTGCCTCGAACTCCGCATCCTCCACGACCCCACGAACAAGCTCAGTAAGGTCCAGCTCTTCACCGCTAAACTCATCGAATGCGCCGCTTTCAAGTTTAGAGAGCGTGAGTATTCGCGAGATCATTTCGTTGAGCCGTTCGGATTCATTCTCTATCCTAGCCAGGATGGGATGGAGCTCCGGGCCTGAACGCTGCTTTGCAAGCTCTAAGGCAACATTCATTCTTGCGAGCGGGGAGCGAAGCTCGTGGGACACATCGCGTGTCAGCCGCTCTTGCGAAGTGATCAAGGATTCGATACGCTCGGCCATTTCGTCAAAATCGCTTGCAAGGTCGGCGAGTTCATCGCGGCGTCGCGGAAGCTGAGGTTTAACACGCGTGCTAAGGTCGCCGGCGGCAAGGCGTTGAGTCGCTCGTCTGAGCTTTCGGATCGGCGATGTCAAGTATGCAGCAAGCAGGGAGCAGACGAGAACCGCCGAAGCCAACAGCCCGGCAAGCCGCAAATTCCCTACCCAAGAGTCGAAGAACAAGGACGGAATACGCGGCGTCTCCCATTGGATCACCAAATACGCGGTCTTCCCGTCTTTCAGAGTGACGGGAACCGCACCCATTGCAGGCTCACCTTCTCTATCAATGATCTCAGGTTCGTTCGAACTGCTGCTAAGGGCGATGACCTCAGAGTAATTCTCGGGGCCTTCGCCGAAGAGCCTCGCCCCATCGGGACCGGACAACTCAACATCACGGATCGAGCCGTTCTCTCTTAAGCGAGTAAGGAACTTGAACATTCCCTCGTCTCCGCTGCCGACCTCGATCTGCTCGGTGATGTTCTTGTAGAAAACAAGCTGGTGCTTGGCCGAACGCTGCCACCGGCTATAGGCCGGCTGCATTTGAAATGTTCGCGTGATGAAGATTATCACGAAGAACATCAGCGTTACTGCGACAAGGAACCAGAGAAAGATCTTTAAGAAAAGCTTCATACAACGGTATAGATATAACCGACCGACCTGATGGTCTTGATGCGGACGCTGCCATCGCCCCGGTTACCCAATTTCTTGCGAAGATTGCTGATGTGCATATCGAGGCTCCGATCAAAAGGCGAAAGCTTCCTGTCGAGGACCGCTTCGCTTAGATCCTCCTTTCTCACGACCTTTCCGGCATTCCTAAGCAGCTCAAAGAGCAGCTCGAACTCGACGGACGTAAGATTAAGCTCTTTGCCGGCAAGCGTTGATACACGTGAACTCGAGGAGATCGAGATGTCATCAAGTTCGACCGTCTCCCCGGCTTGATCAGCGTTCGTCGGCTCGGAAGTTCGACGCAGTATCGCGCGAAGTCTTGCGGCCAGTTCACGCGGATTGAACGGCTTTGCAAGATAGTCGTCCGCTCCGATCTCGAGGCCGACTATCCTCTCCATATCATCACCGCGGGCAGTCAGCATTATGACCGGCAGGTTGGATTCTTTCCTTAAGTTTCGCAGCACCTCGAAGCCGTCCATCTTCGGAAGCATCACGTCGAGGATCGCCATTTCATAGTCACCCGATAATGCTCTCTTTAATCCGGTCTCTCCGTCATTGACGGAATCGGCGTCGAAGCCTTCGACACTCAAATATTCGCTCACCAATTCGCAGAGCTCTTCATCATCATCGATGATCAGCACTTTATTCATTGCCTCATTCTACGTCATCTTTTGGCGCGTTTGAGCAGGTTTTACAATTCTTTACGAATCCAAACACAAACTTAAAGGCCAAGCGGCGACAACTTTCGTCTAACTCTACATAACCCGACGCTTTCCGGGCGGTGAAAGCACGCTATCAACTCTAAGTAAGGAGCAGAATTCAAAAATGAAAAAAGGAATATTAGGTCTCATAGCGGTCGCGGTCGTCGCAACCGGTGCAATTATCGGTTTCAGCCAGGTTCGGACCGCTAAGGACGGTAAAACGTTCACCGGGATGAAGCACGGCCGCGGCGGACACGGTATGGGTATGGGCATCGATCTTCGCGGCCTTGACCTGACAGCAGATCAGCAAGCGAAGGTAAAAGCGATCTTCGAAGCAAGTCGCGAAGCGATGAAGCCGTTGATGGCGGACATGAAGGCGAATCATCAAAAGCTCGCTGACCTCAACAAGACGGTCTTTGACGAGGGTGCAACTCGACAGCTTGCAAACGAGCAGGCCGCGATCATGGCAAACATGATCGTCGAGCGTGAACGTGCAAAGTCACAGGTATGGGCGGTCTTGACCGACGCTCAAAAGGCGAAGGCATCGGAGCTGCGTTCCGTCAAACGCGAACGCCGGATGATGAACAAGGTTGAAAAAACTGAGGCCACAACTCCGCAGCAATAGTCAGCTCACAGGTGCGAGCCGCCGCTTGGAAGCCAAAAACTTCCAAGCGGCGGCTTCTTTCAGTCAACTAACCGATAGCGTTCCCGACTATCTCCAGATCGTCGGTCAACTCAATGACATCGGAATCCAGCAACTCGATCCCAAGGAGCCGGGCCGGATTGCGGCTCGCCATCTTCGCGACGTCCTCAACGGAGAAGCCCCAACGCAGCATATTTCTGACGGCATCGAGCATCGTTATGACCGAACCAGCGATGCTTCCGCGTTCGTTCTGCGTCGTTCCGTTGACAACTGCGATACGCTCACCCCAGAGTTCGAAGTTTCCGTCGCCTTGTCCGGTCGGCGCAACAGAATCGCTAATCAAGGAGACTGATTCAACACCCTTTGCTCGGCACGCGAATGCAACCATCTCAGGCACAATATGCTTGCCGTCCGCAATTATATCGAACGTCACGCCACCTTCTGTCAATCCCCAACCCGCAACGCCCAGTTCACGATGGTGTATGCCGCTCATTGCGTTGAAGAAGTGTGTAATGTGCTTCGCACCGGCATCTAGTGCCGCTCTCAACGTCGCGACATCTGCATGCGTATGTCCGATCGAAGGGATCCAACCTCGCTTCGTCAATTCGCGGATCAACTCAATACCACCCTCGACCTCCGGAGCGAGTGTCATCATCTTAGCTCCATATTGCGGCGTTGGAAGTTCGTCGAGTTCGCTGCCGGAGAACTTCTTAAAATACTCCGGCCTCAGCGCGCCGCACATCTTCTCATTGGCGAAAACACCTTCGTAGTGCACGCCAAGAATTCGAGCTTGCGATGTTGCTTGCGTACTTTGTCTCTCAACCGCCTCATCTATCGAATCGGTCACGCTCCGATACGCTTCGTTCGAATCCGGCACAAGCGTCGGGAGCCAGCCGGCAACACCTTGAGAAGCGAGAAATTCGCTCACAAGCAAGAGATCATCGGCCGTAGCAGAGTTAACGTCAACGCCGATGGCACCATGGTTGTGAATGTCGATAAAACCGGGCAGTCGAATGGCCATGTCGAACAGTATTACAAAAAATTTAAGCCCGTGGAGCCTTTCCCATCACGAAAAAGACTCCACGGGGCAAAACACCTTTTGATATAACGCTCCCTAGAACAGGAACTTGATGCCGAACTGCATCGTCCTCGGATCGCGAACGCCGGTAATGCGTCCAAAGCTCGAGGTCGTTGAAGCCGCCGTCCCGAAGGTCGTAAAGTTCGTCGTGTTCAAAGCGTTGAACATTTCGCCCCTCAACTGCAGCCGCATCGTTTCCGTAAAGTTGAAGTTTTTCACGAGCGTGAAATCGATACGGAAAGTACGCGGTCCGTTGATGATGCCGCGACCGGCATTTCCCGGAACGGCCGCTGCACCGGTCGGCACCGCATTCTGGAAGACCGAGGTATTGAACCACTGATCAAACGTATGCGGTGCATTCGAATTCGGATCTCCGTAGAGATACGGACGACCGCCCGCCGGGGATGCAGAGTTCAAGAAGCCGATACCTGCAGGGTCGTATGCAGAATACGTGGGCGTGAAAGGAATACCGGTCTGGTACGTGACGATACCCGAGACCTGCCATCCGCCGAGCATCAATCCCGTAAAGTCATGACGCTTGTCAAAGAACGGCAGTTCATACACATAGCTGCCCGTCAGCACATGCCTGCGATCAAGAGCGGCTCGTCCCCATTCGGCATCGATGTCATAACCGTTCATCGGAGCCGATGAACGGTCAGTTTGACTATTGGTCAAATTCTTTGACCAAGTGTAGGCGATGTTAGCCTGCGAATTTGAACCTAGCCGACGAGTTCCGGAGATCTGCAGGCTGTGATAATTCGAGCTGAATCGCGGGGCAATGATGCCTATACCTTTCCAACCACGGAACGGGCGGATCTGGTCAAGGATCAATTCTGAGGCAGCCGAGGTGAACGGGATCGGAAGCCCGGTCACGCCATCGGTTCCTTGGCAGGCAACTGTCGGTGTCGTCGACGCACCCGTGGCACACATCTGTGAATATGCATATCCAGGTCTAAGGTTATTAATGTCGATGATCCCGATAAGATTCGTTCCCTTCGAACCATAGTACCCGATGCTGAAGACCGTGTTCTTGTCGATCTGACGCTGATAGTCGAGCGACCAATGCTGCATATAAGGCGTCTTGTAATCCGTTTGAATACCGCGGATCAAGCCCGGTGCTGCCGCACTGGCAACGACCGCTGCCGAGCCCGGGACCGGATTGCTGATATCCACACCGGAAACCGTGATCGTCTCCTGATACGGCGGATTCGGCCCCAAGAGCTGCTCGAACGTACCAACGAGCGTCTGTTCATGATAAATGCCATAGCCCGTTCGGATAACGTTTTTGCCGTCACCGAATGGATCCCAAGCGATACCGATTCGCGGTGCAAAGTTTCGTTTTGGTGCATTTACTATGTACTTGCCGTAAGGCGAACTTGTCGGCGAACAGTTATATGACGCGGGACCCGTCTGGAAATTCTGTGCATTGACGATCATGCCGTTGCAGAAATTTCCCGAACCGGCAACGCGATTGCCGGCCCCGGTAACAAGCGGTGCCTGAGCCGGATTCCAAAGCTCAGGAACAAAGTTCGACAGGTGGCCGTTCTTGTCCCATGGAGAGCCGAAGAACGAATAACGAACGCCGAAATATAGCGTCACGTTGCGACGGATCTTGAACTCATCCTGAGCAAAAGCTTCCCAGTTTTGCTGTCTAAAGTCGGCCTTTAGGTCAAATTTTGACTGGGTGAAGCCGGCATTGGTTCCCAAGAGGAAATTCGCGAACGCCTGCTCGATCGCCTGGTTGCCTGTACACGTGATTCCGGCGCCTGAGGTGTTCACACAAACAGAACCGCGGGTCGGGCTTGCTGCCGTAGTGTTATTAAAGGCGCTGAATACACCCTGGTTTGAACCGCCAAGAGCGTTCTCGACCTTACGGTATCGCGAGTACTCACCACCGAACTTCATCGTATGGTTTCCAACGATCCACGTAGCGCTGCCTGAAAACGCATGTTTGTCCGAGAAGTTATCATATCCCCCGAACGCCTGAAGATTGCTGATACCCGCACCGGTGATATGAGCGACGCGTTCGTCATTGTTCTGGAACGGCATCGGGATATTGATGCTTGGACTATTCTCCTTTGCGAGGGTACCGATCGTCTTGCTCAAGATCGCTCCGTACGAATAGGTATATCGGGCATCGAGGATAAAATTTGGATTCACGACCCAGGTCGTCGCAAGCGTATGTGCTCGGCCGGGTGAATCGGTCTCCGATGTAGAGACGCCCGGAATTCCCGATCCGCCTGAGAAAAGCGAGTTCGGATCGATCGTCGGGATCGTATCTCTCTGATATCGATAGTAGGCTGTCCAGTTGTTCGTAAAAGCAGTATCGACCTTTACGATCTCCTGACGGAAATCGAACACACCGGACGCCGGGAAAAGAAGGCCGTATGTGCCGTTGTTAGGTGACGGTATCGAGTTGATGATGCTCGAAAGGTACGCCGCCGAAACGGGATTGATCGTCGCCATCGTTGAGAATGGCGTGCCCGCCGGGAGAATCNNGAGAATCTGGGTACAGGTACGGGTGGAACCCGAGATCGTGCCCGACAAACAGATCGGATACGCGAAGACGCCGTTCTTCATTCCTGCGGTCGGAACCGTCGAGCTTAAGGTCGGATAGCGTCTATCCTTTCGCTGTTCTTCAGAGAAGAAGAAGTATGTTCGCGGCATTTTCGAGAACATTGAGTCGCCCGGTTTCGCGTTACCAAAGCGAAGGAAATAGATCGGGCCTCCGATCGTAAATCCATAGTTGTTGTAGCGGAACGGTGGGCGGATAGCGTTGCCATCAGCGTCGCGTCCAAGCGGAAATGTACGGTTGTTCAGATACGAGCTTGCATTGAACTTCTCGTTCCGAACGAACTCGAACAACGAACCGTGAAACTTGTCCGTACCGCTGCGGGTAACAACGTTGACCAGACCGCCGCCGCTTCTGCCCGATTCTGCCGGGTAAAGCGAACGCAAGACCTTGAATTCACCGATCGCATCTACACTAGGGTAAGCCTGGATCGTCAGATTCGAACCTCGGTCAGTAATGTCAGCTCCGTCAACCGTGAAGGTATTTTGACTGCTGCGAGCACCGTTTACCGAGATCTGAACCGTATTCGCCTGGCCATCCGGGTTCGACGTGCCGACGTAAACCTGATCTGAAAGATTCGAGGTAACGCCCGGAGCGAGGGTAACAAGCTGCACGAAGTTCCTGTTGTTGATCGACAGCTCGCGAACCTGATTGCCGCTGATCGTCGTACCCGCAGTCGGCGTTGTCGACTCGATGACGACATTTTCTGCGTCAACAGTAACCACTTCGTCTATCTGTCCTGCGGCCAATGTGACATCGAGTTGGCGCCGCTGGCCGACATCGACCTTCACCTGGCTGTTTACGACCTTCTTGAAGTTCGGTGCCTCGACAGTCACTCTATAAACGGCGACCGCCAGGTTCGGTATCGAATAATTACCGGCACTCGTTGTCGTTGCGGTTCGCACGACGCGGTCACCTTGAGATGGAAGAGTAACGGTCACCGTCGCATTAGGAACTGCCGCTCCGTTGCTGTCGGTAACCGATCCCACGATCGATCCTGTGATGTCCTGAGCGATCATGACCCCGCTTAGGCATAGAATGCCTATCACGGTCATAATGCCCGAAATCAATGCTCTCTTAGTCATATTTTTCTACCCTCGATTTGTGTGAATGCGGTCATCTCCAGAGCAACATACCCATAAGCAACAATTAAGCCTTATCGGTTTTGCTCAAATTTTCGTTATCGTTTCAATTACAGTTAATAGCCGGTCTCTCTCGAACTACGAGATCCCAAAGCCGAACAAATTGCCAATGCGAAAATGAGAAACTAAAGAGTTATAACTCTAAAGCACTTCATTTGTAAAGCAAATAAGCCCCTCTCCGACGTAAAAATTCACTTAAGGCAGGTGCTGTCGATCTTTCGAGCTTTTCAAAGCTCGTTCCTTGTTTCAGATCGTCGAGCGTCTCGGCGTTGACGAGAATAAGACGCCCAAAACGGTCGATCTGCCAGTCGGTCGGATATAGTTTCCTCAATGCGATCGCGATCGCAAGGCCCGTGCGGACGGAATTAAATACCCCACGATCGACAACTATCACGTTCACTCCGCCGCACGCCTCACCCTTGAAGACGGACGCGGTCGGCGTAAATTTGATCGGCACGAACCGAACGCCTTTGAGCCCCATCCCATTCAGTTCTGTTGCGAGCTTGCGCCCGTCGATCCATGGAGCACCGACAACCTCAAAAGGAGTATCAGTTCCTCGGCCGACGCTCACGTTCGTTGTCTCGAGCAGCCCGATGCCCGGATAAAGCGTCGCTTCCGTCAATGAACGCATATTCGGCGAAGGATTCACCCAGGTCTGGCCTGTCTGATCGAACCACATCGAACGCTTCCAACCGGACATCTCGATCACTCGAAGGTCCGCACCGATCTTCCGCTCGGCATTCATCATCTTTGCGAACTCACCGATCGTCATGCCATATCGAACGGGCACGGTATGCGCGGCTATGAACGAAAGTTTTTCCTCGTCGGCAAGAGGCCCTTCGACAGCGACGCCGTTTATCGGATTCGGACGATCGAGGACAAAGACAGGTTTGCCGGCCTTCGCGGCTTCTTCCATCACATTTCGAAGCGTTGCCGTGTATGTATAGAACCTTGTGCCGACATCTTGAATGTCATAGACGATCGCATCGAGAGACTTCAGCTGTTCGGCTTTCGGCCTACGCGTTTCACCATACAGCGAGTAGATCGGAAGGCCCGTCTTCTCGTCCTTGGTGTCGCCGATCTTCTCCTGGTCGAGTTCGCCGCGAATGCCGTGCTCCGGTGAAAAGAGCGCCGTTAGGTTCACGTTCGGGGCTTTATGCAGAACATCGATCGTCAGATCACCGTCAAGGTCTCGGCCGGTCTGGTTCGTAACAAGTCCTATCTTCAGGCCCTCAAGCTGCTTGAATCCATCCCGCTCCAAAACGTCAATGCCGTTGAGAACTGGCTTCTCTATACGATTCATCGGCGCAGATAAGCCGCCATACTGCATCCTGCTGAAGTCCTCTATCCGCTCGGCTTTTTGTTTAAAGATCGGGAGCTTGGCAGCGACCTGTGCCTGATATTCGGCCTCGGCCTCGCGGATCTTCTCGATCGGCGTGTCTTCGACCGCAGCGGCCGCAAGAGTTGCGATCTTTGCGCGCAGCGGCGTCACGTTCCCTTTTCCGTTCGGATGAACACGATTTGAAAGAAAGATCACGAAGGTCTGCGAAACGCGATCGACCCAAATGCTCGTGCCTGTAAATCCCGTGTGGCCGAACGACCCGCGAGGGAAGAGTTCGCCGCGATTCGATGAGAATGGCGTATCAATGTCCCAACCAAGCCCGCGCGTGTCGCCGCCTCTTGAGACGACGTTCGGAGTCGTCATTCTCGCTACCGTCGATGCCGAGAGAATGCGCTTTCCGTTCAAAGTTCCGCCGTTCAGAAGCATTTGGCAAAAGATCGCCAGATCGTCGGCTGTCGAAAACAATCCCGCGTGGCCTGCAACACCGCCCATACGATATGCGGTCGGATCGTGAACTGCTCCTCTGAGAATGCGGTCACCCGTTTTCGAGTCGCCGTCGAACTTCGAACCAAGATAGCTCTGCTGACCGCGAATATTCTCCGTCGGAGCGATCCGCTGATCGATCGCACTGGGCAGATCAACGGCCGAGACGACGTCTCCGGTGTCTGATGTCGGCAGAAGTAGTTTTATAAAGAACGTCCTGTCCATACCGAGTTTCCGGAATGCGTTTTCATATGCAAATTCATCCAACGGCTTGCCCGAAACCTTCAGGACAAGAGCACCGAGTATCTCGAAATTGATATCCGAATAGACGAATTGCGTGCCGGGCAGATCACGCAGTTTCTCTTTGTAAAGAGCCTGGAGCATCCCGTCTTGGCCGCTCCATTTCTGTTTTAGGTCAAAGTCCGGCGCGTACCCCGAGGTGTGTGTCAAAAGCTCAAGGATCGTGATCGTTTTTGCCCTCTCGTCCTTAATCTCGGGAAAGTATTTGCCGACCGTATCGTTGAGCCGGAGCTTGCCGTCCTCAACGAGTTTCATAATTGACGTCGTTGTGGCAACGACCTTCGTCAAGCTAGCGAGGTCAAAGATCGTATCGACCGTCATCTTCTCGACGACCGGCTCAAGTGCCCGGTTACCAAAGGCCTGGCGATAGACGATCCTGCCCTTATGGCCGATCAAGACAACGGCACCTGGTAATTCCTTATCAGCGATCGCTTGGTTCACGATCGGGCCGATCTCTGCAAGTTTGTCAGGATTCATCCCGACGGTCTGCGGACTCGCCGGCGACAGCACCTGCGCGAAAAGGCCGGTCGAGAGCGAACAAAGGTAGATCGAAACAAAAAAGAACAGGCAAACAGAGTTCAATAGCGTGATCGATGCCTTTGCCCTTGTTTTCACTCGTGTTTGCATCCTATTTCCTTGAGCGTTGTCCCTTCGCCCTTTCGGCAAAGTTCGCCTTACAGAGCGATACGAACTCCTTTGCGATCGGAGAGTAATAGCCGCCGCGGAGTCTCGCCAAACCGAGGTCCCAATTGATCTCCGCACCTTCGATCATCCACGAGACGAGTTTCTTCTGCTTTACAAGCTCGGCGATCGTCTTTGCACCCGCGGTCCCGACGCCCATATTCGCTTCGACCATTTCGTTTATCGCGGCCTGCCGCGACAGTTCCATAATGACGTTTGGCCGCACATTCGCCGCGTTAAAGAAATCGTCGATCATTCGCCGCGTATTTCCCCCACGCTCGCCAAGGATCAGTTTTTCGCCCGCCAGCGAGGCCGCCGAAATATAACGATCTTTCGCCAACGGGTGCGTTGGGTGGCCGATCGCGACGATCTCATCGCTAAGCAGAAGGTCCGTCGTGATCGAAGAGTTGTCGACCGGCAGACTCACAAATGCGATATCGATCTCGCCGTGCATTATCTTGTCAACCAAGAGCTGGCTTGTCCCCGAAGTTACATGCAGGTCGCCATTCGGAAATCTTCGCCGAAGTTTGCCGAGGATCTTCGGAAGTTGATTGGCAGAAAAGTTTGACGACGAGCTGCCGATGCGAAGGCGTCCATGTTCGGCACCGGCGACCTCTGCGATCTCGGCGATCGCCGAATCGTGTTCACGCAAGATCTTCCTCGCGCGATCAAGCAGATATTCTCCCGCTTCGGTCAAGATCACACGCCGTGGTGTTCGGGTAAACAGCGGCATTCCAACCTCGTCCTCCAATTGCCGGATCTGCATTGAGATGGCCGCCTGCGTGACATTGACGCGCCGGGCACCCGCCGTAAAGGTCTTCGCCTCAGCGATCGCTAGAAAGGCTTTGAGCTGTCGGATCTCCATAATTTTGTCGATCAGGATTGCTTATTGACTACATAAAATCCTTTAAATTTGATTATATGTCAAGCCTAGCGAAGAATGTATTTGCTTTTTACGTTTCGCCGGCATCCGAATAGATGCCTGAAAGAAGATGAAAAAAGAAGCGAGAAACCACCCTTATCAATTTTATCTAGGCGTCGATGGAGGCGGAACGAAATGCACCATCGCGATAATGAGCAGCCAGGGACGCGTCGTTGCCGAAGCCATGGGCGGTCCTGCAAATCCGCTGCGCGTGGGTGTCGAAACGGCGGTCTCGAACATCGCGTACGCCATAGACAAGGCCTGCGATGACAACAACATTTCCCGCGGCGATATCGTAGCCGCAACGCTAGGACTAGCGGGAGTTCGACGATATGACATTCGAGGGCGCGTCCGCGACAGCTTTCTTGGACGCTTTGGCGTAAGCCGCCTTATTGTTACCACAGACGCAGAGATCGCACTCTACGGCACAACGCTTGGCAAGGCCGGGCTCGTCGTTATCGCAGGCACCGGGTCGATCTGTCTTGGCATGGATAGCGATGGGCAACGGGCAATGGCTGGCGGCTGGGGACCGATCGCCGGTGACGAAGGCGGCGGACGTGGAATCGCAGGCGAAGCCCTTCATCGAATCGCAAAGGCATCAGACGGCCGAGGTCCGGCAACCGCACTTTCCGAACTTGCCGCAGACTATTTTCGTGCATCGAATGTCGAGAACCTCATCGGTGCGATCTACGCACCGACGATGGACAATAGTCGGATCGCCGGTTTCTCGCGATTCGTGACCGAGGCGGCAAATGCCGGCGACGCCGTCGCACTTTCGATCATCAGTGATGCCGGTGAAGAGCTTGGCAATGCGGCTGCGGCAGTAATAAGGAAGCTTCGTCTGCAAGGAGCGAAATTCCCGGTCGGATGCGTCGGAAGCGTCTTTCTCGCGGGCACTCTTTTGACCGACAGAATGAAGCAATTGATACGGGCCGAAGCACCAAAGGCCTATCTAACGAAACCAAAATTTTTGCCTGCGCACGCCGCGTGCCAGATAGCTCGGACAAATGGTAACGTTGTTGAACCGATGCCGGGCGATGACGGGCCATCCTTGAGGACCGGACGCAGGCCATAGCTGGACGACAAAAGTGATCTCGATTACCGAATCTGAAAACGAGGCGACACGCGACATCGACAAAGCTTCGACGCTCGATGCCCTTTCGCTTATCAATAACGAGGACAAGCAGGTCGCATTCGCCGTCGAAAAAGCCTTGCCAGAGGTCGCGGTGACGGTCGATGAGGTCGTAGCTCGTCTTGAGAACGGCGGACGCCTTTTCTACGTCGGAACCGGAACGAGCGGCCGCCTCGGCGTTCTCGACGCAAGCGAATTGCCGCCAACATTCGGCGTAGAGAGCGGTCTCGTGCAGGGCGTGATCGCGGGCGGCATCGATGCTCTTTATAAGGCTACCGAGGCAAGTGAGGACAACGCCGACGCCGGCAGGATCGATCTTGCGGCCCGCGATTTGAACGCAAAAGACGCCCTTATCGGGATCGCTGCGTCAGGCCGCACGCCATACACGATCGGCGCCCTTGAGTATGCTCGCTCGCTCGGCTGCTTCACGGCGTGCATTACCTGCAATCCCGATTCACCGATCACCGAGGCGGCCGACGTCGCTATCGTCGCTCTTGTCGGTCCCGAAGCGATTGCCGGTTCGACTCGTATGAAGGCCGGAACGGCGCAGAAGCTCATTCTGAATATGATCTCGACCGTCGCGATGATCCGCTTGGGCTACGTCGTTGGCAATCGTATGACGAACATGCGCACGGCGAACAATAAACTTCGTGAACGAAGCCTGCGTATCATCGCTGCCGAGGCCGGAAAGAATGAGGTAGAGGCTCAGGAATTTCTTGCTGCGGCAGAGGACGACCTTCGCGTTGCGTTGGTAATGGCAAAGGCAAATGTTTCTATGGACGAAGCAAAGCGATGTCTGGCGGAGACGAAATACATCGTCCCGAAAGCAGTAGAAATGGCAATGGCTAACAACTGACTGCTAACGGCTGCCGGCGCACATTGGTACACTGTCTTGATGCATCAATTCGTTTTCTTCTTTGACGTCGATAACACGCTGCTCGATAACGACCGCGTGTCGGCAGCGTTGCGCGAATTTCTGAACAAAGAGGTCGGCGAACATAGAACGGCGGCCTATTGGAAGATCTTTGAGGAACTCCGGACGGAGCTCGGCTACGCTGATTATCTGGGGGCGTTGCAGCGCTATCGCGAGAAGTTCCCCTATGAATCACACGTTCTCGCATTGTCGAATTACCTCATCAACTACCCGTTCGCAAATCGCCTATTTCCGAATTCGCTCGATGTCATAGATCGATTCAAAAAATTCGGGCCGGTCGTTATCTTGACCGACGGCGATGCCGTATTCCAGCCGCGAAAGATCGAACGTTCGGGCCTCGGCGAAGCCGTTGAGAACAACGTGCTTATTTACATTCACAAAGAGCAGGAACTAGCCGACATCGAACGTCGATACCCGGCAGAACATTACTATCTTTTTGATGACAAACTGCGAATACTTACCGCGATGAAGAAGCAGTGGGCTTCGAAGCTTACGACGGTATTCGTCAAACAAGGACATTACGCGGCGGACACAAAAGAGATCGCTCAATATCCTGCCGCTGATATTTCGATCGAACGGATCGGCGACGCTCTTGAAATAAGCATCCCTCAAACTTAGCCAATGCAAATACTCGACCTCATAATCATCTTCGGCTATCTGATCGGCATCACCGCCTTCGGCATTCTCTTTTCCGGAAAGCAGGAAACAACCGAAGATTACTTCGTTGGCGACCGCAGCGTTCCGTGGTGGGCGATCGCAATGTCGATCGTCGCCACCGAAACAAGTACGATCACGTTCGTCTCGGTTCCCGGCATCGCTTTTGCGAAAGGCGGGAATTTTCAGTTCCTGCAGCTTGTGTTCGGCTATCTTTTGGGACGCATCGTCATCTCGCTCCTTTTTATTCCGCTGTATTTCAAGGGCGAACTGCTTACGGTCTATCAGCTTCTTGGCGATAGGTTCGGCCGGCGCGTAAAGATGCTCGCATCCGCGCTTTTCGTCGTAATGCGCAACATCGCGGACGGCATTCGCCTGCTCCTGACGGCGATCGTCCTTGCAGCCGTGTGGGCCTCGTTCTACCCGAGCACGGATCCTGCGACCGTGATCGTAGCTTCGATAGTGCTGCTCGGCCTTGTGATGATAATTTTTACGTTCTACGGCGGAATGGAAGCGGTCATCTGGGTCGAGGTCGTGCAGCTCGTTATCTATATCGGCGGCGCCGCTGCGGCCGCGGTCGTCCTTGTCCAGAACATTAACGGTGGTTTCTCCGGTGCCGTCGCACTCGGTGAACAATTCCATAAGTTCAGCGTTTTCGACTTCGGCTGGGACATAACGAAGACGTACACTTTCTGGTCCGGCCTGCTCGGCGGTTGTTTTCTTACGATGTCCACGCACGGAACCGATCAATATCTCGTACAGCGTTATCTATGCACGAGCAAGCCGTTTTCTGCCGCAACCGCACTTCTCTCTTCCGGTCTCGTCGTTCTCGGACAATTCATCGGCTTCCTATTTATCGGTGTATTGCTTTTCGCCTTTTACGCTCCATATGCGGCGGCCGAATACGCGCAGGCGGGTGTTGCCGGTTCCGGCATCACAGCAACGTTTCCTTTCTTAAAAGGCGATCAGGTCTTTCCGAATTTCATTACAGAACATATGCCCGCCGGGCTCTCGGGCCTTGTCGTCGCAGCGATCTTTGCGGCGGCACTGTCCTCTTCGCTAAACTCGATTGCGGCAACGGCGGTAAACGACCTTTACAAGCCTTTTGCTTCGGGGGCAGACGACAAGAAACTTGTCAAGATCGCCGGATGGCTGACCGTGATCGTCGGCATCATACAGATATTGATCGCGGTAGGGTTTATGAGGTCTGGTGAATCGGCATTGGCTCTTGCTCTTTCGGTCGCGTCCTTGATAAACGGCCCGATCCTCGGCGTCTTTCTTGTCGGCACGCTAATTAAACGTGCAAAGGAGATGCACGCCCTTCTGGGGATGATCGCAAGCATTTGCCTTATGGTCTATATCCTCGTCGCAACTAAGATCGCATGGACGTGGTACGCACTTATCGGCAGCCTTGTTACGTTGATCGTTGCGTGGCTCGCCTCGCTCGTTTTTGGTTCTAGATCAAATGATGAAGTCAGTATATAGCTCGGTCATCCTTCTTGCTTTCCTCTTGAATGGAGTGCTTTTTGCGAACGCGCAGCAAAGAGCAGCGAACAGGTTCACACCGTCAGAAAAGGATTGGAAACGAGCCGACAAGCTTCTCAAAAAGATGTCGGTCGAAGAGAAGGTCGGCCAACTCATTCAGATCGGCGTTAACGCGAAGTTCGCGAACCGCGACAGCTCCTTCTATAAGGAAATTAGACGTCAGGTCGTGGATAACAAGGTCGGCGGCATCATCTTTTTTGGTGCTCCGATGTACGAAACCTCGATTCTCATCAACCGGATGCAGACCGAGGCAAAGCTGCCTTTGCTGATGGCTCTCGACGCTGAGACCGGCATCGGTATGCGTTTTGCCGATGCGATAAATTTCCCTTGGGCAATGGCCGTCGCCGCGACCGGCGATGCTGAATATGCACGTCGTATCGGCGTTATTACTGGACGCGAGGCCCGTGCGATGGGATTTCAGCACGTGTATGCTCCGGTCCTTGACGTCAATAACAATGCTGCAAATCCGGTCATAAACGTAAGAAGTTTTGGTGAAGACCCCGAGGAGGTCGCAAAATTCGGCACTGCGTTCATCGAAGGCGTTCAGAGTGAAAAAGCCATTGCGACCGCAAAGCATTTTCCCGGTCACGGTGATACCGATGTTGATTCGCATCGCGGTCTGCCGATCATAGATCATTCGCTGGCGTCTCTCGAAAAAACCGAGCTTGTGCCATTCCGTGCTGCCATCAATGACGGAGTTGCGTCAGTAATGATCGCGCACATCGCTCTGCCGCAGATCGATGATGAGATCGTTTTGCCGCTCAAGAATTATCGCGGCGGCGACGCCGAAACGGGGGCAGAGATCGTCGAACAAAAGGCGTATATTCCCGCGACCCTTTCAAGAAAAGTGCAGACCGATCTCTTGAGGAATGAAATGGGTTTTAAGGGCCTGATCGTTACCGACGCGATGTCGATGAGCGGCCTGACCCTATATTTTGAACAAGGTGAAGCCGGCGTCCGAGCGTTTCTTGCCGGTTCCGACCTGCTCGAAAAACCATCTGACCCGGACGCGATGATCGCCGGTCTTCTCGCGGCCGTAAAGAGCGGCCGCATCCCGCAGGAACGACTTGACGACTCGGTTCGACGCATCCTCGCTTGGAAGTCCGCCGTCGGGCTTTTCGACAACCGCATCACGAATATCGACGCAATGGACAGGATCATTTCAGGCCCCGAATCGCTCGCCTTGACGAACGAAGTGGCGGCCAAAGCGATAACGCTCGTCCGTAATGACGCAAACGCTCTGCCTCTTGACCGCTCGAAAAAGATCGTCGTCCTCGGCCTCTCGAACGGCTTTGACGGCCCGGAAACGATGGCATCTTTCGTCTCCACGCTTCGTTCGAGCGGCCTGCGGTCCTCCTCATTTTACCTTCAGGAGAATTCGCTCGCCGAACAGGCACAAGCGGCGCGCACCGCGGCCTCTGAGGCTGATATCGTCATCGTCGGGCTTTACGGGCGCGTGCGATCAGGTGCAAAGAACAGTGTCGGCGTACCCGAAAATGGAGCCGCGATCCTTCGCGAACTTCTTGCGAACGGAAAGCAGGTCGTCGGCGTAAGTTTCGGTAATCCGTATGTTCTCAGCAGCTTTCCGGAGATGAAAACTTACGTTGTCGCCTACGGCGATATGTCCAGCCTTCAGCGTGCCGCCGCTCGTTCGATCCTTGGTCAGCAGCCGATCACCGGCCGCCTGCCGATCTCGCTTCCCGGCTCTTATCCGCGAGGAACGGGCATTCAATTCGTAAAATAAAATAGGTAGGGTGAAAGTTGCCGCAAGCCGACTTTGTTAAATTGGATATAAGTATGTCTCAATCCTGGGAGATCGAAAATTTTCTCGAAGCCGTAGATCATCGCCTTCATATAGACGGCGTCGATACCGTGGAGCTTGCACGTGAATATGGCTCACCGCTTTTTGTTTACAGCGAGAGCCGCATCCGTCGAAACATCGAGCGGCTAAAACGCGTTGCTGATGTCGTCGAATGTCCGGTCAAACTTTGCTACGCGGCAAAGGCGATGTCCACACTCGGAATTCTGCGTGCCGTCAAAGATGCCGATTGTGATATCGAGGTCAATTCGGGCGGCGAACTCTGGAAAGCGCTAAAGGCGGGCTTCGTCGGCTCGCAGATCATTTTCAATGGTACGAGCAAAGAAATTTGGGAACTCGATCTTGCGATCACGAACGATATTTATGCGATCCAGGTCGATTCCATCTTCGAACTCTCGCTTATCGAGGAAACTGCCGCGAGGCTTGGTAAAACCGCGAACGTGAGTTTGCGGCTCGTTCCGGAGATCAGATCGGGCACGCATTCGGGTTTGCAGACGGCCCTTCTGACATCGAAATTCGGAATGATGCCCGAGGAGGCTTACGCGGCCGTCCGCAAGCATGCCGATTCTCAGCACGTGAATATTTGCGGCGTGCATTTGCATATCGGCTCGCAGAACCCCGAACCGAATGTCTATGCCGAAGCGTTCGAAGCGCTTTTTTCCAGTCTCTTGCACATCTTCAAGGAGACCGGCCAAAAGCTCGGACACATAAATCTTGGCGGCGGCTTTCCGGTCAGATATTTGAAGGATGACGTCGTCGAACTCGATGCAAAGCAGCGTGCGATGCTCGCTGCAGATTTCGAACCGAAAGACGCGGTCCGGCCTGCGTGGCTCGAAGTTCAGCGTGCAGCCCGAGAAGCCGGAGCAGAAGAGCTGCTGAACGGCCTTACGCTATTGCTCGAACCCGGCCGCAGCATAATTGCAGATGCGGGAATCTGCCTGACAACCGTTCGAAACACCAAAGCTCGGCCGACAGCGAACGACGGAACCGATCATTGGCTGCTAACCGACGCGGGCTTCAACATCCTTCTTTCGATGGAAACGTACAAATGGTATTACCATCTTATCTCGGCAGAACGCGCCGATGCCGTTCACGATTTCGACTACAAGGTGGCGGGCCCTTTGTGTGACGGCGGTGATGTGTATTTTGATATCGAAGGTGAAGGCCGACTGCCGGAACATCGCAGACTTCCCGAAAATGTAGAAGCTGGCGAAATTCTGGCTCTTCTTAATTGCGGAGCGTATTCGCTCGCACAAGCCTCGCAATACAACGCTCGTTTTCTTCCGCCTGTCGTACTAATAAAATCCGATGGCACGCCGTCGCTGATCCGGCGGCGCGATGGTTTTAACGACCTGATCTCGTCTGACCTTTAGTTTACGCTTCGGCCGCAGCGATCAACCGAACGAGACCGCTCTGTGCCGACTCTGAGAGAGTCGAAATATCCGCAACCGCAGAGCTAAGGGTTGCGAGCGACGTAACGCGACGGCTTTCGTCGCGGATCTCAAGGATCGCGGCGATAGCATCTTCTGCAGTTTTGGTGGCTGCGGCAGCATCGCCGAACTCCTTACGACGCTTCGCGATCTCGATCAGCAGGTCGGCCTTTGCCGACACCTGCGGAACGGTGTTCGTTATTGTTTCTGCTTCATTGATGATCGCCGCGATCTCTGCTGTTTCGCCTTTCAAGGCCAACGCATCGACGACAGAGAGCAGCGTCTCTGCCTGATCATATTGCTCTTCTTGCAGGCGTGCCGTCTCACAGGATTTTTTCGCATCGCCGGTCGTTGCAAGTATTTGCGCGATCTCCCCGATGGCCTTCGCGGCCTCGCGGTCATCGATGTTCTTTTTTGCGATCTCGATGCCGCGATCTGCGTAGCCAAAACCTGCAAACTGTACTGCGATCGCCGTCCAGATCGAATTCCGCGCACGACTGTCACGCGTCTCTTTTTCCTGCTGGCCTTCGAGTATCTCGAACGCTTCTTCGAGATCGTTCAAGGCGTCGTCGCTCTTTCCTACGTTTGATAGATGTCGGGCAAAGGCAAGCAGCGTCCCGGCGATCTGCGTTTTATCTGTGATCTCGCCGAGGGCTTTTTCGGCAAGATCGCTGCTTCCGGATTGCAGCAGACCGAGAGCCGAGCTCCCAAGATAAAAATCCTTGTGCGCACTCTCAACGTTTGCCGCAAAGTCATGCGCCTTCTGAAAGGTCTTAACTGCGAGATCGCGTCTTTCGGCCGTAATAAATAGATTGCCCGTGTCGCAAACGGCGCGAACCTGCTCTTCCCGATGCTCAATCTCGTCCGCGGACGCAAGGCTCGCTTCGAGGATCGCGGCCACATCTTCCGGCCTCTTTTGTTCGATCCATTTCGCGGCGATCTGTTGAAATGCCTGAACTCTCGCCGATGGGAATTCGACCGCCCCGGCCGCCGCCTTCGCATCTTCGACGCTTCCGTTCTCAGTCTCCGCAACCGCGATAGAGGCATCGACGAAATCGGGCTGAGTCATTTGCGAAGCGATCTCGCGCGCGAGTTCGAGGTCGCCGCTCGCAGCTTTTGCCATGCCGATGCGCTCGAGAGCAAGAAGCCGCATTCCGTCATCTTCGATCGCATCCACGAGCTGAAGCGCGTACTCGTTATCATCGACCTCAACACATTTTTGGGCGACGGAAACGATTAGCTTGTCGCGCGTGAATGGATCATCGACGGTATTCGCCAATTCCGCCGCAAGATCGACATCACCGCGTGCGAGATAATGCGGCACGACCGCCGACATCGACTCGGCCTGGCCGTCGGCCGTGTGGATCCGCTCGCCGATGAATGTCGCGGCTGCAAGAAGGTCCCGCTCCGCATCGTCGCGGGAGATGAAGTCTGAGCTCATATTCTATTCGGTCGTAAAGACGAGACGCAACGATTCGGGAAACCAATCGCGCAGGTCCTTTGCCGTCGCTCTCGCACCGGCCTCGCGCATCTTCTCTGTCGGCACCGTGTTCGTAACCCCGAGAGCCTGCAGGTCGGCTTTCACCGCGGCGACAACTCCCGGCGGGCTGTCCTCGATCGCAACGCATTCTTCGCGTGTCATCGGAAGATGCCCCGACGATGTTCGAACCGCATCGATCCTCCGAAACCCGAGGTCGTACGATTCCGGATCGGGCTTGCACTTTGTAACGTCCGCGGAAGAAATTATCGTAGAAAAATACTTCTTCAGGTCCGCGCGTTCCAGAACGTATTCGATCTCGTTGACGTTCGCCATGCTGACGATGCCGAGCGTGTAGTGATGCGCCATCTTCTCGATGAAATCATCAATGCCGTCAAAGAGCGGAAGCTTTGCATCGACCTCTTTACGCCACGCCGCCGTCTTCGATGCGATGATATCCGAAACATCTTCGTCAGAAACCGTCTTGGCAACTCGGTCGAATGCGGCCCGCACAAAGGTCTTGTCGTCCATTCCGAGCGAATTGTAATAATCCTCTTCGGTAAGATCGACTCCGTGTTCCTTTAGAACGGACTGATATGCCCGCATCTGTATCGGTTCGTCATCGATGATGACACCGTTGAAATCCATTAGGATCGCCTTGATCATAAAACTTTTTCTTTAACGCTAAGCGGTCAAATATGCCTCGCTGAACACATTCCCACGGCCAAGAATGCCCTTCGGATCGAGGGCACGTTTCACCTCGGCCATTTCATTCAAATAACGCTCGCCCATCATCGCGGCGAGATAATTCCGTTTCAATTTTCCGATGCCGTGCTCTGCAGAAACACAACCGCCGAGCATTATCGCCTGTGCGATGCAGCGTCCATAGATCTGCCGGGAACGCGTCGCTTCTGCTTCATTTTTCGGAAGAAGATTTGCGTGAAGATGCGAGTCACCGATATGCCCGAAGATCACAAATTCGATACCGCTCGACTCAAGAATATCTTTATAGAAGCGAAGAAAACTTGCAAATTTGTCATCCGGCACGGCCATGTCCGTTCCGATCTTCTTCTGCTTGTTTCGGACAACGCGCTCATTTACCGTAACAGGAAGCGCGTGGCGAAATTCACGCATCTTCCCAAGATCCTGCTCATTCGTAGTGAACCACGATGCGGACTCCGCAGCGTTGTGTCTTTCGAGAAGTTCATTCCACAAACCGAGGAGAGCATCCTCATCTTCAGCCGTAGTTTCCTGCTCAAAGAATATCGCTCCCGCCATTCCTGACGGCGTTTCAGGAAACTTTTCCGAAATGAGTTTCAGAGAGTTCGCGTCGAAATACTCAAGCAGCGTCACATCGATCGGAACGCGGACGCCCTCGTCCGTCCGCTTGTCAGAACCGGGAGCGGTAGCGACTGGGTGCTTCCGTAATGCGGTCCGAACCGCATTAACGAATGTGAGCAGATCACTCTCTTCAGGAAAGAACACGATGCCGCTAAAGAAACCTTTTGGCTTTTCTAGAAGCGAGAGTTCGGCCTCGACGATCACGCCGAGCGTGCCTTCGCTGCCGATGAAAAGATCGACCGCATCCAGGCGGTCCGAATTGAAATATCCGCTCACATTCTTGCGGACATTCGGCCGTTCGTACGTCGGCACTTTGATCTCGATGGCGTTCCCTTTATCCGTCTTGACCCTCAAAACACCATCTGGATCCGCGATGAACTCTCCTCGTCTGATCGATAGGATGTCGCCGTCCGCAAGCACGACACGCAACGCTCGCACATACTCGCGCGTGGCTCCGTACTTAAAGCTCCGCGCACCCGAGGCGTTCGTTGCGATATTGCCGCCGATCTGACAACTCCATTCGGTGGGATCCGGCGGATAGAACAAGCCGTGTCGTTCGACCTCTTTTTGGAGATCGCCGAGGATGGAACCCGCTCCGACAGTCACGGTCGCGGCGTCTTTATCAATTTCGATTGAATTCAGCTTTTCGAGCGAGATTATGGTCCCGCCGAACGGAACGGCCCCTCCGACGGTGCCTGTCCGTGCACCTGAGATCGTAACCGGCGTTCCTTCTGCGTTCGCCTCACGGAGTATCTCAGCAACCGCCGCCGCCGTCGCCGGCACGAAAAGCTTCTCGGCGCGCCCTCCGGGCATATTGCTCGCATCGGTCAGGTAATTCTGAATATCTTCAAACTGCGTCCTTGTTTGCATTTTGGCACTTACATCTTACCGAAAACCGGAGCTTCTCTCTAATTGCTCAGTCCCGGAAATCGAGCTCTGGGTTCACACTGCTTGTTTACGGGGGATAAAAAAGTAAACGGCCAGCAATACGTAAAAGACTCCGATACACAGGACCGTTGGAAAGAAAGCCGACCAAACGCACGCGGTCAAGAATACCGCGCCCCAGAACTTGGTTTTCAAAGAAAGCAGCCCCGCAAAGATCGCCGGCAGCCAGATCCAGGTCAGAATACTTTTTGTACCTGCGAAAGCCGCGTCGTACGAAAGACCGCTTCCGAGAGCGATAAAGAACTCGACCGCGACCGCGCAAAAAACACCTATTAGACAGAGGACAATATTCAGGACCAACAGTGAACGACCGGATGGGGCAGCACTTACGTTTTCAATGGCCTCGGAGACTTCAACGCCCTCAAGAGAGACGGACTGACCGCATTTTGGACAAACTGGATGAAAAAGCGTTGCATCCGTGTCTTCCGAACAAAACGTACAACGAATAACGTTCCTCATAGGTAACCTCCGGGCGATGCAGATCGCATTCAGGTGAATCTCAAAGTCTTACGCAAGATCTCGCGAATACTTTAATGCTGAATTCATTGCACATCAAACCGAACTCGGACTAACCGTATCCTTCCTACCGATATTCTAATTCTCGTTCCCGCAGATACTTCAGTCGGTCGCGGATCTCGGCTGCGTGTTCGAACTTCATATCCTTCGCAGCCGCGCGCATATCAACCTCGAGCTGCGCGATGGTCTCTTTTAGCTGCTTTGGCGAATATTCTTCGAACTTATCGATCTCCAAGGGAACCTTGAAATAATCCGCCTCGTAGGCCGTCACGAGCGTCGCCTCGACCGGCTTCACGATGGTCTTCGGGGTTATGCCGTTCTCGCGGTTGTATTCTTCCTGGATCGCACGCCTGCGGGCGGTCTCGTCCATCGCATGCTTCATCGAATCCGTGATCTTGTCGGCGTAGAGTATCGCCTTGCCTTCGGCATTTCGTGCCGCTCTGCCGATGGTTTGAATGAGCGACCGCTCGCTTCTCAAAAAGCCTTCCTTGTCGGCGTCAAGTATCGCAACAAGCGAGACCTCCGGCAGATCGAGGCCTTCTCTAAGTAGATTGATACCGACAAGAACGTCGAACTCTCCGCGTCGCAGATCGCGAAGGATCTTGATCCGTTCGAGCGTGTGAATATCGCTGTGCAGATACGCGACCTTTACACCGACCTCAGCGAAATATTCGCTCAGATTCTCTGCCATTCGCTTCGTCAGAGTCGTAACAAGAACGCGCTCGTTCCGTTCCGCACGGCGGCGGCATTCCTCAAGCAGATCGTCGATCTGGCCCTTGACCGGCCGCACTTCTACGACCGGGTCGAGCAATCCGGTCGGACGAATGATCTGTTCGACCACCTCGCCTTCGGTCTGCGTGAGCTCCCAAGCTCCGGGCGTCGCCGAAACGTAGATCGTCTGTCCCCGTCGCACCTCGAATTCATCAAAGTTCAGCGGCCGATTATCCTTTGCGCTCGGCAGCCGAAAACCGTATTCGACGAGTGTGCCTTTTCGCGATTGATCGCCTTTGTACATTGCCCCAAGCTGCGGAACGGTTTGGTGCGATTCGTCAATCACGATCATCGCGTCCGACGGCAGATAATCGAGCAGTGTCGGCGGCGGTTCACCGGGTTTCTTGCCCGTCAGGTGCCGCGAATAATTCTCGATCCCGCGGCAAAATCCCATTTCCTTGATCATCTCAAGGTCATACATCGTCCGCTGATGAAGCCTTTGCGCTTCAACGATCTTGCCTTCTTCGACAAGAAATTTCTCGTGCTCGTCCAGCTCCGCACGGATCGTCTGCACGGCATGCTTGATCGTCTTCTTTGACATCACAAAGTGCGTCTTCGGATAGATCGGAATGCGATTCTCGTGCTTTTCCAGCACCTCGCCAAGCAGCGGATCTATCGTCGAAACCGAATCGACCTCGTCGCCCCAAAACTCGATCCGGTACGCCTGATCCTGATAGCTCGGATAAAGCTCTACGATGTCGCCGCGAACTCTGAATGCGCCGCGCTCGAAATCGACATTCACCCGTTCGTACTGCAGCTCGACGAGCCGCTGCAAAAACTCGTCGCGCTTCATCTTCATTCCCGGCTCAACGAACATCAGCATCCCGTAATATGCGTCCGGGTCGCCGAGTCCGTATATGCACGAGACCGATGCAACCACGATCACATCGTGCCGCTCAAAAAGCGAACGCGTCGCGCTCAAGCGAAGACGGTCGATCTCGTCGTTGATCGTCGCTTCTTTCTCTATGTAGAGATCGGCGGCCGGGACGTATGCTTCCGGTTGGTAATAGTCGTAATACGAGACAAAATACTCGACCGAGTTCTCAGGAAAAAAAGTTTTGAATTCCTGATAAAGCTGTGCCGCGAGTGTCTTGTTATGAGCAAGGACGAGCGTCGGCCTTTGCACCTTTTCGATCACGTTCGCGATCGTAAAGGTCTTTCCGCTGCCGGTAATGCCGAGCAAAACCTGGTCTTTGGCACCATTATCGAGGCCCTCAACGAGATGTTCTATTGCCGCAGGCTGGTCGCCCTTGGGCTGATTTTCAGAAATGAGACGAAATTGCACACTTTAATCATACAACAAAACGCCGATGACAGAAAGGCCGCCATTTCCCATTGGAAAGAGCGGCCTTCAAGCGAGTTTTCGGCGAAGTCTATGCTGCGACAGCGTCCGCGATCTCGGCCAGATCCTTTAGCCTTTCTTTTACTTCACCCGAAAATGGCTCATCGTTCAGCACCTTGAACGCATCGATCGACTCGGGATCGGCCACCACCGCAGTAACGTGCAGGAGCGCAAGCCGCACGCGATCGTCCTTTGAATTCCTAAATGCGTCAAGGAGCGGCTGCGTCTCACCGGCCTTTAATACAAGTGCGACCAGAGCAAAAGCCTCATACGCGATCTTCATATCCTGATGGACCAGCCGATCTACCGACTTGCTCAAAATGTCCGATTCAATCGCGGCCTTTGCCGCCAAACTCATTCGGAACTTGTCGTCTGTATTAATTATGCGTTTCCACGCTTCGGCGCGGTCGAAGCTCAAACGGAAAAGTCCTCTGGCCGCTGCGGCACGTACTTCACGCGTCGGATCGGCGCAGGCAAGCAAGATCGTCTCGAAGACTGACTCATGGTCGAAATCGACAAGTGCGTTCACCGCTTTTGACCGTATGTTTGCCGAGAGATCATAAAGAGCCATCTGTGAAAGCCCTTCGACCGCATTCCGCGTCTTGAATTTCGCAAGTACTTTCACGGCGATCTCGCGAAATGTCTCTTCCTCTTCGAACTCGTCGTGAGCCTGCTCTATCGCGCTCAGAAGGTCCGGATCATAACCGACCGGCAGCTTATCGAACGGCCTGGCCTCGGTTATTTGTATGAACGAGTGGACCGGAAGCTGCGAATATTGATACTTGCGGAGCTTTTCCTGATAAGCCCGAGCGGCCGTCACGGTATCGACGGTTGAAAGCACCGGTCGTTCAGCCCTTGGCGGCCGTACTTTTGTTCTGCGATCGCCGCCGTTGCGGCGTTCGGCCTTTGGCCCCACTACCTTCGGCTTTTTCTTTGGTTTCTTTGACTTGCTGAACCACGCGATCTCTTCATCGGCATCAACGTGGTGAGCAGTTCCCCAAGGCTGGTCACTCGACCCTTCTTCCTCGGCGGTTTCAGGCTGCCTCTGCTGGCTGCGCTTCCAAAGGTAGAAAGAAAGTCCAATAAGTCCGCCCGCGAGCAGCAAATAGCTGAACCACGTCCAGATGCCGCTGCCTTCGTCCGGCAATGGCGCAGGCTTTCCCGCCTGAAAGGCAAATATAGGGCCTGCGAAGAAAACGCAAACTGAAAAAATTGAGATCGCCTTGCGATAAATGGAAAAGATGCTCATTTCAAAAAACTGCTAAAGAAAGGTAGAAAGTTCGATGTGAACTTTTCAGATTTTGGTGTGAAAGACTTGCGCGTCGCGGTGAAAAGCGTCGAAAATGCCTTCTTTCGATGCCGTCCTTAATTATGCCTCAGTATTCCTCATTTGTCATCAAAAATCTACAACGCCGTTAAAAAATGTACAACGAAAGAGGTTTTCCAGAATTTTTTGTCGCGCTTGCCTTTTCCCGCAAAGGGCGTAGTATTAAGTCTTTCGGCTATGACCGCAACGGCAACCCTTTCAAGCAGCGATATCCCGGGATTAAAACTACTCCACCGAGGCAAGGTCCGAGACGTTTACGAAGTTGACGAAGAGCGTCTGCTTCTGGTCGCAACGGATCGGCTTTCGGCATTCGATTGTGTATTACCGACTCCGATCGAGAAAAAAGGTGTCGTACTGACCCAGCTCTCAGCCTTTTGGTTCGAGAAGCTCGCGAATATCTTTCCGAATCATCTCATCACCGCTGATACGGCCGAGATGCCGGAACCGATCTCGGGCGACCCGAGACTCGCGGGACGCTGCAGCTTGGTCCGAAGGACCGAGGTCATACCTTTCGAATGTGTGGTCCGCGGCTATCTCGAAGGCTCAGGCTGGAAGGACTACAAGGTCGCGGCATGTGTTTCAGGCCACAGCCTGCCAAAAGGACTAACGCAGTGCGATCGCCTCCTCGAACCGATCTTCACACCTGCAACAAAAGCTCCGACGGGCCACGACGAGAATATAACGGGACTTGAATTCAAGGCCGCCGTAGGCGCCGAGACGGCCGCAAAGCTAAAGGCCGCGTCGATGAAGCTATACTCGAAGGCCGCCGAGTACGCCCGCGAGAAAGGTTTGATCATAGCCGATACGAAATTCGAGTTCGGTATCGACTCGGACGGAGAAATACTGCTCATAGACGAGATACTTACACCTGATTCTTCTCGCTTCTGGGACGCCGGAAAATATGAGCCCGGCCACCCTCAGCCTTCATTCGACAAGCAGTTCGTCCGCGAATACCTCGAGACCCTCGACTGGGACAAGCAGCCGCCCGCTCCGCCGCTTCCGCCGGCGATCGCCGAGGCCACAAGCCAACGCTACCTCGATGCATACTTCATCCTGACGGGCAAAACCCTCTAATACCTGCAGCGGCCAAATGCTCCTGCGAAAAAGACCTGTTGACTTCGCTCCTGGTAAGGGCGTATATTCTCCGTACTCAAAACCCAATACAACTGGAGAATATTTTCGATGAGATCCCCGTTCCCGACCACACGGTCGCTTGCTTTATGCCTTTTTCTTTTTGTGTGCTCAGTATCAGCACAATCTACTGAATTCACGTATCAGGGGAAATTACTCGACTCGAGTATCGCCCCGACGGCGCTCTACGATCTTCAGTTCAGGCTTTGGGATGCGGCCTCCGGCGGCGTACAGCAAGGTTCGGTCATTCAGATCAACAATGTTCCGGTCAGAGACGGCATTTTCACCGTTGAGCTCGATTTTGGAGCGAATTTCCCCGGTTCCGCGAGATGGCTTGAGATCTCGGTCAAGAAACCGGTTGACGGATCATTTACACTCCTTAATCCGCGACAAGCGGTTTCTACCGCACCATACGCTGTCCGCAGCCTGAACACCGCCTCGGCGGATTCGCTGTCGGCGGGATGCATTGGATGCGTAAATTCCGGACATATTACAAGCGTGAACGGAAGCGCGGTTACGGGCACGATCCCGGTCGCAAGCGTTCCTTCTGGCAGCGGAAATTACATTCAGAATCAGAATGCTTCACCGCAGGCAGGCAGCGACTTCATCATCAGCGGAACCGGATCGGCGGACACGTTCAATGCGACGACCCAATACAACATCGGCTTGAATCGCGTATTGAGCATTCCGGGAACGGACAATCTTTTTGTCGGCAACGGAGCCGGCAACTCGAACTCAGGCACACAAAACACCTTCGTCGGCAGGAGCGCCGGCCAGGGAAACTCGACCGGTGTCTCTAACGCGTACTTCGGGAGTTTTGCAGGCTTTGCAGTTTCGGCGGGCTCCGGGAACGCCATCTTCGGCAGCTCTGCGGGGTTTGCGAACACCGCCAGTGACAATTCCTTCTTTGGCTCGGGAGCGGGCCAGGCGAACACGAGCGGCGGATCCAATGCTTTCTTTGGTCGTGCTGCGGGAACTGCGAACACGTCGGGCAGCATGAACGCCTTTTTTGGTAGTTCTGCGGGAATTAACAACGCGGCTAGCGACAATTCCTTTTTCGGAGCAAATGCGGGGTATTACAATTCGACGGGCACCTTTAACGCTTTCTTCGGGCGTTCAGCGGGCACAATGAACGCTGCCGCCAATGACAATTCTTTCTTTGGTGCCGAAGCAGGCTTTGCGAACACGGGCAATCTCAATGCTTTCTTCGGGCGTTCAGCGGGCCAAAATAACACTGCCAGTGAAAATTCTTTCTTTGGTGCCGAAGCAGGTAAGGAGAATTTGGCGGGCACCCCCAACGCTTTCTTCGGGCGTTCAGCGGGCNNTCTTCGGGCGTTCAGCGGGCAAAGCGAACACGGATGGTCCCGCCAACGCCTTTTTCGGTGGGTTTGCTGGCGAAAAGAACACAACGGGCGGGAACAATTCCTATTTCGGCACAAATGCGGGTGCATCCAACGTGACCGGGAACAACAATGCTTTTTTCGGGACGAATGCCGGGTTTAATAACACGGTCGATGGCAACGCATTCTTCGGCAGCTTTGCGGGCAGTTCCAACACGACCGGAACCAAGAACACTTTCTTTGGGCCTAGCACCGGCCACACCAATTCCACGGGCAGCGACAACGCATTCTACGGCAATGCTGCGGGCTTAACGAACAACGCCAGTGAGAATTCGTTCTTTGGCGCACAAGCGGGTTTGAACAACCAAACCGGCGGGGCGAACTCCTTCTTNNCGGGACGCGGGTCTCGTTAACACGGCGAGCAGCAACGCCTTCTACGGCAGCGGTTCGGGCAAGGGCACAACGACCGGCGGCAGCAACGCGTTCTTCGGAACTGGCGCCGGCATCAACAACGTGTCAGGAGATCATAATACCGCGCTAGGTTCCGGTACGGATTTCCAAAGTTCCGCGCGGACATTCGCCACAGCGATCGGGGCTGGTACAGTGGCTTTTTCGGATAATCAGATCCAGCTTGGCCGCGACGGATCGGATACGGTCAGAATCGGAAAACTCGCCGCCGCGACCTCGACGCACTTGTGCCTCACTGCATCTAACCAGATAGCCGCCTGCTCCCCATTCGCTCCGGGAGTCACGGACGACGAGGCCACCTCCACTCTGATCAACGCAGTCAAAGAACAGCAAGCCCAGATCGAAGCTCAGCAAGCACAACTGGCCGAGCAAAAGGCGGTCAACCAGAGTCTCCAGGCTCAGCTCGACGCATTAAAGAAACTCATCTGCACTCAGAATCCGACGGCCGAGGCCTGCAAACCCGTGTCCGCACCCGAGCTTCGCTGATCGTTTTGGAGACTGCGGGAACGGGCAAAACTGCTTGACAGGAAGGCAAAATGGCTATATGCTCGCGAAAAACTTGGTTTGAACGCGCGTCCCGAAGCAAACAGTTTTGTTACGTCTAGGAGGTTAGGAGGAAACCTGATGTTTTATCGTACTATTCGAAACTTGATCTTTGCGTTTGCTTTTGTGCTGTTCGCGGGTTTGATAACGGCTTCGGCGCAGGTCGCCTCCGGCGGCGCGTATTCGCTCGAGCAATCAGTGATCGCCGGCGGCGGGACTTCAAGCTCTGGCGGCAGCTATTCTCTTGAGGGCACGATCGGGCAGTCCGTTGCAGGTACGCGTTCTGCTTCCGATACTCCCGGTTCAGAATACGGCCTCGATCCCGGATTCTGGCAGTCTTCGCTCGTCCCGACCGCGGCAATGGTCTCGGTTACCGGACGCGTCGTTACGCAGGACGGCCGCGGTATCGTCGGTGTTCGCCTGACGCTCGTCGATCCGATCGGCAACACATACCAGGCCCTTTCGAGCTCGTTCGGTGCGTTCCAATTCGACGGGATCGCGTCCGGCCAAGCATACGTTCTTACGGTCACGAGCAAGCGGTTCCAATTCCAACCGCAGGTGCTTGCTGTCAACGACAACGTCTCAGACCTGAAGATCGTTGCTCTGCAGTAGGACACTCTTTACACATATCCTTATTGACGATCCATCTCTACGATCGGTTCGCGATAAGCCGCAACTACGATTTGATCGCCCACGCTGACTCTTCCCGTTTCAGCCTCGGCGATCAAGTTTTGCCCGAAGAACGCACCGCGTTTGCCGTTGAGAATTCCGCCGCGATAGCTAGCGATCGTCTTGAGCGGTTCTTTCGGCGCCATAACACCGGTCGCGGGGTCGACCGTCGTGATCACGCAGCGTGCCGAAGGCTTTGCGCCGTAAAAAGTATTCTCACCAATGCGGAACTCCAGCCAGCGATCCTCTTCGAACGGCTTGCTTCCCTTTACGACAAAATTCGGCCGAAATCGCTTCATCGGCAACGGAACGCGGAGGCCCTCGTCCGCCTTCTCCGCAATACGCTCGTTCAGATCATCCAATGACGCCTGGCCGATAAGCAGGAAAGGATACCCGTCCGCAAAGCTCACGATATCGCTCTCTCGAACGCGATACTTCTCGTTCACCGACCGCCTCGAAGACTTCGGCATCCGCACAAGTCTCAATTTCGTGCCCAAAACATCGCTGAACCACGCGTTCACCGCGTCATCATAAAACTCCGCTTCGACCGTGCTGTCGAATATGGTCACAACCCGCGAAACGGCGTCGGCTGGCGTCAGATCGATCGGTTGTGAGCCAAAACCACTGCAGCTTACCGTCAAAACCTCGCGATCCAAAGCAACGTCGATCAACGCCATCTTCGGCAGTTCACGCTGCGTAACAAAGCGGTCCTTCTTATCGACGAGCATCCAGCGGCGGTCGTACTTAAGGCCGCGGTCGTCGATCTCGGCCGTTTGCAGCGTGATTCCCCGAAGGGATTTGATCGGGTAGATATTTATCTCGGAAAGGATCATAAACTTGATAACGGCATTATCAACTTTTCTAAATAACCCGCCACCTTCTTGACATCGGGACCATGAAAAAATATACTAGCACTCTTGAGCCAAGACTGCTAAGATCTCTAATTTTGGACAGAGACTGCTCAAGGCAGCTATTTTAACAAATTACGAAATAGAAGGAGTTAACGACCTATGGCAACAAACATCACACCGCTCCACGATCGCGTCATCATCAAGCGCATCGAGGACAACGTAAATCAAACGGCCGGCGGACTTTTCATCCCCGACACCGCAAAGGAAAAGCCGCAAGAAGGCGAAGTTATCGCTGCCGGTGCAGGCAAATATAAAGAAGACGGCACGCGTCAGGCCCTTGACGTCAAGGCTGGCGACCGTGTTCTTTTCGGCAAATATTCGGGCAGCGAGATCAAACTCGACGGCGACGAATTCATCATTATGCGTGAGGACGAGATCCTCGGCATCATTAACAGGGCCGGAGCGGCCGCGTAGTTGCAGAGTGTCAGAGTTACGGGAAGTGACAGAGTTAGAAACTCTTCTTCCGACAACTCTGAAACTGTCTGTAACTCTGTAACTCGGCAAACTATTTTTCGGAGAAAAATCATATGGCAAAACAAGTTGTTCACGGTGAAGAATCACGTGCCGCTATTCTGCGCGGAGTAAACCAGCTCGCAGATGCGGTCAAAGTTACGCTCGGCCCGAAAGGCCGCAACGTCGTTATCGACAAGAAGTTCGGTTCCCCGACGATCACCAAAGACGGTGTGACGGTCGCGAAGGAGATCGAATTGAAGGACACGCTCGAAAATATGGGCGCGCAGATGGTCCGCGAAGTCGCTTCGAAGACCTCGGACGTTGCCGGTGACGGCACGACGACCGCTACGGTCCTTGCGCAGGCGATTTTCAAGGAAGGCGTCCGCACGGTCGCTGCGGGTGCGAACCCGATGGCATTGAAACGCGGCATCGACACCGCCGTTAAGGCCGTCGTCGAGGAAGTTCACAAACAGTCGCAGCCGGTCGCCGGCGATGCTATCGCTCAGGTCGGCACGGTTTCGGCCAACGGCGACAAGACCATCGGCACCATCATCGCCGAGGCTATGGACAAGGTCGGCAAGGACGGCGTCATCACGGTCGAAGAGGCCAAGACGCTGGACACGCACCTCGAGGTCGTCGAAGGCATGCAGTTCGACCGCGGCTATCTCTCGCCGTATTTCGTGACCGATCCCGATCGTATGGAAGCAGTGCTTGACGAGCCCTTCATTCTCATCAACGAGAAGAAGATCTCGAATATGCGCGACCTTCTGCCGATCCTCGAGCAGGTCGCGAAACTCGGCCGTCCGCTCGTCATCATCGCTGAGGACGTCGATGGCGAAGCTCTCGCAACGCTCGTCGTCAACAAGCTCCGCGGCACCCTCAAGGTTGCTGCTGTCAAGGCTCCGGGCTTCGGCGATCGCCGCAAGGCAATGCTCGAAGACATCGCGGTCCTCACGGGCGGCAAGGTCATCAGCGAAGACCTCGGCATCAAGCTCGATGCGATCACGATCGACGATCTCGGCAAGGCCAAGAAAGTTACGATCGACAAGGAGAACACCACGATCGTGGAAGGCTCCGGTTCGGGCGAGGCCATCGACGGCCGCGTCAAGCAGATCCGCACGCAGATCGAGGAAACGTCATCCGACTACGACCGTGAGAAGCTGCAAGAGCGTCTCGCAAAACTCGTCGGCGGCGTCGCCGTCATCAAGGTCGGTGCTGCAACCGAGACCGAGATGAAGGAGAAGAAGGCTCGTGTCGAGGACGCGATGCACGCGACCCGTGCTGCTGTCGAAGAAGGTATCGTCGCAGGCGGCGGTGTCGCTCTCGTGCGTGCCGCAAAGGCTCTCGACGGCCTGACCGGTGAAGATGAGGACGAGACCGTCGGCATCAACATCATTCGCCGTGCCATCGAAGAACCTCTTCGCCAGATCGCAGGAAACGCAGGCCAGGAAGGCGCTGTCGTTGTCGGCAAGGTCCGCGAGGGCGGCGACAACTTCGGCTTCAACGCTGCGACCGAAGCTTACGAAGACCTCGTCTCCGCAGGCGTCATCGACCCCGCAAAGGTCACTCGCACCGCCCTGCAGAACGCGGCCTCCATCGCAGGCCTTATGCTCACCACCGAAGCCATGATCGCCGATATCCCGGATGACAAACCCGAAATGGGTATGCCCGGCGGCGGCATGGGCGGCATGGGCATGGGAATGTAATTCCATTTCGGAATGCGGATTGCGGATTGCGGATTTCTTTCCTCATTCCGAATTCCGAATTCCGCATTTCCCCGAGGGGTGGTTCTCTGCCCGTCGGGGTTCTGTGTACCGAAGTGCGGAATGCGACTGGAACGCGGGCGTCCCGCCTGCCCGGTTTGCATTCCGCACTCCGCATTCAACCAGTCAGAACCGCCTGCGTCAGCGGGCGGGTTTGAGCATTTTGAAAGGTCTCGTCATGCGACGGGGCCTTTTCCGTTGTATAGTGAGAGAATGGATTTTCCGATAACCCGAACATTCGCTTTGATGTTTGTGACGATCTTGTTTCTTCTACTCTTAGGCGGTGCGGAGGCTGCTTTTGGACAAAAGACCGATACCGAGAATATCAATGTCGCCATTAGCCGTTCAAAGAAAGCTGCCGAAATAATCAAAGTAGTTATGTCCTTACCCGATGGCAAAGGCATTCCTAAAGACGTAACGGAACAAGCGAAGATGATCGGGGTTGTGCCTAGTGCCTTCGAACTTTCGCTTGCAGTCATCCATGCCGTCCGTGGACATGGAGTTTTTTCGGTACGACGGGAAAGCGGTTGGACTCTGCCGGCCTTTTACTTTTACGGCGGAACCGGCGGGCCATCCAAGCCGGGCACGAAGAATTTTGACATCATCTTCGTCGTCGTAGATGCGAAGCTCAATGGTGATAAAACAAACAAGCCAAAGTCGGACGATAAGAAAAAAGTGGATAAATCCAAACTTTTTCTTTACACGTTCGCGGACGGTGAATTGGCTCCGATGAAAGCCGTGGAAACTCGTTCTTTCTTTATCAAGAGTCCGAATGCAAAATACGATGACTCTCTCAATAAATTGGTTTACGGATCAAAAGGCGAGGACATAGCTTCTGGAAAGGCGAGCAACCCAAAACTCACGTCACCCGATGTTGCAGCTTTTCGCGACGCGCTGACTGAACTCTACCCTCAAAAATGACGCCGGACTTTCGAAAGCCTTGAGAAGTTCCGATCAACCAATCGGGCGGAATAGCCGCAAGCCTAAAGCTGCTGTCGATCGCAAAGAAGAATCCGAAAATTCTGCTGGAGATCTAACTACGGAGAATGCGGAGGGCAGAAAATCCAACGGTTCGACCTTCTGACCGCCCGCTCACGCAGGCGGTTCTGACTGGCATGCGTGCGAGTGAATTTTATCGGCGGCAAGCCGCCTTCGAGATCATTCTATCGACCTGTCCCACGCCGTGAACGACGTGGCTATGCGAGGCCAACCTCTGAAACCAACTTCCCTTGTCCCCGTAGGGGACGACAGAATGTAGCCCAGGGTAAGGCCGTCAGGCCGCCACCCTGGGTTACCGTCGCCCAAATGATCTTGGAGCGTGCGGAGCACGCGACAAAAAGCCGTGGTCGGCGGCGAGCCGCCTCCGAGGAGTATTGTCCGACCTGAACAGCCTCTAAAAGTGGGTGGCAATATGCCGGTTCGCGGGGATAGGACGGCTCTTTTTTTTTCATTGACCTCTCTCCTATTAAATAGTATAGTTAGCTCGTGGCCGCTGACCTGATCCATTTTGTCGAATCGCCGGGATTCACGAAACGTATCGATAAATTGGCCTCATTGGACGTTCTCTTCTCATTGCAGCGTGACCTTGTCCAAAACCCGGAACGCGGCGACTTGATGGAAGGCTGCGGCGGTGCACGCAAGGGCCGAGTCGGAGACAAAAGATCGGGCAAAGGCAAGACCGGCGGCTTTCGATATGTCTATGTATATATCGAGATCGCAGGAACGATTCTATTTACTCCATTTCTTTGGCAAGAACGAGAAAGCCAATTTGTCCAAAGCGGAAAGGAATGAGGTCGCAAAGCTCGTCAAAGAATTAAAGAGGATATATGGCGAAAAAAACTGAAGTACAAAATGATTTTTTCGAAGAGCTAAAGGCAGGACTTAACGCCGCGATCGAACACGCTCAAGGCAGACGCAAAGATCTCCGAACTACCACACTTCCCCGCCCGCCAAAAGAATTGTCGGCGAAGGAAATTGTAAAGGTGCGTACAAAGCTCAATGTTTCCCAAGCCGTGTTTGCCAGATATCTGAATATCTCGACAAAGACCGTCCAATCCTGGGAACAAGGCCTCGGAAAACCGAACGGCGCAAGCCTAAAGCTGCTGTCGATCGCAAAGAAGAATCCAAAAATTCTGCTGGAGATCTAACTACGTAGAATGCGGAGGGCAGAAAATCCAACGATTCGACCTTCTGACCGCCCGCTGCTCCCTCCACCCCGGCCTTCGGCCACCCCTCCTCGGGCAGGAGGGGAGCTGGCGGTTCTGACTGATACGCGTACGAGTGAATTTTGTCGGCGGCAAGCCGCCTCCGTTGGTCATTTTATTCACCAAATCCACGGCATAAATGCCGTGGCAATTCACGGACATTCTCAAAATTATCCAAAAGGCGGCAGACGCCGGTGATCGGGAATGGCAAAAAGACCGCTTCCCCGAATGGCAAATTGCCACGTGCTTCAGCACGTGGTTAAGGACTACTCAATGATCAACGGAGCCTGTGCAGCAGGCGACAGGGGCTTGCCGCCGACAAGCCGCCGCCGAGATCATTCTATCGATCTATCCCACGCCGTGAACGGCGTGGCTATGCGAGGCCAACCTCTGAAACCATCTTCCCTTGTCCCCGTAGGGGACGACAGAATGTAGCCCAGTTTAGACCCGTATTCGGGTATTCACTTGAATTTTAGCCGCTTCTCGAGATCCTGAAATCTTGGATCATCGCGAAGGAAGTCGTATTTTGAAAGGAAACTGATCTGATCGATCGTCGGTTCGCCCTCATCATAAGACTTCTCGATCCATTTCAATGTATTCTCGCGGTCCGCAAGCGTCGCATACCGCAAGGCGATATCGATCGAAGGGACATGTTTGCTTTCTCTTTCGTGAAGCATCTGGTTCAGCCATTCTGTATTCGCCCTGGTTACGCCTTTGGCCTGCCTGATCGACTCTAGCTGTTCCGCAAGCGCGGCGTCGCCGTCAAGCTCCATCGCCTGGATATTGGCGTCGAATGCAGCCTCTTCGTTCCCGATACATTCGTAGCCCGTGCCTAAGAACCATTCCGGCATCGAAAAACTCGGGTTGTCCTCGGCGACCGACTGATATTGCCGTATTGCATCGGGAAACCTTCTGGAATAGAGATACACGCTGCCTATACCCGTACCCACGATCGGGGAAAGCGGGTCGATCGCCTGAGCTTGTCGGAACATTTCTAAAGACTCATCGAACTTTCCAACGTTCATAAGGAAGTAGCCATATCGATGATAGGCATCCGCATTGCTTGGATTCAGGGCGATCGCCTCTTTCAGGGAGGCTTCGGCCGCTGTCCAGTCACGATCAGCGAGGAACTGTATCATCGCCAGCGAGGTGTAAGCATACGACACGTCGGGCCGCAGCGTGAGAGCACGCTGCACGTATTTACGAGCCTTTGGTATCGCCTCCGATCTCGACACGAGGCCGAAGTTGTACATCACAAGTTCGGCATCTGCGATTCCGGCGTCGGCATCGGCAAAATCCGGGTCAAGGGCAAGAGCTTCCTGATAGAGCTCCAACGCGTGCGTAAGCCCTTCAGCAGTATTTTGTCGCTGGAAGAAGCGTCCGCGCAGATATTTTTCATAGGCGTCCGCGTTGGTCGTTCCGCGACGCGCCAAACGTTCGCTCTCCGTATGTGTCAGTTTAAATGAGAGCGTGTCGGCGATCTTTGCGGACAGCTTATCCTCGACAGCAAGAACATCTCCGTTTGCTTCATCAAAACTCTCGGCCCATATCTGCTCCCCGTTCTGAACTCGGAGCAGGCGCGCATTTATCCGCAATTTCTCATTATAAATTTGGATCGTGCCTTCAAGCACGGCATCTACGGCCAATCGCCGGCCGATCTCGACCGAATCCAGGTTCTCTGAGTTCGAGAGTCTGACAACGGCGCTTGTTGGCCGCACGATGATACGTCTGACCGAACCCACTTTGGAGGTTAGGGCATCTGCAAGGCCGATGCCGAGAGCTTGTGAATCGTCGTCCGCATTTATAGGACGGAAAGGCAGGACCGCCATCGACCGGATGGCGGGAGCGGCCGGGGTCACATTCCGCCGAAAGTAGACGGCGGCCGTGAGAGAGAGAACAAGGACGGTGGCAATGCCCGCACCGGCCAGCAAAAGACGTTTTCGTTTCTGTGTATGCGTTCGCGGCGATCTGTGTGCGGACGACCCTGTTTCCAGCTCCAACTCCAGCTTTTTAACCGAATGCCTTTCGACGACAAGAAATTCGGGCTGATCCTGATAATTCTTCCTCAGATCGGCATTGAATCTATATCCGATCTTCGGCACGGTTTCGATCAGCTTCTGACCGTTCCTGTTTATGATCTTGCGCAGACGAGAGACGTAGGTGGCCAGGTTCCCTTCTTCGACGAAGGTATCGCGCCAGATCGTGGACATCATCTCCGATTTTGGAACGACCCGCCCGTTGTTCTCTATCAGAAGAAGTAAGGTCTCGAATTCTTTCGGAGGGATCTGGATCGATCGGCTGTCGAAGGCTATCGTCTTATTGCTCGGATCAACGATAAATGATTCGAACTCATAGACGAACCTCGTATTTCCATTCATTTCCGGCATTAGAGAAAACTCCAGAAAAAATATAGGAAAAATACAGTACTTTTCCGATCCCGAAGATCGAAAATGGCCTATCCCCGCTATGAAGCGAGTTTAACGCCAAAGGCCTCTGTGTTCAAGACATTTTTGAGATGAGAAAAAGGATCTCTTTTAGGATCGAGACGACCGATTCGATAAGTCTGCGTAGCTACGGGCGAAGCGTATCTGCCTATTGTCGGCTTTGCCGTGCAGATACGATCTTCGAAACTCCCGAAATCATCTCAAGACGAACAGGGGTCAGCGAACGGGATATCTTCCGGCTGATCGAGGCTCAAGCCGTGTTTTTTCGTGAAGGCGACCGGATCTTGGTGTGTTCAGGGTGCATTCGTCTGGGAAACAACAATGAAGAATATCGATGAGTTAGCTGCGCGCTTGTTCCCTGCGAAAGATTTTGTTGGAACGAATGTTTTTCGCGGACCGAAGACCCGCCGGGCAATCCAGCGACTTTTTTTACTCAGGAGGTGAGCTCCTTCCTCGACCAAGGGCAGCGGACTTCCTCCTCAATAGGAGAGAATTTATGCGAAAGCTTATACTTGCGACACTTTTAACCTTGGCGATCCCAGTCCTTATCATTGCCCAGAGCAGTGCCTTTACATATCAGGGTAAACTCTCCGAGGCCGGGACACGGGCCAACGGGCCTTTTGACTTCACCCTTCGGCTTTTTTCGATTGACACCGGAGGAACTCAGATCGGCTCCGACATAATACTGGACAACGTCCAGGTCTTGGACGGCATTTTCACTGTCACCCTTGATTTCGGATCGTCGCCTTTCACCGGCGGCACAGGAAATTACCTCGAGATATTGGTGCGTCCAGGCAACAGTACCGGACCGTACACGCTGCTCACGCCGCGTCAGCCGATCGTGTCCGTTCCATATTCTGTGCAGACCGTGCATGCCGCACAGGCGGATACTGCATTGAATGCCGATGCTCTCGGCGGAACGCCGGCGAACCAGTTCGTCCAGACGAACGATCCGCGAATGTCTGACGCCAGAGTACCGACTCCCGGAAGCCCCGACTACATCCAGAACACCGCAACGCCACAAGCAACCTCAGCAAATTTCAACATAAGCGGAAACGGCAAAGCGGGTGTTTTTGACGCCGCGACGCAATATAACATCGGCGGAAATCGAATCATTGGCGTGCCCGGTACAAGCAATCTATTTGCAGGTCAGGATTCTGGCATTGCGAACACTACCGGGAATAGCAATTCGTTTTTCGGGAGAGCCTCGGGTCAGGCAAATACCACCGGCTCTTCCAATTCTTTTTTTGGCGGTGCCGCAGGTTTGATGAATATCGATGGAACCGATAATTCGTTCTTTGGCGTTTCTTCGGGCCGAAACAATTCTAGCGGATCTAACAATGCATTCATTGGTCACTCGGCAGGATTCGGAACGACGATCGGCGGCAACAATTCTTTCTTTGGCTTTCGAAGCGGATACAACAATCAGAACGGCCAATTCAACACCTTTGTCGGAGCAAGTTCAGGGCAAACATCGATATCCGGCGGTGGCAACACACTACTCGGCTACAATGCGGACGTTTTATCATCGACCGTTTCCAACGCGACCGCGATCGGTTTCCGAGCCTCCGTCGCCCAGGCAAACTCGCTCGTGCTCGGCAGTATCAACGGAGTTAACGGCTGCAACGGCACAAATTGCGGCGACACGAATGTCGGGATCGGTACCACTGCGCCCTCGACGCGCCTTCACGTTGTCGGAAATGGTCTTTTCAACGGTGATCTGACCGTTACGGGAACTCTGAACGCGACGCTTCCTACCAATAGCGGGAACTATGTTCAGAACACAACGACGCAGCAGGCATCAAGCAACTTCAACATAAGCGGCACTGGAACGGCGAGTATCTTTAGCGCCGCGACGCAATACAATATTGGACCTGATCGCGTTTTGAGCGTGGCCGGATCATCAAATGTATTAGCCGGAGTTGGTGCGGGTGCGGTGAACACGGGCACCGACAACGCTTTCTTCGGAGCGTTAGCAGGCAACGCGAATACGGATGGGGGCTCGAATGCCTTCTTCGGAGCGTTAGCAGGCAACGCGAATACGGATGGCGGCTCGAATGCCTTCTTCGGCGCTTTCGCCGGCCTATCGAACACGACGGGCTCCGACAACGATTTCTATGGCTCGTTGGCAGGCCGATCGAACACGACGGGCGTCCAAAACGCTTTCTTCGGCACCCAAGCAGGCAAATATAACACGACGGGCGACGCCAACGCTTTCTTCGGCTTTGCCGCAGGCAGCAATACCACTACAGGAATCAACAACGATTTCTTCGGCTGGTTTGCAGGCTTCACTAACACAATCGGTTCAAATAACAGTGCACTTGGAGCAGGAGCGGATTTCTCTGCCAATAACCTCACCAACGCCACGGCTATTGGAGCGCGTTCTTTAGTCGGGCAAAGTAATTCACTTGTCCTCGGCAGCATCAACGGCGTCAATGGAGCAACTGCCGATACAAATGTCGGCATCGGCACCACTGCTCCAACGCAACGACTCCACGTGGTAGGCAACAGTCTTTTCAACGGTGATCTGACCGTAACAGGAGCTCTGAACGCGAACATCGGCCCCGGCAACGCGAATTACATTCAGAACACCACGGCCCAACAGTCTGCGAGCAACTTCAATATCAGCGGCACAGGCACGGCAAGTATCTTTAGTGCCGGAACACAGTACAACATCGGTGCAAATCGTGTTTTGAGCGTGGCAGGAACAGGGAATACTTTCGCTGGAGTTGGTGCCGGTTCAGCGAACGGGGGCGTCAGCAACGCTTTCTTTGGCAATTCCGCAGGCTTGAGCAACACGTCGGGCGGCTCCAACGCTTTCTTTGGCGCTTCCGCAGGCGCATCGAACACGATAGCCAGCAACAACGCTTTCTTCGGCGTTAACGCAGGATTGAACAACACGGCGGGCACCGGTAACGCTTTCTTTGGCTCCTCATCTGGCAAAAGCAACACGACAGCCAACTTCAACTCCTTCTTCGGTGATCAAGCAGGCCAAATGAACACGACGGGCGCCGGCAACGCTTTCTTTGGCGCCTCATCTGGCAAAAGCAACACGACAGCCAACTTCAACTCATTCTTCGGCGATCAAGCAGGCATAGTGAACACGACGGGCGCCGGCAACGCTTTCTTCGGTGGCGGTGCGGGCCAATCGAACACGACGGCCAGCGGCAACGCTTTCTTTGGAACTAACGCAGGCTTCTCGAACACGACGGCCAGTAGCAACGCCTTCTTTGGCACTGCCGCGGGCACGAATAACACAACAGGCACCCAAAACGCTTTCTTTGGAGACGGCGCAGGCCAAACGAACGTATCCGGTTCAAATAATAGTGCACTTGGAAAGGGAGCGGATTTCTCCGCCAATAACCTAACCAACGCCACGGCTGTTGGAGCCTTTTCTTTAGTCGGGCAAAGCAATTCGCTCGTCCTCGGCAGCATCAACGGCGTCAACAACGCGACCGCCGACACGAATGTCGGGATCGGCACAACTGCACCAACCCAACGACTCCATGTGGTGGGCAATGGGTTGTTCACGGGCACCGTTCGGGCAAACGGCGGAATGTATATCCCGAACCCCAATACGCTGGTCATCACATCGCCGAACGGTTTCTGTTGGGGGATCACCGTGAGTAATTCCGGTGTTCTGAGCGCATTTCCGGTAGCGCCGTGTCCGTGAGGAAACGCTTCCTGGGAGAACGTGTTACGAGGTCAAGCAAATGCCGCCCGGTTGAGACAGTCTCCGCTTTTCTGACGAACGAATGAGGAGTTGAATATGAAATACTTTCGATATCTATCCTTGATCGCAGTATTTTTACTGAGCGACAAATTGCACCTTTTGTTGTCGGCGGCGAGCCGCCTCCGAGATGGAGTTGGCGATGGCGTGCTACAAACATGCGGCTCCGACGGAGCCAAGAGGCTTGCCCGACCGTGGACGCTAAAATCTCTCAATGGAGGCGGNNCGAGCCCGACCGCACTGCCAATGGGCAAGCCCGGGGAAAATCTTCGACCGCAATAGGTAACACAAGCTTTCAATTCTCAAATGGGCAGGCCTGCGAAAAGCTTTCGACCACAATTGGTAACACAAATTCTCAATTCCCAATTCCCTTGGTTCAAAACGTGTGAAAGTTCCCGTAATGGCGAAAGGGCGGCGGACGGTCCTGGTGATCGTCGATCGACGGTGAAAATTCTATATCGAGGCCGCCATCCGGCAAGACCTCGATAATGCTGCCATTCTCATCCTCATCAACGACCATTGCTTCATTGCCATAGCGAAACTTGTCCTCGTCGTCCTCTTTTTCTTCCTTTTGCATTGCGAATGATGGCTCTTCTTGTCCGCCATCATCATCTTCATCGTCCTCGTCGCCGAAATCGATCGTGCTCCAGAGCGCGTATAGACGCTGGGCCTTCGATTTCGAAATATCGAGCTCGTCCGCGATGCTTCTGAACGACATCTCATCTTCGTCGTGCATCTCTTTTACGCGCTCGATTATGTTGATCAGATCAGCGTCGAAGGTTCGCTGGGCCACGGCAAATTCCGGCCGATCCTGGCCCGCCTCCGTTTCTGCAAAGATCAAACGCAGCGGTGCGTGCACCGTCCATTCGCTCGACACGACACGCGACCGCACTATCGTAAGGCTGCGGCGGTTCGTCTCGACATCTCCGGTCATCGCGATGATCGTGTCCGCAAGATCGCAGACACCGCGAAGCCTGCGAAGATCGTCCACGCCGGCCGATCGTTTCGGATATCGCCGCGAATCGGCAAGAACGAGGACGGAGATCGAGTTAACACAGACGAGCCGGCGAAGCTCGGTCATCAGAGCTATCGCATCGCGCGCGGAATAGCTTGTCCGCAGAAGCGCGTTCAGGTCGTCTATCACGACGCAGTCGATCGAGTTCGCCTCTATTGTCTCGCGGATCCATTGCGTTACGTCGGCTCCATGCGGCGGCCGTTCATAAAGGAAGTTCCGCGAAAATGTCATCCGCCCGCGCGTTGGGCCGTGCGCGTACCGATAGCGAAATTGTGCGTCGCTCAACACGAGGTCGACGTAAAGCACGCGGCGTCCTTTTGTCGGCATGCGAAGGCCGCCGAACGGTCTTCCGCCCGCGATCGCATTGGCCGCCTGCACCGCGATCAGGCTCTTGCCCACGCCCGCTTCGCCAAATAGAAGTGCGATCTCGCCCTGCCTCCAGAATTCGTCGAACAACATCTCGGCTGCTTCGCGTTTCGCCTCACGCATCAGATCAGCGGCGCTCCGGAGCTTCGTCTGCATCGCCGCTCCAACTTTTCCTCTTGCAGAATCTCTCATATGTGCTATACTGTATCACAGATGCGACAGTCGTTGCAAGAAGTAAGTTGATCGAAAAGTTTTTTTTGAAAATGTCGATTTTCTCAGCTGTAAGTCGTTGAAATCAAAGGGTTAAGGGTGTCCCACAAGTGCCGTGGGACACGAGTGGGACAGTGGGACAGTATTGTGGCAGCTAAAGTATTGAAAAATAAAGAGGTTAGGCTGATTGGGACACGGCTTTACGCCCCGCGTGCTTTCGCGGGGAATCTAGTATGCCGGGCCGCCGGTGTTGCCCGCAGGCGAGTAGTTGCAGACGACAAAGACGACCCATTTGCCGCTCAGATGGCGATTGATCCCGCAGCCGATGAGCGTCGTTTCCCGCCACATTATCTGCGAATAGTGCGTGCAGACCGTGTCCGGGACGCAGTCGCCCGTCTTCACGACGTAGTTCGGTTTCTCGTCGAGCCAATCAGGGACGACGGTGGATATCGGTTGGTCGGCGTTGTTCGCGACGAAGAGATTCTCGCCGACGGAAGGGTCGTCGCGATGACGGAATTTGCCGCCGTTCGCCCATTCCTGAGCATAGCTCGCAAGGCCGCAGTCCCATTTGAGTTCAGGGAGCTTCAACGCCTTTCGCGCCTTGTTGTGGTCGGCAAGGATCGCTTCCCTTTCGGCTTCGGTGAGTTCGCTCTCGATGGTGCATTTTCGCGGAGATGCCGCGGCCTTTGGAGACTCAACTTTGGCGACCGCGGGTTTCTTGGCCGAGCGCCGCCTTTGGCCGGAGGCAGGTATCGCAAATATCATTGCCGCCGCCAAGAAGGCAAAAAGAACGACAATTGACCGATGAAATGCAGCGAACACCATCCCGAAGATCTCCAAAAACTCCTGCTCGATTTTGTTTTGGTCAGTTTACCACATTTGGAGGAGATAGGTTGTCGGGATCGGGAAAACGGTGATATCTTCTCCGGTGAGGCAGAGCTTATGGGACTTCTTGATCAGACAGAGAATGCGAGCGATCCGCCGCCGATCGACCCGAACGACAAGAGCCGACTGTTTCAGACGGTAAGCCGCAGCCCCTCGAGTTCGCGGAATTACGTGAAGACGCTCCTGCCGATCGTCGGTCTTGTCATCATCGCGGGAATCGCATACTTCTACTTTACGATACCTGGCATTGGCGACACCTTCCGGCCGCAAACGGAACTCGACCTCGGCGTCCGCTATCACCTGCTCGAAAAGCACGGCCGCGTTGCCACCGACATCACTTTCTATAAATGCGATGGCTTCTCATGGGCGCTTGCGGACGTCGAGAAGAGGCCCGACATCCCGAACCCCGTGCTGCAGCTCGGTTCCTACACCGTCAAGGCGGTGCCCAACGGTGCGAACTCATGGGATTTTACGTCAAGACCTTTGGAGGCAGGCGATAAGCCCGCACCTTGTTCGGAGTTTTGAATGGCAGGACCTTACGTCATCGTATTCCTCGTTCCGAACAATAGCCGGACGATGAAGAGCAAGACGATCGCACCGAGAATGGACATTATCCACCCGGCCGTATAGTTCTCGCCCGCCCATAACGTCCTGGCGATAAAGCCGCCGACGACCGCGCCGACTATGCCGAGGAGTGCCGTTAGTATCCAGCCGACGATGCCGTCAGGAAAGGATTCTTTGCCCGGCATGATAAGCCTTGCAATGACCCCAACGATCAATCCACCGATTATCTGTCCGATCATAACTATGGTCTCCGTTAAACTACGCTTCGCGTATCCATTTCCAAACTTCGGGAAGCGTCGCACGTTTTCCGTACATCAGCATCCCGACACGATAAACTCTTGCGCACAACCACACCATACCACAGATCGCGACCGCGTTGACCGAGATCGAGAGCGCGATCTGCCAGAACGGCGGAGTTTCGGCGAGTATGCGAACGGGCATTGTGATCGGCGCCCAGAACGGCGCGATCGAGACCCAGAACGAGAGCGGCGAACTCGGATCGCGTATCACCGCGAAGCTGAAGTAGAACCCGATGAGCATCACCATTATCGGCGGAAAGGCGAATTGCCCGCCTTCCTGCACGGTCGTGACCATCGAGCCGATAAGGGCGAAGATCGAGGCGAAAAGGAAATATCCGAGGAGGAAGAAGAGCAGAAAATAGCCGACCATCAGCGGCGTTATATGCGGTGCACCCGCAAGGAAAGGCGCAAGGTCGGTCTGCAGCATCAGAAAACCGACAAGCAATGCGAGCGAAGTGACCCAGATACCCAATTGGGTCAGTCCCGCAAGCCCGACGCCGACAAGTTTGCCGAGCATCAGCTCGAACGGCCTCGCGCTCGAAAAGAGGATCTCTGCGATACGCGTCTCCTTCTCCTCGACGACGGCACCAAGGATCACTTGGCCGTAGATCGTAAGAGAAATGTAGATCATCAGGCCGATGACAAATGAAGCCGCAAGCAGCGCATCGGAATTCTTCTCGCGGCCGTGCTCGTCGATCGCTTTCGTCTCGATCTCGGCCGCTTGGTTGATCTGCTTGAGAGTGCTCTCGCTGATGTTCGCTTGTGTAAGACGCTCGGACCGCACCGCGTCGTTAACGGCATCCTCAAGCATTCCGCTCGCTACAAAATCACCGGCCTTGCGCGAAAGGAACTCGAATTTGCCGCTCAGGTCGCTGGGCACGATCAGATACGCATCGATCTTCTTCTCGGCTGCCATTGAATTGAGTTCAGAGCGGATCTGTTCATCCGATTTGCCATTCGCGTCAAACGGCATAAAGACGAAGCCTTCGGTCAAGTTCTTTAGCGAGTCGGCTGACTGTTTGGGATCGACCGTAGGTTCAAAAGAAGTTCTCTTAAGTGCTTCGGCCTGTTTTTGGGCTATCTTTTCAGGCGAAAGATTGCTTCGTATGCGCGGGCCGAGCTTACCTTCACGATCTACGATGACGATCCGCGTCGGCTCGCCCTTGATCGAAAAGATAAGTGCAGGGACGACCGCGAAACCAAGGCCAAGGAGCGGAAAGAGCAGCGTACCGATAAGGAACGACCAACGCATAACGACCTTTCGATATTCATGCTTTACGACGGCGAGGAGCTTTCTCATTTCGCACCTCCGATCTGCTCGATAAATATGTCATTAAGAGTCGGCTCAACATATGCGAACTTTGTCACCGTGGCGCCTGAGGACACAAGGCTGCGAAGCAGCTCCTGCGGGTCGGCGTCGGGACGCATGCTGAGGATCTTTTCATCGGCCTTTTCCTCTATGCTTTCGACGCCGGGAAAATCATTAAGCAGGTCATGAGCACCATCTACACGAATAGCAACGCGGTTCCTGCCATAGCTCTCCTTCACCTCGCGAAGGCTGCCGGCAAGGACCTTCTTACCTTTATTGACAAGAAGGATGTCGTGGCAAAGCCGTTCGGCAGTCTCCATCAGATGCGTCGAGAAGATGACGGTCTTATGGCTTTGGCGAAACTCTGCCAGCACGTCGATCATGAACTCTACATTCACCGGATCGAGTCCCGAAAAAGGCTCGTCGAGAATAAGAAGGTCCGGGTCGTGCAGTACGGTCGCAATAAACTGTATCTTCTGCTGCATTCCCTTGGAAAGGTCTGTCGTCTTCTTGTTCTTCCATTCCGACAACGCCATTCGATCCATCCAGCGGTCGATACGCCTGTCGGCCTCTTTCTGCGGAACATTCTTGAGCGCCGCAAAATACCGCAGCTGATCGACGACCTTCGTCTTCTTGTAGAGGCCGCGTTCTTCCGGCAAGTAACCGATGTGGTCTTGAGCCGTTCCGTTGATACGTTTACCGAAAAGCTCTATCGCGCCCGAATCAGGGATCGTGATACCGACGATCATTCGTATCGTCGTTGTCTTGCCCGCACCGTTGGGCCCAAGGAAGCCGAATATGCGGCCCGCTCGCACGTTAAATGAAAGGTCGTCAACAGCCGCAAAATCACCAAATGACTTTGAGATGCTATCGACCCGCAAGGTCACATCGTCTTCACCCATATCTATTTCCCTACGGCAATTGTCTCAGTTAGTTCCGAAAATCTATAATAGCTCGACCGCTAATGCCGTTGATTAACTAGGTCTAATGCAGATATTTGTACTCAAAAATGGTGCCGATTGCGTCGAGGAAGGATTCGGACGCAAGGAACTTCCCGATCTGATCGCCGATCCGACAAATGTAGTGTGGGTCGATCTTCACGGGGAAACGCCCGAGCATATCGAGGAAGCAAAAGAGGTCCTAGAGAACGTCTTCAAGTTCCACTACCTGACGATCGAGGATTGCATCGAAACCCGCAATCAGCCGAAGGTCGAAGCTTTTCCCGACTACCTGTACTTTATCGTCCATGGCATTCGCCCGGGCGAGACCGGCCCGGCGAACTTCACAACAAAAGAACTCGATGGCTACTTAGGCGCGAACTACGTAGTTACTTTCCATGCAGAGCGGTTCCGCAGCATCAAGAAAGTAAAGCAAAGGATCCTGAGCAGCCCGTTCACGTTCAGCCGCGGAGCCGCTTACATTCTGCATAATATCTTGGATGAGCTCGTCGATCTTTATATGCCGGTAGTCGATGCGTATGACGAGATGATCCACGAAATGAGCGAACGTGTTCTGGAACTGAAGAAAGGCCAGAACGAAATGCTGATCGAGATCATGAAACTGCGGCGAAGCGTCATCCGGCTGAGGAGGATATCCGGCCGGCAGCTCGAGGCCTTGTATCGACTCTCGCATGGAGAGTTTCCGCAGATACCGGATCAGATATTGCCGTTCTATCGCGATGTCCATGACCATTTGGTACGGATCTCAGACCTTGCAGAGAACTACCGCGACCTCGTTTCAAGCCTTTTCGAGATACACTTCTCCGTCATCTCGACACGAACCAACGACGTGATGAAAACGCTCGCCGTCGTTTCCGCGATCATTCTGCCGTTGAGTTTGATCGCCGGCATTTACGGAATGAACTTCGACTTTATGCCGGAGCTGAAAACGCGGTATGGATACTTTGCAACACTCGGCGGAATGGCGTTGCTTGCTATCGGCTTGATCGTATATTTCTGGAAGATCGGATGGATCTTCGCGAAAGATTACGAACCGCCGAAGGACCTTTCGATCGCTCCCGATCGGAAAGATGACGAAGACGTTTAGTCCGCCCTAGAAGATCGCGGCGATGTAAGAGAATATCGCCAGGCAAAGTCCTGCATAGACGCCCGCGACAAGATCGTCCGCGCAGATGCCGAGTCCGCCTTTCAGATACTGGAGGTCGTTTACCGGGTAAGGTTTCCAGATATCGAAAAGCCTGAAAAGAAGAAATCCCGCGAGCAGCGTCGGCCACGAGAGCGTGAACGGCACGAACGCAAAAGTTACGAGTTGCCCCATCACCTCGTCGACAACAGCCTCCGATGCATCTTCGTCTCCAAGAAGATCGACCGCCTGCGTGCTTGCGGCAATTCCAAGAAGGCAGAACCCGATCAGCACGACGGTGTTGAGAATAAAGAGAATGCTGTTCGCCGAAGCGGCAGAAAGCCCGTCGGTTCGCAGGTGGGCCGCAAACTTCGGTTCGAGCAGTACAAGGACAATGTAAATAGCGACGCCGACCGCAGAACCGTATGTACCGGTCGGCCCCGGCAGATAGCCAACGCCGAAGGTCGTGATGGCAAGCGAAGCTCGATCCTTCCAGCTTTCAATCTGTCTTTTCTCAACCGGTCGTTTCATTAGAATTCGATACCTTGCTGTGCGTAGATGCCGACGTGGAACGGATGCTTTATCTCACGCATCTCGGTCACGAGTTCCGCGGCATCGATGATCTTCTCAAGCTTGTTATCAACATTTCTGCCGGTCAATATCAGGTGCAGATGTGGTTGTGCAGCACGAACCTCACTGATCTCCGCGAGGATCTTGTCAATGTCGAGGAATTCGTAACTAAGAACATAAAGCAGTTCGTCAAAAACGAGAAGGTCGTAGTCTCCGCTCTTCATTTTCTCAGAGCAAACGGCCCAGGTCTCTTCGCTCGTCTTGATATCCTGCGACTTGTCCTTCGTATCCCAGGTAAAGCCGTCGCCCATCGTGTGAACCTCGATGCCGAGTTTGTCGAACGACTCGTGCTCGCCGTATCGGTCGTGCTTCGACTTCATGAACTGGATCATACAGCACTTCAGGCCGCGTCCGGCAGCACGAACCATCGTCCCGATCGCCGCAGTCGTCTTTCCTTTACCGTCGCCGGTGTTGAGCATCAAAAGGCCTTTCGTCTTCTCACGATAATCCTCACGCCGCCACTTGTATCTTTTTTCTTTAATCTCAGCCATTTATAAATATTCAGCTATGACGGGTCGCGTACGGTCAGCCGCAGTTGCCGGAATACAAAAAACGTTTGCACCGATATCATCCGAAGGAAAACCCTCGATCAGTATGAGTCTCCTTTTCACTTCATCAACCTTATAAAAGTCATAGGTGCCGCGTTCCCCAATAAACTTGATCAGATCGTCCGGCACATATCCGAATCGCGAAGTTTGTGCGTGAGCCATCTCCATCAGGAAAATCGGCTTGTCATCCTGCGAAAACAATCGTTCGGCACCCTGCAGGAACATCATTTCCGCACCTTCGATATCAACCTTTACGAATGCAACGTCGCCAATATTGCGATTCAAAAGATACTTGTCCAGCGTCGTCATTTCGCAATCGAACGTAGCCGACGGATGGCTGTCGTCGGCGGCAAACGATGCGTGTCCTGACGTAAGGTCGTCAAAGAAATTGATCTTCAAGACAGCATCTCGATCACCCAAAGCCAAATTGTTGATCGTCACCTTTGCTGCGTCGGAGAGAAGTTCAATATTCCGCTCAAGTTGGGCAAATGTCTTTGGAACAGGCTCAAAAGAGTGGACTTGCCCTTCCGTCCCTGCATGTCGTGCCATTAAGGTTGAATACCAGCCAAAATTTGCACCGACATCGAGACAGATGTCGCCCTTCCGGACCAATCGTTCTGCGATCGACGAAATGAACGGCTCATACTCGCCGAGGAAGAAGACCATCTCTTCCATTCCCGTAGTTAGGTCCGAAATAAACCGCCTACCATCTTTTGCCTGAGCGCCGATTGAAGTCGGCTTATCTTTTACGAGCTGAAGAGCTGCCTGAAAGAGACGGTACTTTCCCTTTGCGATCGGTGTATGAAAGGTGTACGCACGGATGGTCCTTAGGAAAATATCGCGAAATCGATGCTGAGCCGGTGGAGTCGATGAAGTGTTAGAGACTGAACCGTTCGAAGTAGGCATTCTGGTAACAACGACCGACTGTTCTTCAGCAAAGGATTATTGAATGCGGCTTTTGATCTCGGTTTGCAAAATGCTTACGAGTTCGGCTTCCTTATCATCCCAGTTGCCGTCGATCTGGAGTCCGGCAGCGTTCCGATGGCCGCCGCCGCCAAAGCGTTCCGCGATCTTTGCAACATTTAGATCGCCCTTTGAACGAAGGCTTACGCGGTAACTGTTCGCACCGATCTCGCGCATGTAGATGACAGCCTCGACCTCTCGTGCGGCAAGGGGAATATTCACGAATCCATTGTTGTCGCCGTCGATCGCATCAGACTCCTGCCGCATCGCAAGCGTTTGACGCATATACGCGATCTTCCCCGTTTCGTCCCGCTTTACCGTATCGAGAACGCGCCGCATCAACTCGATACGCGACCACGGGTAGTTATTGTAAACCGCACCGGATATCTCCGCGGGTTTTGCTCCGGCTTTAACGAGTTCGGATGCGACCTTCAAGGTGCGGTCAGTCGTGTTCGAATAATGGAAAGATCCCGTATCCGTCACGAGCGCCATATAAACGCATTCGGCGATTTCTTTCGTAATGCGTCCGCCGATCGCCTTGCAAAGATTGTAGATCATCTCACCGACCGCGGACGCCGTCGGATCGATCCAATTGATGGTGCCGAAAGGATCGCCCGTCGAATGATGGTCGATATTGACCGTAAACGCTTCATTGAGGCCGCGTATGCCGGGACGTTCGAGGTCGGAACATTCGATCAGGAATACGGCATCGTAACTGCCGTTCAGATGCTCGACGTCGCGTATCAGATCGACGCCCGGCAATTTATGATACGCGGGCGGCACCTCGCCGCGGACTATCACATCGGCCGTCTTGCCGAGGCTTTTCAACAGCCAGCAAAGCCCAAGCGACGAACCAAGACCGTCGCCATCCGGTTTAACGTGAGTCGTAATGGCAAACGCCTTCTTCTTTTCAATTAGTTCAACTACTTGACTTAACACTAATAAAACGAGACGGGCAAGGTACTCGGGGAGAAACGCCTTGCGTCAGCAATTCAATCTTCCGTCTTTCCTTCTTCTGGAATGTTGAGATCGGAAAGGATCTCACCTACGCGTGCGGCATTCTCTTCTGCCGCGTCACGCACAAAATGCAAGTGCGGCACGTGCTTCACGTCGAGAGTTCGAGCCAGCCGCTGATGAACGAAAGTCGATGCATGTTTAAGGGCGGCAAGGCCCGCATTGATCTCGTTCTCATCGCCGCCGATCACGACATAAACACGAGCATCGCGTTTATCCGGAGCGACTTCGACTTCGGTCACCGTTACGCTTTCAAGCCGTGGATCGTCGAGTTCAAATCCGACGATCTCGGCGATCTCTTCCCTAAGCGTCTCACCAAATCTCTCGGGTCGCCGCATCTCTCACCTACAACTCCGTCGCCGCGATCTTCTCGATCGTGTATGCCTCGATCTGATCCTCGACCTTGATATCGTTGAAGTTCACAAGGCTGATACCGCATTCGAAGCCATTCTTGACCTCGTTCGTATCTTCCTTGAACCTCTTGAGCGACGCAATATCGCCGTCCCAGATAACGACTCCGTCCCGGATGAGCCTCGCCTTTGCCTGCCGTCGAATGACACCATCGATCACGCGGCAGCCTGCAATAGTGCCAAGACGCGAGACCTTGAATGTTTCCTGAACGACAGCCTTTCCAAGAATGACCTCTTTCTCGATCGCATCGAGCATACCGATCATCGCGGCCTTGATCTCTTCTTCGACCTTGTAGATGATCGAGTGCAGGCGGATATCAACATCCTCGTGCTTTGCGACATCCGACGCACGCGATTCCGGCCTCACGTTGAAGCCGATGATCACGACCGCCGTTGACGCACTGTCTGCCTGCGTAGCAGATGCGAGAAGAACATCGGATTCCGCGATGGCACCAACGCCGGCACGGATCACGCGGACCTTCACCTTTTCGGTGGAAAGCTTCTCAAGCGTTGCACGCAGAACTTCGACCGAGCCTTGAACGTCGGCCTTCAATATCACAAGGAGTTCCTTGATCTCGGCCTGGCCGAGCGATTCGATGCCGCGACTCGACGACTTGACCATTGCGGCCTGTCGAGCATGCATCTGACGCTGGCCGGCGATCGTTTGAGCACGATCGATATCTGCAACGACCTGGAATGTGTCTCCGGCCTGCGGCACACCTTGAAGCCCAAGAACCTCGACCGGTGTTGCCGGCGCAGCTTCCGTAACGGTCTCACCGCGGTCGGAGAACATTGCTCGGACCTTGCCCGAAAATTGTCCAACAATAAATGGATCGCCAACACGCAGAGTTCCTTGCTGAACAAGGGCTGTCGCTACCGCACCGCGGCCTTTATCGAGCTTCGCTTCAAGGACAACACCGCTAGCGCGCCGGGTTGGGCTCGCTTTCAGATCAAGGATGTCGGCCTGCAGCAGCACTGTCTCAAGCAGTGTATTCAGATTCTCGTGCTTCTTCGCAGAAACCGGGATCATCTCAATGTCGCCGCCCCAATCGGACGGCTGCAAGCCAAGGCCGGCAAGGCCTTGTTTGACCTTATCAGGATTGGCATCAGGCTTGTCGATCTTATTGATAGCTACGATGATCGGGACGCCGGCCGCTTTCGAGTGCTCGACGGCCTCGACAGTCTGCGGCATCACGCCGTCGTCCGCTGCAACGACGAGGATGACAATGTCCGTCGCCTTCGCACCGCGTGCACGCATCATCGTAAAGGCTTCGTGGCCCGGCGTATCGAGAAAGACAACGCGGCGGTCTTCGCCCGGTTTATCCGGATTCGGAACAAAAACGCTGTACGCACCGATATGCTGCGTAATTCCGCCGGCTTCGCCTGCCGCAACATTGCCGGAGCGGATCGCGTCAAGCAGCGAGGTCTTACCATGATCGACGTGTCCCATTACGGTGATGACCGGCGCTCGCGCAAGCTCTGTATCGTCTGCGTCAGCTGCGATAAGTTCCTCGAACTCCTCTTCGATCACCATTTCCTCGAAAGGAACGAAACTCAGGTCAAACCCATATTCGAACGCCATCTCAATGGCCATCTTTTCGCCGATCGGCTGATTAAGTGTCGCAAAGACACCGCGTTTGATAAGCAATTGGACAATATCCCTCGGCGTGATGCCAAGAGCTTCAGCGAATTCGCGTACAGTAGCTCCTTCGACGAGGCGAATTGACCGAAGGTCGCCGGCAGAACCACCTACCTGATCGAGAATACGCTCTTCGATCGAGCGCTTCTGCGGTGCATCGATATCACGTTCTGCATTCCGGGCGTTCCGGTCGTTCGTTTTGCGTCCGCCCGAACGGCCCGGCCGGCGGCGGTTGTCTGCGGGCGGTGTGTAAACAAGCTTCGGATCGGCCGTCTCGCCGCTCGTTCCGCGAAACTGTTTATCGCCCGACAATCTGCCGGTGCGCGTCGGCCCTTCGGAGACGACACGCTCACCCGGCTTAATGCCCTTCTGGATCGCACCGGGCGTCAATGTTAGGCGTTTCACCGTTGTACCCGACGTTCTGGCAGGCTTTTCGGCGGGTTTGGCCTCGACCTCTCCTGCTGGAGCATCCGCAGGTTCTTCGATCTCTGGAGCAATCGCTGTCTCAACGACCGGCTCTTTTGCCTCAGCCTTTAGCTGTGACGCTTTGACAACACGTTTCTTCTCAGTTCGCTTCTCTTCTGTAGGCTCGACTTTTTCCTCGACCGTCTTTGCCTTTGCCTTTGCCGCAAGGGTCTTGACCTTTACTGCTGATGTCTTTTTGGAGGCCGGCTTTGCCTCTTCGGCCGCAGGGATCTCCTCGATATGCTCGACCTCGACCTCAGGCGCCGCAGGGGCGTCACTCTCGTGAATAGCCTCGTCGGTGGAGCCGTCGGTCTTCTTGGCCTTCGTCGCCTTGATCACCTTGATCTGACGCTTCGGAGTTGGCTCGGCCTTCGGAAAATACTTCGCCTTGACCTTTTCGGCAAACTCCGCGCTGACCGAGTTCGATGCGACACTCACATCAGCGCCGAGTCGGCGCAAGTCTTCCATAACGCGCTTCGTGTCTTGTTTCACCTCACGCGCAAGATCGTAAATTCGAACGGATTTTCGAACCGCCATAAATTACCTACAAAACTCGACCCATGTCCTACGGGTTCCGCCAACTCGCAAAAAGGCCTTCAAAGATGAGCCCTATGCTTCACTTTCATTTTCCGTGCTGTCTTCCTGAGCGTTCGGTTGCTCAGCCGGATCAGAAGGGACCGACTCCGCCTCATGGGCCGCCGTCTCAGCACTTTCCGGTTCGGTCACAGAATCTTCCGTGGCTTCTTCTTCTTCGCCGCCGCCTTCAACCTCTCTGTTCCGTGCCTCGACGATCTGCTGAGCAGAGGCGAGAATCGCCTCGGCCTCATCCAAACTCACGTCGAGAAAATCCACTAGATCATCGACCGAGGTGGTCGCAAGCGTTTCAACGTCCGTGATGTCTTTTTCAGCAAGCGTCTCAGCTTGGGTCGAGCTCACGCCTTCGAGTGCAGCAACGGGAACAGCCTCACCCGAAGCCATCATTCGTCCCATTTCAAGGGCAACGGCCTTCTTGAGCACATCTTCACTGACGATCTTGATATCCCAGCCCACAAGGCGAGCTGCCAGGCGCACATTCTGCCCTTTTTTGCCGATCGCGAGGCTGAGCTGGTCCTCACCAACGATGACATCCATTTTTCGTTCGTTGATGTCAGTGATGCGCACCTGCGAAACTTTCGCTGGGGAGAGGGCATTCGCCGCAAAAACAGATGGTTCATCCGACCACTCAATTATGTCGATCTTCTCGCCGCGAAGTTCCTTGATGATATTCTGAACACGCGAGCCTTTCATACCGACACAGGCTCCTACCGGATCAACATCCTTTTCGTTCGACGTGACCGCGATCTTCGCACGATCGCCCGGTTCACGGACTGCCGATTTGATAACGACGGTCTCGTCGTAGATCTCAGGAACCTCCATCTCGAAAAGCTTCTTGAGCAATTCGGCAGAAGCACGTGACGCGCGAATCTGCTGGCCGCGAGGCTCTTTTGAGATTTCAATGATAACCGCTCGGATACGCTCACCCTGGTTCCAGCTTTCGCCGCGGGAAAGTTCTTTACGTTCAATTACGGCCTCGAGATTATTGCCTAGATCCATGATCAGATCGCCTCGTTCGAACCGCTTAACGACGCCGTTGATAAGCGTGCCGATCCGATCGACGTATTCGTCATAGACCTTCTCGCGGATCGCCTCTCGAACTTTCTGCACAAGGATCTGTTTTGCCGTTTGTGCCGCGATCCGTCCCATCTCTTCCTGCGGAAGCGGAATAAGGAGCGCATCGCCCACCTCGATCTCATCGCCGGCCATTTCCTGCGCCTCGGCGAGGGAGAGTTCCGCAGAAGGGTTCTCGACCTCCTCCACGACCGTCTTCTGAACAGCGATCTCGATCTGGCTTTCTTCGGCGTTCCATTCTACCTGAATGCTGTCGCCGACCTTGTCGTGGGCCTTGAACTGCTTTCTAGCAGCGGCTTTCACAGCCTCCTTCATCGCCTCGATCACAAGATCGCGGTCAATGCCCTGTTCATTGCAAAGTACTTCTATGCTCTGTCCGATTGATGATGTCATACAAAGTTCACGCCAATTTTGGTATAAGCGCTCCCCACGATTGATACTTATTTTTTCCTGGCCTTTCCGCCTTTCAATTCCTTGCCGAGATCGATCTTCAAGTTCGCCTTCTTGATCTGAGAGTGATCGATCTTCACTAGGCCCTTCGCTCTATCGTCAAATTCGATCACCGTCCCGTCAACGCTGCGAATATGCCCGACAAAGTTCTTTTGCCCATCCAACTCGCACGTTAACGATAACTTCGCAAGTTCACCGCGAAAGCGATCAAAGTCGGCAACACTATAAAGCTGCCTCTCGATCCCGGGCGATGATATCTCCAACGTATATGTACCCGGAACGATGTCGCGGGCATCGAGGACCGCCTCGACCGAGTGAGAAAAACTTGTGCAATCATCAAGGGTTACGCCGTTAGGCTTATCGATAAAGATCCTGACCACAGAATCGCGCTTTGAACCAAGGATCTCGACGTGAACAAGTTCGACTTTCCTATCTCTCGCAACTCCATCTGCGATAGCTGAAATTTCCTCAACAAGTGATTCCACGTGGTTTTCGATCAACCCTAAAAATCTTTGCAAAAAAACAAAAAGTGGGCTCTATCGACCCACTTGATACGCTCACAATTTACGCATCGCGGCAAACTGTAAGATTACACTAATTGAACATTGATTTGCAAGCCCTTTGTGTTCCGCGGCGAAATCGCGTCCTTTCAGTGGGACCTTTCAAGCCCATTGGAACAACAAACCAGATCGGCGAAGGCCTATGCTTTTTTAACGGTCTCCACAGCCTTTGCAACAGCAGAAAATTTGGTAGAAACGGCTTCCAGTTTGTCCTCGTTCGGGTCGGCAATGAATTCTTCGACGATTACGGCGAATTCGCGGGTCTCCGCCAAAAGCCGTCGGGCCTCCTTTTCAACCTGCTTTGCCGAACTCGGCCCATTTGCAGCGACCTTCTTAGCCTCGGCGACCCCCCAATGCGTAATTCGAAGAATATTGGTCCGGGACTCAGTTACCCACCCTTCCTTCTTCATCTGAGTAACGATGCTGTCAATACTCGGGAAGTAGCCAGCTTTCTTTGTCAGATCAACAAAGTCGACATCAACACCTTCACGGCCTTTGGTGACTTCATATAGCTTTTGCAGCATCTTGTGATAAGGATCCATAACGATCTAAATTAAAGCTGTTGAAAAGTGTATTTTGCGGCCCCGAGAACACCGGCGTCATCGCCCAGCAGAGCTCGAACTATTTTAACACGACTTCGGCGGTCTGGAAGCGAGTTTTCATAGAGAGCGGCCTCCGTAGCCGGAAAAAATTGCTCCCAACCGCTCGCAACACCTCCTCCGAGTACGATAATGTCCGGGGAAAACAGATTGTTGACGATGGAAAGACCAAGCCCGAGATAGCTGCCCATTTCAGAAAAGATCGCTGTCGCAGCAGCATTTCCCGAGGCGGCCAAGTCGAAGACATCCCTGGCCGTATCAGCAGCCAAGCCGATCTCCCCTGCCGAACGAATAATCGCGGTCGCCGAACAATACTGCTCAAGACAGCCTTTACCGCCGCACCCACAAGACCTCCCGCCAGGCACGAGCCTTATATGGCCGATCTCGCCGGCCCCGCCGCCGGTCCCAACGTAGAGCCGCCGATCAACGATCAACCCTCCCCCGACGCCCGTTCCAAGCGTTATTCCCACAGCGTTCTGAGCCCCTTTCGAAGCCCCAAGCCAATGCTCGCCAAGCGTCGCGGCAGATGCGTCGTTCACTGCGACGATCTTTAGACCGGTCCGGAGGCCAAGCTCTCGACTGATATCAGTGCCCTCAAGCTGAGGAATATTAGGCAAGTGGGCGAGCTCCCCGTTGTCGCCAATGGTTGTCGTCGGTATGGCCGCACCAAAGGCCGCAAACTCAAATACGCCAGCCTCTTCTTTGCATCGTTCCGCCAACCGCGCGATCTCGTCGTATATTTCGCCGGCAGACGTACTGCCGGTGGGCGAATGTTGGCGCGAAAGGATCTTGCCGCTTTCTGTCACAGCAACAACCCTTACGTTCGTCCCGCCAAGATCAAGCGAGAGAGCAGCTTTTTCGTTCATTTGGGATTATGGCCTCTTCGGGCGGTCCGCCTCTGGCACATTCTTGTAAACATCGTCGAATTTCGCGTATCCGTCCTTTATGACGGTGTCCATAAGATTACCCTTATCGACGGATATCACCTCAAGCAGGATCGCGGGAATCTCCTTCTTGATCGCATCATTCATGAACGGCTTAGTATCCGTGAGCGGCTCCTTCTTCGCGAGCTTTACAGCGGCTTCCAGAGCCTTGGTCGCAAGCGGGATGATAGGCTTATAGACGGTCATCGACTGCTTGCCTTCAGCGATATTCTGAAGCGCCGCAATTCCGGCATCTTGGCCCGTTACGATCACTTTCCCGGCCAAATTTCGATTTGAAAGCGCCTCGATCACTCCGCCGGCCATTCCATCGTTGGACACGACCATTGCCTGAACATTGTCATTGTTCGATGTGAGAGCATTCTCGGCAAACTTCAACGCCTCATCCGGCGCCCAGTTATCGATAAATTGGTCGGCCACGATCTTGATGTCCCCTTTGTCGACGGCTGGCTGAAGCACCGCGAGTTCGGACTTTTTCATAATGTGGGCGTTATTGTCCGTGTTGGCCCCATAAACCATCACATAGTTCCCTTTCGGAGACTGCTGAAGGGCGTACTCAGCGATCTTTTGGCCGATCACCGGCACTTGATGGGAGATGTAAGCATCGATCTTGTCAGAATTGATCAATCTGTCGTAGCTGATCACCGGAACGCCTTGAGCCTTCGCTTTATCGACCATCGTGGCCGCTTGGGTAGCATCGTGCGGAGCGATCACAAGTGCGTCGATGCCCTGTGTAAGCAGGTTATCAACATCATTCGCCTGCTTTTCTGCGCTAGTATCTGCAACCGTAATAATGCAGTTAACATTCATCCTCTCGCATGCCGCTTTGAAAGCGTCGTGGTCGCGTTGCCATCTCTCCTCTCGAAGCGTATCCATCGCAAAGCCGATCTTCAAGCGAGTATCCTTGGCACCGCTGCCGCAGGACAGCGAAATCGTAGCGGCAGCAAACAATGCCGCATATAGTAGATTTTTCATCCGATATAAACACTCCAAAGAACTTTATTTAGGGGTGACGAGCCAATTAGAGCAAATTGTGCTGGTTTGGGCAACAAAGGGACGACAACTGCCGCCAAATCTTTGCAAAATTACGTTACCAGAAGGCCGCGTTGGGAGTTAGGACGAAAATCTTTCGTTTTTCTATTTGAATGCGCTCGCTTTTGTGGTATAAATGACTATCAAATCTCAGCTTAGAAGTTTTTGTTGAGCTTATTAGATTCGGTTTTTCAGCTTTTCCTGGAAGTGGGCGTTTTCATTGACATCGCGTCGGACTTCGTGTAAAAGATTGATTGGCTTGATTTTTTTGACTTTACTGACATTGGGCGATACAAAGAGGAGAAATATGAACAGCAAACTGTGGATTCGAAGAGCACTCTCAACGTGCTCGATGGTCGCAATATTCGCGACATACTCAATGGTTGCTTTGGCCGGAACGCCAAAAGCCTCCGGGGAGCTTCTGGTGTCTGGCTCTGATGACGCCATTGTGACGGTTGACGGACAGACGGCTCTTTCGGGCCGCACGATTTTCTCGGGCAGCACGATAGTAACTTCCGATACGGCCTCGGCGATTCTCAGTTGCGGTGCAGCAGGAAGCATCAAATTTGCTCCGAATTCGACCGCCGTCGTGAGTTTTGACGGTTCAGCTCTTACTGCAAACTTGAGCTCCGGTTCTTTGACCGTTGTTAGCTCTGCCCAACCGATCGCAGTTACGACTCCGACCGGCGTCGTCAACATCAACGCCGGTGAGACCGCTACGACCACAAGCCAGGATTCGAATTCAAAGAAGAAGGGCGGTTCCGGCTGGATATGGTTTGGTGTGATCTTAGGAGCGGCGGCAGTCGCCCTTATCGGTACGGCGGTTGTGGGCAGCGACTCTAACTTTGGCAGCGGCGGCACGGTCGTTCCCGGTCCTCCGACAACGAGTGGCGGAGTATAGGAGGAAATATACAAATGATCGGCAAAAATAACTTTAAAAAACTAACTACAGCTTTCACTCTCGCTGCCGTTTGGTGCGTTTACTCGATGGTCGCTTACGCAATGCCCGCTGGCACGACCGCAGAGATCACAGTCTCCGGCCAAGTTACAGTTAACGGTCAGACGGCGGTCTCTAACTCGACCATCGTTTCCGGCAGCACGATCGTTACCGGCCCTGCGTCGAGTGCAACGATCAACCTCGGCAAGACCGGACGCGTTGAGCTTCAAGCAGATACTACGCTTTCTTTGACCTTTAGCGACGGCACGATAGTCGGTACGGTTTCGGCCGGAAAGGTTCGGATCGCCAATGCCGCAGGCGTTGCGACCACGATGGCAACCAAGAACGCAACGTTCATTGCAGATTCCAGCCAAGCAAATAATTTTGCTCTCGAAGTCGAATGCTCGCACGTGCACGTTGACACCACTTCAGGTGTCGTAACAATGCGCGAAGGCACAAACGACAAGCAGGTTGCCGCCGGTTCTTCTGCGATCGCGGGGAACCTCGAACAAGCAGGCTGCAAACCGTGTCTGCGTCCCGGTTCGGCTCCCCCGACCGCGATCGCCGGATGGCCATGGCTCCTCGTCGTTGCTGGCGGTGTCGCGGGCGCAGCTATCTTCTTCGGTTCGCGAAACCATGACACGGAGATCGGCGGCGGCACGGTGATCGTTAGCCCGACCGCGTAGGCGTTTAAAAGAGTTTGCTTCCTTTCAGGCGGGTCATGTCCAATCGACGTGGCCCGCAAACTTTTGCCCGGAATTTGATTATTCTTTTTTAGTTTTTATATTCTTAAGCCTTATATTTTTCTTTTATATATGCAGATCGCAGTAATTGGTACCGGATATGTTGGCCTCGTTTCAGGCGCTTGTTTTGCAGAGTTTGGTATTGACGTCACTTGCGTTGACGTTGACCAAGCAAAGATCGATGGTCTCAATAACGGCGTTATCCCGATATATGAACCCGGTCTCGATATTCTTGTGAAAGAAAATGCAAAGGCCGGCCGTCTGCATTTCACCACGGATATCAAGACGGCTGTCGAGAGTTCGCTAGTCGTATTCCTTGCCGTGGGCACCCCGCCGCTGCCGGATGGCACGCCGGACATGAGCTACTACCGCTCGGCCGCAAAGAGTGTCGCCGAGGCCCTGAACGGATACAAGGTTCTCGTCACAAAATCTACGGTTCCGGTCGGGACTGGCGAATGGCTTCGCAAATTTGTCCTTGAGAACTCTCCGGAAGGCACAGAATTCGGCGTTGCGTCAAACCCTGAATTCCTTCGTGAAGGTGCCGCGATCGAAGACTTTATGCGACCGGACCGCGTTGTCATTGGTAGCAACCAAGAGCGAGCGATCGAGGTAATGAAGGAACTCTACCGTCCTCTATTCCTGATCGAGACGCCGATCGTCGTCACTTCGCTTGAGGCGGCCGAGTTGACCAAGTACGCGGCAAACGCCTTTCTCGCAACGAAGATCACTTTCATCAATGAGATCGCGAACCTCTGCGATGCGATCGGCTGCGACGTCCATGACGTTGCTCGGGGAATGGGAATGGACAACCGGATCGGCCGCAAATTCCTGCACCCCGGCCCGGGGTACGGTGGCTCGTGCTTCCCTAAAGACACACGGGCATTGACGACCGTGGCTGATGATTTCGGCGTTGAGACCCGTATTGTTGATGCCGTCATTGACGCAAATGAGCGTCAACGTGATGCAATGCTGGCTAAGATCGAGAAACTTGTGGGCGATTTGAGCGGCAAACGGGTCGCCGTGCTTGGACTTTCTTTCAAGCCGGAAACCGACGATATGCGCGAATCGCCGGCAACCGACATCATCAAAAAGATGGTTGCAAAGGGCGCCGCCGTGAGGGCTTTCGATCCGGTCGCAATGGATGAAGCAAAGCACGTCCTTCCCGCCATTGAGTATGCGGCTGATGAGTATTCTGCCATTGAAGGAGCCGATGCCTTGGTGATCGTCACCGAATGGAATCAATTCCGCGCCCTCAACCTTCAAAAGGTCAAGGAATTGCTCCGATCACCGAAGATCGCTGACCTTCGCAATATTTACGAACCGGCAACAATGCGCGCCGCCGGATTTGAGTACGTCGGCGTTGGACGCTAGGCGGCCCGTTTTTTATGTCGAACGATACACCGACAGTTCTTGTTACAGGCGGAGCCGGATTCATCGGCTCCAATCTTTCTGATCGCTTGCTTAGGGAAGGTGCTCGTGTGCGCATTCTCGACAACTTCTCTACGGGATTTCGAGAGAACTTAAATGAGATATCAGGTGACTTCGATCTCGTAGAAGGTGATGTCGCTGACCCGGCTGTAGTCGCCTCGGCGATCGATGGCGTAGAGATGGTATTTCATCAAGCAGCCTTGCCAAGTGTTCCCCGTTCCGTCGAAGACCCTATCTCGACACATAAGGCTTGCGTTGAAGGAACCTTTAACCTGCTGCTCGCAGCCAAGGACGCCGGCGTAAGGCGTTTCGTGTATGCTGCCTCGAGTTCAGCATACGGCGACCAACCGACTCTTCCTAAATCAGAAGTGATGGCTCCGGCACCAATGTCACCTTACGCGGTCGCTAAGCTTACCGGCGAGTACTATGCATCGGCTTTCTATCGCGTTTACGGCCTCGAGACGGTGTCCTTAAGGTACTTCAATGTCTTCGGGCCCAGGCAGAATCCTTCGTCAGCCTATTCGGGCGTTATTTCGCGGTTTATTGACGCACTAATGACCGATTCACAGCCGGTCATCTACGGAGACGGGGAACAATCTCGCGATTTTACGTTCATTGACAACGTGGTTGATGCGAACGTAAAGGCGGCAAACTCCGCTGCCGCTCCCGGGCTTGTGATGAACGCCGCAAACGGCGAACGGATCTCGCTCAACGCCTTGCTGTCAGCTCTCAAGAAGATCGTCGGCAAAGAGCTGGATGCTGAGTATTTGGACGCACGGACCGGCGACGTGAAGCACTCGCAGGCCGACAATTCCCTTGCAGTTAAAACGATCGGCTATGAAAACCTCGTTGGCCTTGATGAAGGGCTTCGAAAGACCGTTGAATGGTGGCAGAGCAGCCGATTCGCTCGTTGATCTCACCTGCATGCCTCTCTACCCAAAATTTACAGTTTGGTAAAGGGCCGTTGGATCCGAACTCTTTTATTCGCAGATCAAGCTCAAAAAAAAAAACGGGCGGGACCCAGAAAGGTGCCCGCCCTAGTTTCGGCTCGCTAACCGAGGAGAGTCGTCCGCTTTTTACCAACTAAAGCGGACTTGAAGCTCGATTCGGCGGTTTGCTGATCCACCAGAACCGCCGAATCTACCGAATCCGCCTGACGTGCTGGTCGATTGGCCGAATCGGCTTGAGCTGAGACTTGAAACCGGGTTTCCAAGATTCACGGTATTCAAGAGATTTGAAAAGTTTACTGAGACGTTCAGGTTATATGGCTTACGGCTGCCGCCCATGCCGCCGAAAAATCCGCCTCGTCCCATACCCATCATTCCGCCGCTTTGACCACCGCGCCCGCCCTTATCGTCAACCTTGCCGAAGCCAAAGTTCTTGCTAACGCGCATGTTGACCGAGAAGCTGCCCGGGCCTTCACCGTAGTTTCGCGGAATGATCGCATTCGGATCCTTGCCCGCGATGTCGCAGAATGCATAATTCAACCCAAGCTCCGCACAGCGCGATGCCAAAGCACCATATGTCGGACGCTCGGTTATGTAACCGTCACCGTTCGAATCGAACCCAGTCGTTATATTGAATGGGCTTCCCGATGAGGCAAATATGAACGGATTGAGTGAAACGCCCCACGGCAGGCCGATGTTGCCGCCGATGACAAATCGATGTCGAACATCGTCTCCGCTGCGGCCCCATTCACCCGCGAAGCTGTAACTGTAGGCTGGAGCACTTCCCGCACCGTCCGTATCACTCTTTGAGAAGTTGAGCGAATAGTTTCCGAAAAGCGAGAATCGCGAAGAGTAGTTGTTCCTGAAACCTACACGGATCTGATTCTCTTCGGATCTTCCGGTCGCTTCGTACTGCTGAATGTTGCCGAGCGTCGGATCGGGCCGAGGTGCGAGAGAGCAATCAAGTTCGGTCGGACAGACAGGCGCATTGATATTCCGCGAACGAAGCTGATTGAACGATCGAGAAATGATGTAGAACGCAGAGAGGGTCGTCTTGAACGGCAGCTGCCTCTCAACGCCGACCGTAGCCTGAGCCGTATATGGCGTCTTGAGATCGGTTGCCACCAAACGCGTCGTACTTGAACCAGGCAGGAACGCAAGGATCTGCGAAGGTGTAAGCACATTCGAGACCGTTCCGTCCGGGTTAAAGATCGGCTGAGCAAGCAGAGCGATCGCCGCGGCCTGTCGCGTCGGATCGGTCTCGTTCGCACTAACGAGCAGATTTAACTGCGTGATCCCGTCATATCGATGAGCCTGCAGCGTGTAGCTCTCGCTGAAGCGGTCGTAGAAGATACCGGCACCGCCGCGGAAAACGGTCTTTGCCGGCTTCGAGCCGCCTGCTCCGGGAGACCATGCAAATCCGAATCTCGGTGCAAAGTTGTAGTCACTGCTAATGTTCGTCTGATTTTCGTATCTAAGGCCAAAGCTCAGTAGAAGCTTAGGCGAAAGGCGCCAATCATCCGAAACGAAGACGCCAAGATCCTGCTGCGAGACCTTGGCGAGCGGATCGCCGGTCGTCATTGTGAATTGGGTCGGATCGTACTGCGTACCCACAGCGCCGAGAAGTTTCGCACGGTACTGTTCAATAGGTGAGACGAAACCATCACCATTCAGGTCGTATGGGCTCGCACCGACAAACCCGAGGAAACTGAAAGTCCCGCCGTAATTATTCTCCGAGCGATTGTCGATCGTTATTCCGCGCAGGCGAATGCCGAATTTGACTGAGTGCTCCATATTCTTGCCAAGAGCGGTCGTTGTGTTGTTCGAGATCTCATAGCGCTGTCTCTGATCGTAACTCTCACCTATTTGCGACCCGCCGGATGTGAACGCAGACGAGACACTGACGGTCGGGACCGAATTGTCGCCATTCTGAGCACTCTTGTCGAACGAGTATTGAAATCGCGTCTCATTGACCGTTGTCGCATTCAAGATCGATGTTTCGGTAATTCGAAACTCGTGGCCGAAGCTCGTCGAATCGTACTGACGCGATGCGAGGGACGTTCCGCCAATTCCCTGATTCTTGCTCGACGATCGGTCGTAATCGTATCGGACGACCAGCGTATTTTTATCGTTGATCGCATAATCAAGCCTCGGTCCGATCGAAAAGCGTCGTGTCGGGACCTTATAGTCCTGCGAAAAGTTGACGATATTAAACGACGGGTCAAGCACGACCGCGTTGACGATCGTATTGTTGTCGATATCCCTGTTTGAGACATCCACAAAGAACGAGGCCTTCTTCTTTATGATCGGGCCTGAAATGTTGCCGCCGAAGAAGCGCGTCTGGCTCGGAGCTCGATTCGCCGCAAATGGATTGCGCGAGTTCAGGCGGGCATCGTTGAAGTTGAAGAACGCGCTGCCGCGGAAACGGTCGGTTCCCGGCCGCGTCAATATCTCGATCCGGCCCCATCCAACGCGGTCAAATTCCGCCGAGAAAGGGTTCTGGTTAATCCGGATCTCTCGGATCGATTCTTTTGGCGGAAGGTTGCCGCCCGTGAAGCCATCGATATAAATCTGGCCGCCATCAGGGCCGGATCCGGGACCGGCCAACGCCTGAAGGGCCGACTGGAGTTCGTCCGGGTCATCAGGCAAAGCATCAAGGTCTTTGCCCTTGAGCACGGTCGCACTTGCGTTGCTCTCAGCGTCCGTCGAAACACCCTCGTCGGGGTTTACATTGACGTCCTCGGCAACACCGGCAACTGTCATCGAAACTATCAGCTGATGCTTTTCGCCCGCAGCAAGAACAAGATCCGGATTCTCATACGGCGCGAAGTTCGCTGCCTCGGCCTTTATGGTGTATGTTCCCGCATCTAGGCCGGCGATCGTAAACTCACCGCGATCGTTTGTATTAGCCTTCTTTTCTTTACCTTCTGAGTTTACTGCTGTGACGGTCGCACCAACGACGACCGCTCCAAGACTGTCAACTACCTGACCAGTTATACTTGCCGCTTTCTGAGCGAAGGCTCCGCCTACGGATAAGAGCATAAGCGCGCCAAGCAGAGTTATTTTCTTTATGTAGTCCATATGTATCGTATGAATGAAAATTAGAACAAATATCAGAACCCGCTTCCGTCAAGGCCCGGGATAGAAAATGATGCGTCAAGCCCTTGGCCGCGTCGTCCGCCGCCGTTACCCATCTGCGCTAAACGCAGGAACGGCTCCACACCGGCCAGGAGTTTGAATGCCGTGACATGACCCGAGGCGTTCTCTCTCGTGCTCGAGATCGCGATCATATCGCCTACCTTAAGATCCGCCGTCGTGATCGTTGGGAAACGATCGAGCATTTCATCAACACCGCCGCGAGGCCCGCCCGCCATTCCGCCAGGGCGTTGACCGCCTTGCTGTCCGACCGGCCGGTTGCCGCTGCCTTGTGCTTGTCCTCCTTGAGGACGTCCGCCGGCCTGCGCACCGGAAGCGGCGTTGCGCATCGCTGCCTGCATCCCGGCAAGCCTTTCCGCATCTTCAGCAGGAAAGCGCTTGAATGTTGTCACCTTTGCGGTAGCGATCGTTACGTCTTTGCCTGTCGCGAAATCCGAGATCACAACTTCGTTCTTCGAAGCGTCCACGGACTTCACCGTACCCGCGATCGTTTTAAATGACCCAACGAGCACTTTTTCGGCCGTGAACCCTGTATTGTCAGCACTTCGCTCACCGACAGCCCTCAAGATGTCACCGACTCCGATACCTAGAAAATCGGTCGGCTTTGCATCCGAAAATTCGATCGAGTCATCCGCATAATGCAGAAATTCAGCATTTGGCTTGAAAGAGACCAAGACCGATTGAGCGCTCATCAGCCCGCTCACTTTGATCGTCACGGTCCGTTTGATCGCATCGATCGACTCGACCTTTCCCGAAATGCCGCGAGTTTTCCACTCCGACGCTTCTTTTGCCTCTTTGGCAGAAAGTTCCGCGGTGCTCACCAAATAGCTGCGAATTGCGTTGCAGCCGCCATCCGGTTTGATCAGGCACGAAACGATAAGTTTGTCGCCAACCTTTATATCGGCAAGGCTTGAAACAACTGCGGACCGCAAATTGAGATCTGGAGAGATCTTCTTGAACTCCGTCTTCTCGGAGAACTCTGCCGTAACCGTTTTGCCGGTGGCGTTCAGAGTGGCCGAACTGGCGGAAACCGCCGTGACGTCCCCGCGTACGAGCACAGGCTTCATCGGATCGATGGTCTGTCCGAATACTTGTGAAACCAACGCACTAATTAAAAGTATAAAAATCGATATGATTGCGTTCTGCGCCATATTTGCTACTTAAGCCTCAGATAGAGCCTCTCCCCAGTAAAAGGGTATGACGTAAATAGTACCAGTAAGGTTCGACGGTTTATGTAAAGTTGTGTAAACCTTGCGCAAAGATTGCAAAAGGCAATGCGTCTTAGCTAGATCGTCCGAAAATCAGACCTAGAAGTGGCCATCACGATCAAGCCAATGCCGAACGCAAATGTTGCAAACAATGCGATCGGCCAGACGAACGGCAAGGAAAGGACGAGCGTCCAAACTAGAACGCCGGTAAGAGTTGCAAGCGTCTCCGAGCGGTTATTCTCGGGAAACGTAGTTCTCTGTATCCACTTACCAAGGGACACATGTAGAGCGATCCTGCCAAAGACGTATCCGAAAAGCAATAAAAGGAGACAGAGGCCGAGGGCGGCTACCGCAAGAAAATTCGGGAGCGTGATGGCACTTGCGATCACAACAACGCCCGTGGCCATAAAAACGCCCGCCCCGATCGCACACACCTTGACCGGCGAGAGATTTAGTTTGGCAGCGGCACGCCCGACCGCACCTGGAGCGATCGTCGAGAACACCATCGAGATCACGAACCAGATAAGGGCAAGCACCAACCGCTGAGCAAAGAAACTAAGCGAGACGGAAGGTGAAAGCAAACTTGCCGGGTCGCGGGCAAAATCCTTAAGAGGTTCTTCCAACATCCCAAAGACGACAGTCTGCTTTCCGTCCACGCGCGCCGGTTTTTCGGCTTCCGGTTTGTAGGCTCCGCCGATCACGATCACATCGCCGCCGACAAAAGCGTCATGGCGTTGGATAATATTGCCGCCGATCGTCGCGACATCGCCCTCTATCCTGCCTTCGATCACGACGTCGCCGCCGATCGCAAGCACGCCTTTTGCCCGTTTGCTCACTGTAACGGACTTGCCGAAGGCATAAACTTCCTGTTCGGGAGCGTCGCCGACGGTTATCATTTTCTGCTCTTCAGAAACTGAGATCTCGGGATGTGCGGTCGCCGTCCGCGAAAAGGCCGTCAATGCCAAGAGCATCACCACGACGGCGAAGATCGTACTTCGGCGTTTAGCTAAAATACCTTGGGCTTTAGAACTATTTTTCACGGATCAGAACAAAGGACGCAGGAGTTTGCGGAATGGCACAAATTTCAGCCCTAAAACGAACAAGCTAACGACTCCGAATACTCCTAACGTAGCCAGGACACCATCTGCCGGGTTCAAGATGCGAACTAGAGAACGTACGAGAACAACAACGCCCATTAGGAACGAATACGCCATCTGGGTTGCGAAAGCGCCGACCGCGGCTAGTTTCTGAACTAGTGCACCGGACGTCGCGACAAGATCCGCACCTTCCGCGCCAAGAACGAAGAGCGAGAAAATAAGGAGGGAGGCGATGATGAATACCGCATTAAATCGCTCCTTCCAAGACCGCAGCCCAACAACGTTATTCTCCGCGGTAGTGATGATCCTTTTGGAAAAATCCCTCGGGAGCTCCATTTCAGCTTCCGGTTTGCGAAGACTTGTTTCCAGCATTCTCAAGAACTGCTTTTGAGCGTTCAATTCCGAGCGGCAGGACGGACAAGCACCCAAATGAGCTTCGATAGCAAGATCGGCATGCGCATCGAGTTCGCCGTCAACAAATGCGGCAAGATCGAAATTTTCACAGTTTAGTTCTTTCGCCATCAAATGCCGTCGAAACCTCGCTTAATGAACAATTCGCGCATCATCTCGCGAGCACGGAACAACCTATTCTTGACCGTGCCGAGCGGCAAGCCGGTTATCTCCTTGATCTCGTCATAGCTTAGGTCGTGCGAATGCCGCAAGATGATCAGATCGCGATAGGCCGGAGGGAGACAGCGAACGACAAGTTCGATCTCGGTCCGCCATTCGCTTCGCTCACGCTCCTGTTCAGGACTCGGAGCTTTTGATTGAAGCTGCATCTCGAAGGCGCCTTCGTCATTTTCGGTCTCCAGGCTTTGCGCGGTAACCGTATTGCGGCGAATGTGGTCGATCGCCGCATTATGCGCGATCCGATAGAGCCATGTCGAGAATTTGTAATCTGAGCTGTATTTGCTGAGTGAATTGTAAACCTTAATAAATACTTCCTGCGTTACGTCAAGCGACGCCTCAAAATCCCCAAGCATCCGATAAACATAACCCGTGATCGGCCGCTGATACCGATGGACCAAGGCTTCGAAATGGTCGGCACCTCCACGGAGCGATCTTGCAATAAGCTCGGTATCCGAGAGTTCGGTAACCTTCGCGAAGTTGATCGAAGCAGAAGTCATATTCAGACAGTATTTACGGAATTCTGCAAAAAAAGGTTTCAGCCGGCTGCCGTAGCGGAGAACTGCGAACCAAAATGAAGCGACGCTAGACCAGATGGTGCCGCAAGGACGTCAAAAGACAATCCAGTTCCGGCCCGATCCAGCCCTAGATCGTCCGCATCGAGCACGTCGATCTCCCGCCCAAATGCCTCTGCCGCGGCCGCGATCACATCGCTCCGGCCGATCTCTTCCCCGATCAGGAGAATGTTCTCGAGAATGCCGCCATACCGGTCGTGATAGAACATCAAGAGTCGATAGATCTCGTTTCCAGCCTCCGACGGACTGCATGTCACCGAACGCACCACCGCCGGCTCGCTATTGCGGAGCAAAAGCCCGGAAAACCCGCCCGGCTGTGCGCTCAATAGCAAGGCATCACCGGCCAAACTGTTATGAAGCCACGTGGCTTCACTGATCACACGCGGCAGAACAAGGCCCGCACGGCGGCCAAAACGCTCAAAGATCGTTTCGTATTCATCTATGACGGCGAGGCGTATCGCAGTTGTAAAGTAGCGCGATCGGCCCTCGACATCGTTCGATATCTTTCTGCGTGAGATCCGAAGGTCGGACGCTGCGATCCCGAAGGTTTGTTCAGCTTTCCAATCGAATATCTCCTGCCACTCGCTCTTTGACGACGGTTCGGTCTCAAGAGTAACGATCGCCGTGCGAGCCGAACTTCCCGGAAGCGAGACCGACCAACGTTTTTGATTCAAAAGGCCGGCAACTGCCAATGTGTCTTCCAAACATTTGATGAAAGCCGATTCATCAATGATGTTCTGCTCGAAAAAATCACCCTTGATCACGCCGGGCGGTAGCGAACTCGTAGCACATTGCCTAATTCTCAATCCGCCTCGACCACCTTCGAGTGAAACAGCTGTGATAGAGCGCTCCTCGATGCCGAGGCCGGCGTTCGGAAAATTCGGCGAAGTCAGAAAATCGAACATCAATATTTTGAGTACTCCTTGCCGTTGCTGTCCATGCCTTCAGCCGTGCTTTTAACATCCTTTAGGCCGGTTTCGCCCTCTTTGGCGGCAGGATCGTCACCTTGCACCTCGGTCCATTCCGTGGATTCGGTCACGGGATCGATAGGCTTCTCACGAAGATATTTTTCTGTGACAAGGTCATCGATGCTTTTTGGCAGATGTCCCTTGTCCGCATAGAACTGATCGATCGCTCGCCGCATCTGCCAAAGATTCTCTTGCAGCACAGTCTCTTTTGCGTGCTGCACACTTCTTTGATAAGTCGGTATCGCAACCGAGATCAAAATGATCAGAATGAACATTGCGATCATCAACTCGAGCAGCGAAAAGCCGCCCTCGCGTCGTCGATCGCTCATTTTCTTAAGCATCACCAATCAGAATACTTCTCGCCGTTCAGCGCCTCATCGTCGGAGGTGGACCTAATATCAAAAACGTTAACGCTGTCCCAGGAATCAGCGTCTTTCTCCTGATAGGACGAACGCAGCTTCCACTCGGTCTTTCCCGTCATCGGGTCAACAGGCAGCTCACGCAAGTAAACTTTTTTCCGCTCCTTGTTCTGGTTGATGTCGGTCGCCTGCGTGTCATCATCGCCAAGCCCGCGGCCGCCGCGNNCGAACATCTGCACCACGCGGACGCACCTTAACGCCATCGACGAGGACCTGAAGGCTCGGAGGATATCGATCGAGATTGTCAACAGTGAAGATCGTACAGTCGTCGATCACAACGCGGCTTCGCGGATCCGTCGGAATATTTCCGCCCGGCATCGTGCGATTTCCAGACGAGACAGCGCCTTGCGGACACGCTCCGAGTGAATCACGTTTGAACTCATCGATCGCACGCCGAACGTCCCGTAATGTCTCTCGAAGGCGAGTTTCCTTTTGTCGCTTTACAGCCGTCTGCGCGAGCGGTATCGCGCCCATGACGAGGATCGCAAGCACGCTGAGCGTGGCAACAAGCTCAAGCAAGCTGTATCCGTTTTGCTTAGAAAACCTCACTTCCCTTCTATCGCAACTGCGACCGGGATGTTCCGGCCGTCCTCCGTCATCAAATTCAGAACATCAGTATCGAAGGCGATCATTGGCACTCCATCGGCCAAAACTTCGACATCCAGGTATGCGATCACACCGGTCGGCGGAGTGGTCGTCCCTTCTGGTGCGATCAGCGAAAAGTACGTCTTTCCGTCCGTATTCAGAAATGGCATCACCTTTGAATTCGCTTTTTCACCAAACGCATCACCAAGCGAAATGCCTCTTATCGCCAGCTTCGTTGAGTCGTACTTGACGCCAAGAACGGCAGAACGGAAGGCTTCCGGGCTTGAAAAGGCGACGGCAACGCGAACCTTCTCGCCAGCTTTCATTGCAGCTACGGCCGCTAGGTTCACGGTCGCACTCGAAACAGTCGCACTGATCGGTTTGAGGGCAAGGGGCGACGCCGGGTTGTCCGGGCGATTTGCCGTTTCGGTAAGATTCAGCGTCCGAACCGAATTATCGATCGGCTTGAGCAGCGGAGCGTCGGCATTTGATGTCGCAGAAGTTTTCGTATCAGCCGCCAGGATCGCTGTCGGTTCAACTGCCGGTGAAGTCGTTTCCGGCGAGGCCTGAGCGGTGGTATCCGACCGAACATACTGCGGAGCATCGGGTTTTTGATCAGGAAGATCGATCACGACATTCGTCGGCTTGCGCCGTGCAGCAGCGAGAAGTTCTTCACGCTGCTCTTCGATCATCATCGCCTCAAGCTGTCCGCTTGTAGGCGTGGCAAGGCTTCCAGTATCTTGTTCGACAAGATCTTCAGGCAGAATGGCAGGAGCTCGGATGACGCGCGGCGTTACCGCGATCACGATATCGATCTGCGCATTCTCTTTCTTTGGCGCAGTAAACAATCTGCCAAGGATCGGTATAAGACCCAAAAGCGGTAAGCCCGTGCGGCCGTTCCGCTCGTTATTCTGTGCAACACTCGCAAGCAGCAGCGTCTTATTATTCTGGACGCGAGCCGTGCCTTTTATCGTGCGCTCTGTGAAGATCGGCGTGAACGGATCCGGCCCGGCACCGATGTCCTTCGACTCGATCTCCATCGCGACCTGAACATCTTGATTCGGGAAAACGATCGGCTTGAACTTCAGCGAAAGACCGACCTTCTCGTAGTTGATCACATTCGACACTACGCCGCCGTTGCCCGGTGTCGTTCCGGCACCGGTCACGAACTGTGCGCTCTGAACCGGTACACGCTGGCCGATCGTCGCCGACGAATCTTCGTTATTGAAAGCGTGGATCTGCGTGGATGCGACAAGCTTTGTGTTCGTCTTGCTCTGAAGAGCCGCGATAGAGCTGATCGGAAGGCCGATCGCTATGCTCAAGAGATCGGTGCCCGAGAAAGGCATTCCGCTCGTGATCGGGCCGGTCGAACCTTGATGCGCCGTCGGGAAGCCAACACCGCCCAGATTCAAAAGAGTTCCTCTATCGCCGCCCGTTCCGATCTGGTTACCAAATTGGAGAAGGTCGCCGCGATTGACTTCGTAGATCGCTACGTCCATAACGACCTCGGCGCGATCCTTATCGAGCGCGCGGATGAGTCTCCCGATGATCTTGATATTCTCCGAAGTGTCGCGAACCGTTACACTGTTGGTCGCATCATCAGGCAGAATGATCGTCTGCGGACGACCGCCTTGGGCAGGTATCGCACCTTGAATGACCTTCTGAATGTCTTTCGGGCTCGCATTTGCGAGGTAAAACGTCTTAAGAACGAGCTGCTGGAGAATATTGCGTCGGTTATTCGATGCGACGAGGATCGTACGCGGGCCGACCTTTTGGAAGAAAAGATTCTCCTGCAGAAAAATATAGTCGAGAGCTCGGGCCGAAGTAACGTTCTTCAACTCGATCTTCACCTTGCGCGAATCAAGCCGTGATTCGCTGTCGAAAAGCACATTGAGGTCGAGATCCTTCGCAAGTTCCTTGACGATGAACTGAAGGTCGATGCCGGCCGGAAACGGCACATCGCGGAGTTTCTCAAGCTGTTGGGGAAGCTGAACATCCTCCGGTTTGTAGGCCGCCGGCTTGACCTTAAGATCTGAGCCATCGGCAGCCTTGCCATCCGGCGAGCTAGCGTCTTTTTGGAGCCGCACCATTCGCTCCATTTCGCTCTTTGCAAGCTCGTTCGTCGGATCGAACCCATACGCACGTCGAAAAGCATTGTACGCACCCGCATAATCCTTCTCATCCGCGGCGACGGTTCCGCGCCTCATAAACATCTGCGAGGCGTTGAACAGCGCACGCCTCAGGTGAAGGCGGTATTCCGGGTTTTTCGGGTTCTCGTTGACCGCGAGGGCAAATTCCTCGCAGGCCTTGTCCCATTCCTCTGAAACCTCGTACTTCATTCCCTGTTTGAAATGCTTTTTGCCGTCGCCGATACCAAGCGCGAACGCCGGCGAAAGTAGTCCAAAAAGCAGGACGAACGTCAAGGTCGTACGGAAAACCGCTATTTTCTTCATATAGTTCGGTGCGTGTGTAAAAATTCGAGGCTCTTCGCCCGAAGAATAGTCACGAAAAATACAACCCGAAGTTGCAATAATCGCGTCTCGGGCCTCTTCTGCAAGGAAGCGCTCGGCCTATTTTCCGTGTATTGGATGCAAAAATCAACCGAAAGAGCTATTTTCGGCTGCTTTCATCTTATCCACCAGCGACGATCTATCAACTGTTGGGATTAGTTTATCCTCAAAATCGTCTCCAATATGAACGAGGCTACTCCTCAGCCCTAATAGTTCGGACGAATCACGCATTTCATGATAGATTCTATACGATGGCTAAGGCTGACTATTTAATTTCGCTTATCAAGACACACTATGAGGGCGATCATGAGCGATTTACGACAGTCGCCTTGCAAGCTGCCGCCTACGAAGCAAAACTTGGCCATATTGTTATTGCCGAAGAAATCCGAAATCTCGTTGATAAGACAAAAACAACAAAATTCAAATCAAAGACTTTCAGCCCTGATTTACAGGGACTGATTCTTGAGTCTCCGACCAGCTTTCGACGATCTGACCTCATTGTTTCAAAGTCAACTCAAGGCAAGATTGACCGGATAATTTCTGAATTTGTGCAACGAGATAAGCTGCGACGCCACGATCTTCGAAACAGAAGAAAGATTTTGTTATCAGGTCCGCCGGGAACTGGCAAAACAATGACGGCGTCCGTCATCGCACACGAGCTAGGATTGCCATTATTCACGGTACTCATCGATAAGTTAGTTACGAAATTCATGGGTGAAACCAGCGCAAAGCTGCGCCAGATATTTGATCTAATTCAGGAACGAGTTGGTGTTTATTTGTTCGATGAATTTGATGCAATTGGTGGCGAGCGCAGTCGAGAAAATGATGTGGGTGAAATGCGGCGTGTGCTGAATTCCTTCCTTCAGTTTATTGAGCGCGACAACTCCGAAAGCCTTGTTATCGCTATCACAAATAATAAGAGGCTGTTAGACGCTGCATTGTTCCGTCGCTTCGATGACGTGATTACATACGAGTTGCCGACCGAGGAGGAAAAGCTAGCGCTTTTACAACATCGTTTAGGCCCGTATGCAAAAGGCTTAAATCTCAAGAAGTTGCTTCCAAATATTAACGGATTAAGCCACGCCGAAATTTCCCTTGCGTGCCTTGATGCGATAAAAACAACTGTCTTGGACGATAAGGAGAAAATGACCAACGCCTTAATTTCAAAAGCGATTAAAGAACGTAATCTTGCCTACCACGCCCACTGATGCCGAAATACAAGCACATCCTTCTTGCTGACAATAAAGTAAGCGAGAGATTTACGCCGCCTAGCGGCCGGGGTGAAGCTCGTCTATCAGTAAGGGATCGTGCTTTGCACAGTCAAAGACTGCTTCAAAAATTTGAGCAGATATGGGCGGAGAAAGAGAGAGTTAATGAAACGCGCACGGCGGAAGGACTTGCGACTCGTGAAGGAACCTATCTCGAGTTCATTAGTGCCGCCGGATACGATCTGATCACAAAAAGTCTTGAGGATAGAAGGTCGGGCATACGCTTGTTGAATATCAAGCAGGAAGGTGATGCAGAACAGAGTCAAGTCAAGGCTACCGTTTACGTCCCCAATGGGAAAGAAGGCTATTTTGTTAAGAAGATTCAAGCCTATCAGAACCAAGATACCCCGAAAGGAAATCCCAAAAACGCCCCATTAGTTTCCAGCATTGAAGATGTCAGCATGGCTCTGTTAGAGAGCCTTTGGACGGACCATCAGAAGTTTATTCCTACAGATCAAGCCAAATGGTGTGAGACGTGGCTTCGGGTTGATACTGAAAATAACAACGAACAAGAAGAAATTGGACGGTTTTTAGAAAGAGCGGATCAATTACAGATTGAACATAAAGACAACAGCATTGTATTCCCTGAACGTGCAGTCTTGTTAATAAATGCCAGTCGTGAGCAGTTGGTTCAACTAATGCTTTCCTCAGATTTAATTGCTGAATTCAGAGTAGGTCAGGAAGCTGCGGGTTTCTGGATGAAAGAAACAGCAATCAATCAGGAGGGCTGGGTCGATGATTTATTGAAGCGGTTAGATGTGGATGCCGAGTCGAAAATAAAACTATGCTTGCTTGATACAGGGGTAAATAATGGCCACCGACTGTTAAGTCCGGTATTAGCTAACACAGATATGCTAACCGTTGATCCGAACTGGGGAACAGATGACCATTACCAGAATCCGGGACATGGTACTTTGGTGGCTGGCATTGCAGCTTATGGGAATTTAGAAAAAGTTCTCGCGACAACTGATCGCATATCAGCCCACGTTTTATGTTCTGTGAAAATGCTGCCAAGACCAGAACAAGAGCCTACTCCCAAAGAACTTTGGGGAGATGTGACTTCCCAAGCTGTCTCAAGAGCCGAGATTCAAAATCCTGGGCATAGGTTGATCTACTGCATGAGTGTTACCGCACCAGAAGATTTAGATAAGGGGCGACCTTCTTCTTGGTCAGGAGCAGTTGACAATCTTTCCTACGGAGACGGAACAGAGCAAAGGCTTGTTCTAGTCTCTGGGGGCAATATGGCGCAAGATTTCTTTCCAAACTACCCGGATAGCAATTTTACATCGTCAGTACATAATCCCGCCCAATCTTGGAACGCTCTGACAATAGGGGCATATACTGAGAAAACAACGGTAAACGATCCCGTTTTTGTCGCGCATGTTACGCTAGCTGGTGCGAATGAGCTTTCTCCGCATAGCACTACTTCGAGGATTTGGGAAAGGAAGTGGCCAGTAAAACCTGACGTTGTCTTCGAAGGCGGCAATTGGTTGAAAGCACCCGACGGACAACTTATCAATCACGACGATCTGGATCTACTCTCAACTTCTAAGAATTTTAGGCTTCGTTCTTTTGACACTACAAATGCAACAAGCGCGGCCGTTGCTCAGGCCGCATGGTTTGCAGGAAATGTTTTAAGTAATTACCCGGACTTTTGGCCTGAAACGATCAGGGCTTTGATGGTGCATTCTGCTGAATGGAAGTCCGAAATGTTAGCTCAATGTGAAATGAATGGAGGCTCCGGTGCGGAGTATCGAAACCTACTCAGAACTTTTGGATACGGTAAACCTGATCTCGATAAGGCGATCTACAGCGTAGAGAATTCCATGACGTATATTGCTCAGGAAGTCATCCAGCCATATATTCAAGAAGAAGGTAAATCACCAGCAACGAACGAAGTTCACATTTTTACTCTACCTTGGCCAGCAGATCAATTGATTGAATTAGCGGATACCTCAGTAAAACTAAAAGTCACACTCTCCTACTTCATTGAGCCAGGCGCGGGCGAAATTGGCTGGAAGGACAAATACCGTTATCAATCATATGGACTCCGCTTTGAAGTGAATAAAAGTGGCGAAACCGAAGATGAGTTTCGTAAGCGTATCAACAAAGCCGCTCGCGAAGACGGAGAGGACCTGCAAGCAAATAGCGGGTTCCCTTGGGTAATCGGTAAGGGTAATATCAACCGAACGACTGGTTCTATCCATTCAGATTTTTGGGAAGGGACTGCTGCAAACCTCGCAACTTCTAACACTTTTGCCGTTTATCCTATCATCGGTTGGTGGCGGGAACGTCACCACTTGGGCAAGGTCGAAAACCGCACCCGCTATTCTTTGGTGATCTCTCTGGAAACGCCAGCGGAAGATGTTGAGCTTTATTCTGCCGTACAAGCCATTATAGGTACACCAATTCCGATTTCAACTTGAAGGAATCGCATTCTAAATATCTCTTCGCGGGTAATTGGCAATCGAAATGACTGCTGTTAGAAATGAACCTAAACCCGTCGTAAGAGCGAGCGTCTGAGGAGATCCAAGGCGGCTTGGCTTGAGCGCCAGCGGATGAGGTAGCGGTCGCCGGGAAGGAAAAGCTTAATGGAGCGCGTTCCTGTCGGGCCGGAATATGCGAAAAAGACCGTGCCGACAGGTTTGTCGTCCGTGCCGCCGTCGGGGCCGGCGATGCCGGTAACCGAGACAGCGTGCGTCGCGCCCGAGACCCGCAAAGCACCTTCGGCCATCTCGCTTGCACATTCCGCCGAAACGGCTCCGAATTCGTCCAAAGTTTGCTGCGAGACGCCGAGCATCCTCACCTTTGCCGGATACGAGTAAGCCACTAGGCCTTCGAGAAAGTAGGCGGAAGAACCGGGAACCTCCGTGATTCGCCTCGAAACAAGCCCGCCCGTGCAGCTCTCAGCAAAGGCGACGGTCTCGCCGCGTTCCAACAATAGCCGGCCGACGACGGCCTCCATCGCCTCGCCGGTGGTTGTGAACATCGCGATGCCGAAAGCGTCAGCAAGCTTTGCGGTCAATTCGTCCGCAATCGCCTCGGCCTCGGCTCGCGTATCGCGTCTGACGGCGATCTGCAGTTCGACCTCGGTCTTGTTGAAAAGGATCGACGTTTGCACGCCTTCGAACGATGTGTAGATCGGCGCCGCCGCCTCATCGACCGCGGATTCACCCATTCCGACGATCCTCATCAGGCGGCGTTCGATGAAAACATCGCCGACAAGCTCTTTCAATCTCGGAAGAACAAGCTCGGTAAACATCGGCTGGTTCTCACGCGGCGGGCCGGGCAGGTTGATGACGCGCTTTTCGCCGACCGCGGTCAGCATCCCGACAGCGGAACCTCGCGGATTCTCGAGGATCTCGCAACCTTCAACAACGAAAGCCTGACGCTTGTTGATCTCGGGCATCTTGCGTCCCCAAGCCTTAAATCTCTCACGCAGATGAGCCTCGATCTCGTCGTGATAAACGAGTTTGCGTCCCACAGCATTCGCGGTACAGCCACGCGTGATGTCGTCCTCTGTCGGACCGAGCCCGCCGGTCGTAATTATTACGTCCGCACGTTTTACGGCGTCGGCAATGGCCTCTTCTAGTCTTGCCGTATCATCGCCGACGATCGTCTTGAGCTGAACCTCAACACCAATGTCGCCAAGTTTTTCCGTAAGCCAGAGGCTGTTCGTATCGACGCGGCTCGGCCCTAAAAGCTCCGAACCGATCGCAATGATCTCAGCGGAATGCAGCATCTAGTTTTTATAGATCTCGACGACCGGCTTGCCGTCCTTGTCGATGTAGGCTCGATACATTCCTTCGCTGTTGAACGAGATTGCCATATTCCCGAATTTGTCCATCGCAATGACGCCGCCGTCGCCGCCTGCATTCTGGAGTTTTGTATGGATCACGAGGTCTGCGGCGGCCTGGATCGGCATTGCACGATACTCCATCAGCGACGAGATGTCACGCGCGACGCCGAGGCGAATAAAATACTCGCCCCAGCCCGTGCCGGAAACGCCGCACGTCGCATTGTTAGCGTAGGTTCCCGCACCGATGATCGGTGAATCACCTACACGGCCGTATTTCTTGTTCGTCATACCGCCGGTCGAAGTTCCTGCTGCGATGTTGCCGTACTTATCGAGAGCGACGGCACCAACTGTTCCAAAGCGATTCTGCGGCTCTCGTGATGCCGGCATCTCTGCATACGAAGGCTTCGCCGGAGTCGTCGCTTTCTCGCCTGCGTCCTTTTTCTTTTTCTCTTCTTCCTCTTTCTTTACTCGCTGCAAAGCATCCCAACGCGATTGGGTGAAAAAGTACTTCTCGTCAACAAGCTCGATGCCCTGCTCTTTTGCGAATTTCTCAGCTCCGTCGCCGATCATCATCACATGCGGCGACTTTTCCATAACCGCACGAGCAAGCGTGATCGGATTCTTAACGTGGTGAAGTCCGGCGACAGCGCCGGCCGAAAGGTCCTTGCCGTTCATTATCGAGGCGTCAAGCTCGACCTTACCGTCCGCATTGAAAACCGCCCCCTTGCCTGCGTTGAACATCGGATCGTCCTCCATCATACGGATCGCTATCTCGACCGCATCAAGGCTGGATTTGCCTTCCTGCAGAGCCTTGTAGCCTGCGGTTACGACCTCTGTAAGCTTGTCGCGATACGCCTTTTCCTGCTCAGGAGTAAGACTGCCTTTGCGGATCACGCCTGCACCGCCGTGGATAATAAAACCGATCCGCGGGTTCTGCGGACCTTGAAGCTGTTTGATCTCGGGTTTTGCGGCTTTTTGGGCGAAACTGGCCATCGGAAAAATAACAAAGGCCGCGATCAGAAGTACAACAACAAGATCCCTGCAACAACGCATTTTCATCTATCCCTTCTCCTTGGTTGAAACCGAATTCAAATAATCCCGGACGATCTTCATATCTTCCCATACCTCACGTTTTTTGTTCGGGTCGCGAAGCAAATATGCCGGGTGAAATGTTGGCATCACCTTTACGCCGTAATAATCGTGAAAGCGGCCGCGTAGTTTCCCGATCGGCACGTTCGTTTCGAGAAGATTTTGCGCCGCGGTAGCTCCCAATACAACAATAACTTTCGGCCGTACGACCGAGATCTCGCGGAGCAGGAAAGGCTTGCACGCGGCAGTCTCGTCCGGCTCCGGAGCTCGATTCTTGGGCGGGCGGCAACGGTTGATATTCCCGATGAACACGTCTTTGCGTGGTATTTCCAGCCCTTTCTCGATAATGTCGGTAAGCAGCTGTCCGGCACGCCCTACGAACGGCGCTCCTTGCTCGTCCTCATCCGCACCGGGAGCTTCGCCAACGAACATCAGTTTTGCGTTCGCATTGCCGGTCGAATTCACGACCTGCCTGCGGCCGAGCGTGCTTAATTTGCATCGCGTGCAATTCGGGCCGATATCGGCCCTAATGTCATCGAGCGTTTCTGCCGAAGCGGGAATTTCGGACGCTATTGTCATTGGCGGTGTTTCGACAATTTGTTCTATCTTGATCGGCGCTATCTCCTTTTCAACATTCATTTTTCTCGGCGGCGAAAGTGAGCCGAGCGACGGAAGGTCTTTCAATCGGGAGCCTGGTTTGGGCTTTTCCGGCTGAGTAATAGCGTTACTCAACGGCGTTAATCGTGACGGCGAAATGTCGCGTCTAGTATCAACGTCATTTGCCGCCGACGGCACTGCATATTTCGGAAGATCGATCGCATCGACCTTCGCGTCGATATACTCGATGCCGAGCTCCTTGAAATACCACAAATATTCGTTCACATCGTCATGAACGGTCATTTAGCACGCTCCTCGCGAAATTGCCGTATCGCGTCGCACACACGATCTGCCGCTTCGCGTTTAGGCATCAACGCGAAGTCTTCCGCCGAATCTGCCGTCAGGATCGAGATGATATTTGTGTCCGCGTTGAATCCGGCTCCAGGTTTTGAAACATCGTTAGCAACGACAATATCGAGCTTTTTCTTTTCGAGCTTCGATCGTGCGTAGTCGATGACGTTGTTCGTCTCGGCGGCAAAGCCCACAACGATCAACCCATCGTGGCGGTTTGCAGCGACCTCCGCGAGAATGTCCGGCGTCTTCTTGAGTTCGAGCGTCATCGTATCGCGGCCGTCCTTCTTGATCTTTGCGTCGGCCGCATTCGCCGGCGCGTAGTCTGCGACTGCCGCCGCACCGACAAAGACCGTCGCATTCCCGAGTTCATCCAACACGGCCCTGTGCATTTCTTCTGCGGAGATCGCTCGTACGACCTTCACGCCCACGGGCGGTTCGACGGCCGTAACCCCAGCGACAACAGTAACTTCCGCACCTCTGGCGGCCGCCGCTTCGGCGACGGCAAACCCCATCTTCCCCGACGAATGATTGGAGATGAAGCGAACGGGATCGATTGCTTCACGCGTCCCGCCGACGGTAATTAGAAACCGCTCCGAGCTCAAGTCATCTAAGCTCCCCTCCTTACGAAGGAGGGGTGTCGGCGTTTCGCCGGCGGGGTGGTTCTCTACCCGACCATCTCGGAACCCAGTCGCTATCGCTCCCGGTTCTGACAGGAGCCACATCGCCTGCCGGACAATGTTCTCGACATCCTCGAGCTTGCCCGTGCCGACGGTCTTGCACGCCAATTCGCCGGCTATCGGCTCAACGAATTTCACGCCATCGGTCTTCAGACGTGCGATGTTGCGTTGCGTGGCCGGCTGCTCCCACATCGTCGTGTTCATCGCGGGAGCGATCAGCACCGGAGCCGTCGAGGCAAGATACGTCGAGGTCAAAAAGTCGTCCGCAACGCCATTCGCGAACTTTGCGATTATGTTCGCGGTCGCCGGAACAATGAGGAGCAGATCGATATTCTGCGAGAAATTCACATGCGCGATCGGGTCGCTGTTCTCAGGATCGTAATCGTCAACAATGACCTCGGCGTCCGAGAGTGCCCGAAAAGTCAGCGGCGCAACGAACTCCGTCGCGTGCCGCGTCATCGCAACACGAACTTCGCAGCCCGCCTTCTGCAGCGCACGCATCACCTCAACGGCCTTATACGCCGCGATCCCGCCGGAAACGCCCAAGCCTACGCGTTGTTTCGCCATATTTTCGTCAATGTTACATCATCTCGGGTTGTAAGTGCTAGAATCTCGCTGAAGAGCGGAGAATGGGCATTTTGCAGAAAATATTTGGGAGTGTTCTTACTGAGCTTGACCCGGTTGGCGCACAAAGGCTTGCCTGTCTCCTAATGGCGGAGATCAAGCTCTATGAGTCGTCTAAACTAGAACGCGGCCTGAAGGCGAACGACATTTACACCTCGTTGGCGAATGAGATCGAAAGGGCGAGGGAAATATTCCTGGGAGCGCATCCGCAACTTGGGGCCGCCAAGATCTTCAATTCTGCCGTCGTGGAGATACTAGCTGACGGGGATGTATCTAAACTAGGATCGGGTTTTCCAGCAGATGCCCCAAGCTGACTCTTGCGATTCCAGACCAAAAGATGAAACTTCTCAAGACGGAACCGATTTACCACGGCCGTGTCTTTGACATCACGCTCGACACGATCCGAGAGGATGAACACGAATACACTCGCGAGATCATTGTGCACAAAGGGAGCGCGGTGATCATACCGGTGTTCGACGACGGGACGATAGCTCTCGTGCGGCAGTATCGCCACGCCGCGGGCAAGTATCTTCTCGAGCTGCCTGCCGGAACCTTGAGCGAGGGTGAAGGCCCTGAAGTCGGTGCCCGCCGCGAACTCGAAGAAGAGATCGGCGTTGTTACAGAAAAGATCGAGAAACTCTGCGAATTCTACGTCTCGCCGGGCTTTTTGACCGAAAAAATGCACCTTTTTACCGCATCGGGCCTTACCGAGACCGCCCAAAACCTCGACGATGACGAATTTGTTGAGGTCGAGCGATATTCAATGACTGAGCTGACCGAAATGATCCGTTCCGGCGAGATCGAAGACGCAAAAACGATCGTCGGGGTTACGCTCCTTGCTTCCGGTTGGCCTTCGGCCACCAAAAACACCCGATAGCGTCCGTTCAGACTTGACGTTTGCCCGTGTATTTAGATATCCTGTCAGTTCGCATTTTTGCGGATTACGCTGGTAGTGTGTGTGATATGAGTACTTATTTTCCAAGTGGAAAGGAATTGGCAGACGGACGAAAGTGGTTCGTGGTCGATGCCAAAGGTAAAACAGTAGGAAGGCTGGCAACTGAAGTTGCACGCATCCTTTCGGGCAAGAACAACCCTGCGTGGACGCCTTTTATGGATATGGGCGACCACTGCGTCGTTGTTAACGCCCGGTATGCCGTCTTTAATGGTTCGAAGAACGATCAGAAGATGTATCGCCATCACACGCTCTATCCGGGCGGGCTTCGCGAGACCTCTGTAAAGGATATGTTCGAAAAGAATCCCGAACGCGTGATCGAGCTTGCGGTCAAGGGAATGCTCCCGAAAACCAAGCTTGGCCGTGCAATGGTAAAGAAATTGAAGGTTTACGCCGATGCGGAACACCGCCACACGGCCCAGAAACCCGAGGCGATCGAAATTTAGTTCAAGGTTCTAGTTTGTTATGGCAGATATTCAGTATTACGGCACCGGACGCAGAAAGACTTCGACCGCCCGTGTGTACCTTCGCCCGGGATCGGGTGCGATCACCGTCAATAGGCGTGAGTTCAACGCCTATTTCCCTAACGAAGCTCTGCAGATGATCATTCGGCAGCCGCTTCGCCTTACGGAAACGGTCGAGAAATTTGACATTCTTGTTAATGTTGATGGCGGCGGTACGGCCGGCCAGGCCGGCGCGGTCCGCCATGGCATTACACGTGCCCTGATCGAATTTAATTCTGATCTTCGCTCGACGCTCAAAAAAGCAGGCCTGATCACGCGTGATCCCCGCAAGAAAGAGCGTAAGAAGTACGGTCAGAAGGGTGCACGTAAGAGATTCCAGTTCTCGAAACGTTAGTTTGTTAATTGTTGATGGACAATGGTCAATCGCTCCCGTTAGTTCGGATCCGATCGGCCATTGACGTTACCGTCAACGCGAAACCATTGGCGAAACTCATTGGTTAACGAGTTGTTTCGCCGAGTACATAAACCAAGGAGAAAATAGTTTTGGCTACAGTATCAATGAAAGAACTTCTCGAAGCAGGAGTTCATTTTGGCCACCAGGTTCGCCGTTGGAACCCGAAGATGAAGGAATATATCTTCGGTGAACGAAACGGCATCTACATTATCGATCTTCAGAAAACACAGAAGCTTTTCCGAGATTCGCTCAATTACGTAACGGAATCCTTAACGCAGAAGCCGAATCAGAAGGTTCTTTTTGTCGGCACCAAGCGCCAGGCTCAGGATGCCATCAAAGAGGAAGCCGAACGCGCGGGAATGTTCTACGTGAACAACCGTTGGCTCGGCGGCCTTTTGACGAACTATCAGACGGTTCAGAAATCGATCCACAAGCTCAAGGAGATCGAAGCGATGCGTGAGGACGGCCGCTTCGAAATGCTCACGAAGAAGGAGCGTCTCCAGCTCGACCGCGAACACGAAAGCTTGATGAAGAACCTCGCCGGTATCAAGGATATGAACGGCGCGCCGGATATGATCTTCATCATCGATGTCCGCAAGGAAGAGATCGCCGTGAAGGAGGCAAATCGCCTCGGCATCCCGATCGTCGCGGTCGTTGACACGAACTGCTCGCCCGAAGGGATCGACCACGTCATTCCGGGCAACGACGACGCTCTGCGGGCTATCCGGCTCTTTGCTTCGCGTATCGCCGATGCGATCCTCGAAGGCAAACAGGTCGGAACAGAAGGCGGCGTTGCGGTCGCTCCGGCTGATGCCGATGGAGCCGCGGCAGAACAGGCCGAGATCGGTTCGCTTACAGCGATTCCGGCGGAATACCTGAGCGAAGACGAGAAGGCCGAGATGGAAGCGGCGGCGAACGAGACCGAAGAGGAAGAATCAGCCGACGAGGCTCCGGAAGCGGCCGCCGAAGAAGCCGCGGCATCGGAGACCGGATCATCAGAAGAATCAAGCGAAGCCACGGCTAGCTAAAGTAGATAACACTTTTTTCAGGCGTAGCTTTTTCGGCCAGAGCGGCAAGATCGGCTACGCCTTTTTGTAAGATTTTTTTTAATAGTTTGGAGTTCTAATATGGCAGAAATAACAGCAAGTGCAGTTAAGGCTCTTCGTGAAAAGACCGGAGCCGGAATGATCGATTGCAAGAACGCTCTTGTCGAAGCAAACGGCGACGAGGCTGCGGCAGTTGAGATCCTTCGTAAAAAAGGTATCGCGACCGCCGACAAGAAGGCCGGACGCGTAACGGCAGAAGGCGCCGTCGGCAGCTACATCCACATGGGCGGCAAGGTCGGTGTGCTCGTAGAGATCAATTGCGAAAGCGATTTTGTCGCTCGCGGTGATGAGTTCCAGCAGCTCGTAAAAGACGTTGCGATGCACATCGCGGCGGCAGATCCGCGCTTTACGAATCGTGCGGACGTTCCTGCTGAGGAAGTCGCAAAAGAACGCGAGATCCTCATGGAACAGCTCAAGAACGACCCGAAAAATGCGAGCAAGCCGGCCGATGTGCTCGACAAGATCATCGATGGCCGCTTGAACAAGTATTACGAAGAGAATGTTCTTGTTGACCAGCCGTTCGTAAAAGACCCGGCAAAGACGGTCGGCGAACTCGTTACAGAGAAGATCGCGTCGATCAAAGAAAATATCTCCATCCGCCGCTTCTCCCGTTTCAAGATGGGCGAGGGCATCGATAAGAAGGCTGACGATTTTGCATCCGAAGTCGCATCGATGGTCGGCTAGTTGATCGCTTCGTTTTTCCAAGGCCCAAAGTCCAGAGTTTTTGTATAAGACGACTTTGGACTTTGGGCTTTAGACTTTAGACTTTAGACTTTAGTTTTATGCCGCCAAAATACGACCGAATTCTCCTGAAGCTCTCCGGCGAAGCCCTCATGGGCGGGCAGAATTACGGCATCGACACAGAGGTCGCTGCCGCCCTTGCCGCAGAGATCAAGACCGTGCACGATCTCGGCGTCGAAGTCGCGATCGTTGTCGGCGGAGGCAATATTTTCCGCGGCGTTTCTGAATCTGCGGGCAATATGGATCGAGCAGCGGCCGACTATATCGGTATGCTCGCAACGATAATGAACGCCGTCGTGCTCCAGGACGCACTTGAAAAGGCAGATGTCTTTACCCGTGTGATGTCCGCGATCGATATTCCGGAGCTTGCCGAGCCGTTCATTCATCGACGTGCGATCCGTCACCTTGAAAAGAAGCGCGTCGTCATCTTTGCGGCCGGAACGGGAAACCCATTCTTTACGACGGATTCTGCCGCCGCACTTCGTGCATTGGAGATCAGGGCCGACATTATCTTCAAGGCTACAAAGGTCGATGGCATTTTTGACGCAGATCCGGTCAAAGTTCCGACGGCAACGAAGTTCGACCGCATTTCTTATAAAGAAGTTCTCGAACGGCGGCTTAAGGTGATGGATGCATCGGCCATCTCGCTGTGTATGGACAACGGCCTGCCGATAATGGTCTTTAATATGCGGGAGCCGGGCAACATCGTAAAGGCCGTGAGCGGCGATCTCTCGATAGGCACTGTCGTTACGACTGAAGACAAATTATGAGCGTACAAGACGTGAAAAAAGATACCGAGCCGAAGATGGCGTCGGTCGTGGAAGATTTTAAGAGGAAGCTGTCTAACGTCCGCACCGGCCGTGCGTCGGTCGGCCTGCTTGATACCGTGAGCGTTGATTATTACGGCACACCGACCCCGCTCACTCAAATGGCATCCGTTGCGGTTCCCGAACCGCAGCTTATAACCGTGCAGCCTTGGGATATGTCGCAGCTCGGCGCGGTCGAAAAAGCTATTATTGGAGCAAATCTTGGGCTTAATCCCTCAAACGACGGCAAGGTGATCCGCCTTCCTGTCCCTCCGCTCAACGAAGAACGTCGCAAGCAGCTAGCAAAACAAGTGCACGAGATAGCCGAAGAGCATCGCATCGCTATCCGCAATTCCCGTCATGCGGCGAATGACGCCCTTAAGAAACTCTCAAAGGACAAGCTTATCTCCGAAGACGACGAACGCGGGGGCCTTGACGACGTCCAGAAGCTTACGAATTCCTTTATCGGCAAGATCGATGAGCTTGCCAAGAGCAAAGAGGCCGAAATAATGACGGTCTGACAAAGTTGCGAAGTTTTCGAAGTTACGAAGCTGCAGAGTTACGGAGAAGTGTTGCAGAAGGCCGCGCGCAGTAAGGCCACATTACTTCGCAACTCTTCTATTCCTTCACCAGATTCGCAAATTTTTCAATGAGCTTCTTTTGACCAAACCCAGGAAAGCTGATCGTCAATTTTACGTTATCGCCCGATCCTTCTCTTCTCAAGATCAACCCACGGCCATACTTTTGGTGAATGACATTCGTGCCCGGAACCAGAGCGTCACCTGACGGGGCGGATGCACTCTTCGGCCGTCCTGAACCCGCAGCTTTTAGGCGATCGAAAGCTGTCGGCTGAGGCCTCTCGGGCGACGGATGCGTCATGGGCCGCGGATTTCCGCCCCGATTCTTAAAGAACTCAGAGACGGCATCGGCGCTGTTGTAGGTCTTGCCGGTGTATTGCTTTCGATCAGCAGCTGCCGGGCGTTCACCGCGAAGACTCCCGACCGCGGCTTTCGCATATTGCGTGGACGGATGCTTCGCATAGGAGAGCCATGACCCTTTGCCGGAAAGGTCCTCGATCAGGTCAAGCGGCATCTCGTTTAGGAACTGCGACGGTTCGGCAGCGATCTCCTCACCATACACGCGCCGACGCATTGCGTGCGTTAGGTAGAGCATTTTCTCGGCTCGTGTGATCGCAACATACGCGAGCCGCCTTTCTTCCTCAAGCTCCTTCTGATCGTTGGTCGAGCGGGAATGCGGAAAGATCCCGTCTTCGAGTCCCACGAGAAACACGACCGGAAACTCGAGGCCTTTCGCCATGTGCACCGTCATCATCGTAACTGAGGCCGTGCTGTCGTATTTGTCCGTATCGGACGTTAGGGCCGCGTGGTCGATGAATTCTCGCAGACCGTCGATCTCACTCTTATCGTAATCTACCGCGGCATTGACGAGTTCTTCGAGGTTCTCGAGCCTCGCTGCCGCCTCATCCGTCCCTTCGGTACGAAGGCTCGCGGCATAGCCCGTATCTTCGATCGCCGCAACAACCATGTCCGAAACCGGATGCGGCGTGTCGTGCATTTCCTGAACTTTCCCTATCAAGTTTTCAACGACAAATGCGAATTGTAAAAATGCCTTGACCGCACGCGGCGTTAGATTCACATTCCGGCCAAACCGTGAGCCTTCCGTGATCTCGAGCAACGCCATCCAGAGTGAGGTGCCCATCCCTTTTGCGTAGCGTATCAGTTCATCGAGACTCGTTTTGCCGATGCCGCGGGCCGGCGTATTTATGACACGCAGGAACGCGATGTCGTCCATCGGGTTCAGTGCGAGCTTGAGATACGCGACTATATCCTTCACCTCGGCGCGTTCGTAGAATGAGAACCCGCCGACAATATTGTAGTCGATCCGCATCCGCCTTAGGGCTTCTTCAAATAGACGCGACTGTGCGTTCGTTCGATAGAGTATCGCGATCCTTTCCTTAAGCGAACGGCGTTGATGTTCTTCGATCTTTGATGCAACAAAGCGGGCCTCTCCATCCCCGTCGTACGCCTGGTAGTACAGTATGCGTTCCCCGCCGGGGTTTGCCGTCCAGAGCTTCTTTTTCTTCTGATGTACGTTGTTCTTTATTATCGCATCGGCCGCATCGAGTATCGTTTGTGTCGAGCGGTAATTTTGTTCGAGGAGGATCGTCTTGGCCGCCGGGAAATTATGCTCAAATTCAAGGATGTTCCGAATATCCGCTTGCCGAAATCCGTAAATGCTCTGTGCATCATCACCGACAACGCAGATATTCTGCTGTTTCTCGGTCAGAAAGCTGATCAAGTTGAACTGAAGCGCATTCGTATCCTGATACTCATCGACCAGAATGTATCTGTAGCGTTCGTTATACTTTTCGCGGGTTTCGGGCGAATGCCGCAGGAGTTCGACCGTCTTGATGAGCAAATCGTCGAAATCTAGAGCATTCGCGATGTGGAGACGCTCGTCATACATTCGAAAGACCTTCGCGATGGCTAGCTTCTTCTCATCTCCGAATTCGATCTTGGCTGCAAAATCTTCTGCCGATTCGCCGCGATTCTTTGCGGTGCTGATCGCATTGCGAACATTGCGTGGCGGAATGCTTTTCTCGTCGATGCCGAGATCTTTGATGCACGCCTTTACGACCTTCATCGAGTCGTCGGTGTCATAGATCGTAAAGGTCTTTTTGTAACCTTGTTCGAGCTTGTCGATGTCCTGCCGCAGGATGCGTACGCACAGGCTATGGAAGGTTGATATAAGCGGAGCAGACTGAAGCCTGCCACCTTTGAAGAGCTCTTCAACACGCGAACGCATCTCGCCCGCTGCCTTATTCGTGAACGTGACCGCAAGGATATTATGCGGAGCAACCCCTTTTTCCGCGATAAGATACGCGATCCTGACAGTGATCACGCGCGTCTTCCCCGAACCGGCTCCTGCCAAGATCAGGAGTGGTCCTTCGGTCGCCGTGACTGCCTCTGCTTGCTGTGGATTAAGAGTCGAGAGCAGATCCATTTACTACTTCGGCAGCCTTTTCCGGCGCGGCTTTTTCTGCGGCTTCCTTTGCCAACCGCTTGGCCTCGCGGCGCTCGCTTCGTTCCTTCATTTCCTTTTGATAGGTCTTCGCAAAAAAGTACATTGCCGCACTGCTGACGATAAAAATAAAGACCATCATCAGCGAAATAAAGATGATCTCCGCGCGGATATTCGCTGGCATTTTTCTATTTTAGTTCGTTGGATAGCAGAGCGCCAATTCAGCGTTCAAAAAGCTTGACGAAGTCAGGCGGCAGCGACCGAATTCGACGCGAATTGTCTGTTACGACGTGAAGGGTTTCGCCGGTAGCAAGCAATTCCGAATCCGACTTCCTTATGACCTCGTAAGCGAATCTCACGCTCCGGCTCCGGACTTCGACCGCGCGCACGCAGATCAAGAGCAGATCATCGTAGAAGGCGGGCCGCTTGTAACGCAGAGAGGCTTCTGCCACGACGAGCAGAACGTCATTTGCCTCCCATTCCGTGTAAGGCATATCAATCTTACGACAATAATCACTGCGTGCGGCCTCGAACCAGATAATATAGTTAGAATGGTGCACAATGCCCATCTGATCGGTCTCAGCGTATCGGACCCGAAGTTCCGTTTTATGCCAGGCGTCGTTCATACGCCAAGTTTCGCCTCGAAGGACGTCTCAACGCAAGCCATCGCGGGATGTTTCTGCTCTACTTATATTGATCGGAAGGGGAAAAGATTGGCTGGGAGACAGGGATTCGAACCCCGATAGGCAGATCCAGAGACTGCAGTCCTACCATTAGACGATCTCCCAGCGTCCTTAATAATTTACGAAGCGAGGCAAACCTTGTCAAACCGGATCGGCAAAGAGCTTTCTTTCGATGCATTTTGTTAGAATCTAGCTCGTATGTCCGATGAAAAGGAGATCATTAACAATCGGCAAGCGTATTTTGAATATCACATTCTCGATAAATACGAAGCCGGAGCTGTGCTGCTGGGGACGGAGGTCAAGAGCATTATGGCGGGCAGGATCCAGCTTAAAGAGTCGTTCGTGCAGATAAAGGACGGCGAGATTTGGCTGTTCGGCGCCCATATTTCGCACTATTCGCATGGGAATATCAACAATCACGATGTTCTCCGGCCCCGAAAGCTCTTGCTGCATAAGCGCGAGATCGAAAAGCTCGTAAAAGAGACCACACAAAAGGGTATGACGCTTGTCGTAACCCGTATTTATTGGAAGAACGGACGCATAAAGTTCGAGGTCGGCGTGGCCAAGGGCAAGAAACTCTACGACAAACGCGAGACCGAAATGCGGCGGACGCTCGAAAAAGAAACGCGTGCAGAGTTGAAACAAAAACTGAGATAAGTTATAGATAGTAAACGAGTTCTCCATTTTAAGATTAAGATTTAAGAGAGGTAATTGATGAAATTTCAGGGCATTTCCGGCAATTTTGCCGAAGCTAATGCTGACGCTCTCGCGATTCCCATTTTTCGCGGTGACAAAGCAACCGATAAAGATTTAAAGCCGTTGGACAAGCTGACGGGTGGACAGATCGCCGATATTTTCGCCGCTGAGGAACTGAAGGGCGAAGCCGGAGACATCGCAACACTCCGTTTTCGCGGAAAGAAAGGGCCGGGTCGGATCATCCTGATCGGCGCCGGCGACCGAAAAGACTTTGACGCACCGGCCGTTGGCCGCTTTGCCGGCACGGCCGCACGAGCCGTCGGCAAGCTAAAAGTAAAGTCCCTCGCTCTCATGCCGCGAGCTAAGGGTGATCAATCTGTCGCTGTGCAGAACGCAGTGCAGAGTGTTATTACGAGCCAATTCGAGCTTCATAAGTACCGCACGAAAGACAAGAACGAACCAAAGCTCTCGACCGTTCAGCTAGCTGCTGAAGGCCTAAAGCCTGCGGAGCTCAAGCAGGCGATCGGCCGCGGCACCGCGATCGGCGAATCGATGAATTTCACTCGCGATCTTGCGAACGAACCGCCAAATATTCTCACTCCGAGCGAAATGGCTCGCCGAGCTCAGACCATGGCGGCCGAGGTAGGGCTGAAATGCGAGGTTCTTGATGAAGCCAAAATGATCAAGCTTGGAATGGGCTCGCTGATGAGCGTTTCGATCGGCTCGACCCAGCCCGCCAAACTCATCACACTTCGCTACACGCCCGCAAAGTCCACGGGAAAAGACGGTGAACTGCTTGCCCTTGTCGGCAAAGGGATCACGTTCGACACAGGCGGCATCTCGCTCAAACCCGGCGACGGAATGGAAGCGATGAAGTACGATATGTCGGGCGGTGCGACCGTTCTTGGCACTATGCGCGCCATTGCACTTCTAAAGCCGAGCGTACCTGTGATCGGCGTTGTCGCGGCCGTCGAGAATATGCCGGATGGCGGAGCTTCGCGTCCAAGCGACGTAGTGACCGCAATGAACGGTAAGACCATCGAGATACTTAACACGGACGCCGAAGGCCGCCTCATTCTCGCAGATGCCGTCGCGTGGGCGGAACGTCAAGGCGCAACGAGCATCGTCGATATGGCAACCCTGACAGGTGCGGTGATCGTCGCTCTCGGCGGCGAATATACCGGTCTGATGGGCAACGATCAGGCACTCGTCGATGAGGTCATCGCTTGCGGCAAGAAGACCGGCGAAGGCTTCTGGCAGCTGCCGGCCGGCAAAGAATACAGCAAGATGATCAAGAGCGATATCGCCGACGTCAAGAATATCGGCCCGCGTGGCAAAGCCGGAACGATCATCGGTGCAGTTTTCATTCAGGAGTTCGTCGATAAGGCGAAATGGGCCCATCTCGACATAGCGGGAACAGCGTGGGCAGACAGCACTCGCCCGTTCCAAGCCAAAGGCCCAACCGCTGTCGCGGTCCGAAGCCTCGTCGAACTTGTCGAACGCAGCCAATAGCATTTGATGTCAAAGCACGCCGTCAACCTTGGTTGGATCTTATTCATCCTCTTCATCGTAACGGCGTGCGTTTGGCGCTCAGATCGCCCGAATACCTCTGTAAACAAACCGGTATCAGAACCCATCGTCGAAACTCCTGCATCGAACTACATTTCGGACAACGATCAAGGTGATTTCAAGGTCGATCATCGAGGTGCCAAGTCTGCAAGATTTGCCGACATCGACGCTAAAGTTCGCAATGCGAAGCTGCTCGAAAAGGCTGCCGATAAGCTGAATGCCGCTTTGACACTCCCTCGCGATGTTATTCTCCGAACGGCCGAATGCGGCCGAGTGAATGCGTTCTATACACCAAAAGAACCCTCTGTCACGGTTTGTTTTGAGCTGATGGATCATTTTTACAAGGTCTTTCGCTCGTCGGGTGAATCAAGCGACGAAGCCTACACGCAGATGTTCGATACGGTGCGTTTCGTCTTCCTTCACGAGGTCGGTCACGCTTTGATCGACCTTTACGCTTTGCCGATCACGGGCAATGAAGAAGACGCTGCGGATCGCTGCTCAGCATTTATCAACATAGAGTATCTCGGAAAGGACGGTGTCGATGCCGTGCTGGCCGCGGCAAAGGCATTTGAGATTGATTCAAAGCGTTCGGGTCCGAGTCGCCTTGACCTTGCCGATGAACATCTTCTTCAGGAACAGCGATTTTATAACTCGCTATGTATGCTCTACGGCTCGGACACCGCGAAATATCAATATCTCGTAACCGATAAGATATTGCCGTCCGAGCGCGCCGGCCGCTGTCAATCGGAGTATTCCCGCTCGAAGAACAGTTGGACGAGCCTCCTCGAACCTTACCGCCGGAAATAGGGCCTTTTGCTTCGCAAGGGTCATTTCGATAAAATTTCCTTTTATGAAAATTCACGAATATCAAGGCAAGGCCATTCTTAAAGAATATGGCGTCCCCGTGCCGCGAGGCATTGTTGCTCGTACTGCCGAAGAGGCCGAGGCCGCGGCAAGAGAACTTGGCACGGACGTTTGTGTAGTAAAGGCACAGATCCATGCCGGAGGCCGCGGTAAAGGCGGTGGCGTCAAACTCGCAAAGTCGCCCGAGGAAGCCAAGCAGATCGCGAGTGAGATGCTTGGAATGATGCTCGTTACGCATCAGACCGGCCCGGAAGGCCGCGAGGTCAAGACGCTCCTCATCGAAGAAGGCCTGCCGATCGATCAGGAATTTTATCTCGGCATCACGCTCGACCGCGTAACGGGCCGCAACGTCTTTATGGCGTCTTCCGCGGGCGGAATGGACATCGAAAAGGTCGCCGAAGAGACGCCGGAACTCATCCTCAAGGAGACGATCGATCCGGCCGTCGGACTTCAGGCGTTTCAGGCGAGAAAGCTCGCTTTCGGCCTCGGCATTCCGAACGAACTGGTGAATCAGGCCGTCAAGTTCATGCTTTCGCTTTACAAGGCCTACGAGAGCACCGACGCTTCGCTTGTCGAGATCAATCCTTTCTTGTTGACCAAAGACGGTCGCTTGATCGCGCTGGATGCGAAGCTGAATTTCGACGACAACGCGATGTTCCGGCACAAGGATTTTGCCGATCTTCGCGATCTCAACGAAGAAGAACCGCTCGAGATCGAAGCTTCGAAATTCGACCTCAACTACATCAAACTCGACGGCAACATCGGCTGCATG